>TARA_B100001057_G_scaffold170751_1_pt1 | contig 12800 bp, 4 predicted proteins | sample TARA_B100001057 | Tara Oceans TARA_B100001057 (sample SAMEA2621839) | marine metagenome | biome: marine biome (ENVO:00000447); feature: surface water layer (ENVO:00002042); material: "saline water (ENVO:00002010), including plankton (ENVO:xxxxxxxx)" | depth 5 m
CGTCCTTTTGCTGATTTTGCCAAACGGCGTAGTCGAGATACTGGATGTGGAGTTCAGGGAGAGGGGAGGGTTTTCCACTCTGCCGCGCGGCGTAAAGGTGCTGCAGCTCGCCTAAGAGGATTCTCAGGGACCAGTAATCTGCGATGATGTGGTGGACGACGAGATGGAGGATTGCGCTTTCAGGCGACTCGGGGACGAGTTGGGCTCTCAAGAGCGGAGGCTCATGTAGCTGAAAGGGCTTTTGATAAAGCTCCCCAGGATCGTCCTCACGAACTAAGGGTGGGAGGGGCAGCTCGGGAACGATTTCCTGCTGGGGAATGCCGTCTTTTGAGACGAATGAAGTTCGGAGGATTTCGTGTCGAGTGATGATCTCGGATAGACACTGCTGAATGAGATTGGCATCAGGCGATCCAGTTAGCCGCAGGGTGATGGGGATGTGGTAAACGTTTTGTCCGGGCTGAAGGGCGTCGATGAACCACAAGCGTTCTTGCGCGGGCGCGAGGGGAAAGCGCTTCCGGGGGGCTGCCTTTTTTTCGGTAAGAAGCTGCGCCAAGAGTTTGCGCTTTTCCTCTGGCGAGAGCTTGGAGAGGTCCGCAGCGGTCGTGGGCTTAGAAGTTGAATTCTTCTCGTTCTTCATCTGCTGGAGCTGCAGGTTTTTCAGTCAATGCGGCGAGCGTCTCACGGTGTTGACGCTGAGTGACAAGTTGCGAAAGGCTTTCCACGGATTCGGCCTCAAAGAGATCGACGATGGTGAGTTCCACCTCGAAGCTGGTGGCAATGCGAGCAATCAATTGAGTCGCAAGAAGGGAATGTCCTCCAAGTTCGAAGAAGTTTTCCTCGATGCCGACTTCTTCGACCTCTAGTAGTTCGCAAAAGATGTCCACGATTGATTTTTCGGTCTCAGTTCGGGGTGCGGTCTGTTTTTCTAAACGGAGATTCTCTACGTCTGGGAGAGCGGTTTCGTCGAGCTTACCATTGGGAGTGAGTGGGAATTTCTCGAGCCACAAGAACGAAGAGGGTAACATAAAGGCGGGAAGCTTTTTCTGGAGGTAGGTTTTTATCGCGCTGGGTTCACTTGGGCTTTCGCTTTCAGAGAGGGCGTAGGCGACGAGGCGTTTATTCCCGCGCGATGATTCCTTTACGAGGACGAGTCCAGTTTTGACGTCAGGGTGCTCCTCGAGTGCGCGTTCGATTTCAGGGAGCTCGATGCGGTAACCCCGGATTTTTGTCTGATGGTCGATCCGTCCTAGGATGCGGATGCGGCCATCTGGAAGGTAGCTGGCAAGGTCACCCGTTTTGTAGAGTAAGGGGACGTTGTAAGGCCGATTAGGCTGAGGGGGGAATGGGTTCGGGATAAAACGCTCAGCAGTGAGGGCGGGGCGTTGATGATATCCGCGAGCGAGACCGATGCCTCCTAGGTGAAGCTCGCCGACGACTCCGATGGGGGTGAGGTGTAAGGCGGCATCCAGAACGTAAATTTGCTTATTGGCACTCGGGGTGACGGTGGGCTCGATGGGGTGTCCATTTCCGCAGGTTACCATGCTGGCATTCACGGTGGTCTCAGTGGGGCCGTAGGCATTGATGAATTTTCGGCCGGGGCTCCATCGTGCAATAAGCTCGGGTGAGGGAGCTTCGCCTCCGACGAGGACCATCCGGAGGTCGGAATAATCATGCCGAGGCAAAGCGGTGAGAGCGGAGGGGGTCATCGTCAGATGAGTGACGCCATGTTTGACCAAAAGATCCCGCATTATGGGACCGGGGAGAAGGGACTCAGCTGGCGCCATGAGGAGTGATGCTCCGGCGGCGATGCTCATCACGAATTCTGGAACGGAACCATCGAAGCTGAAGGAGAAGAACTGCAGCACGCAGTCTCCTGGGTTAATTTTGCACACGCGGATTTTATCTTCCGTGAGGTTCACCAGGCCCCCATGAGGAATGAGCGCGCCCTTGGGCTTCCCTGAAGATCCTGAGGTGTAAATGAGGTAGGCGAGATGATCTGGAGAGACTTCAAAATCAGGGTTTTCAGGAGACTCCTCGGTGAATTCTAGTTGATCAAGATTGAAACGAACGCACTCGGTAACAAAGGGGAACTCTTGGTTCGTGATGAGGGCGGTGGCGCCTGAATCCTCCAGCAGGAAACGCAGACGTTCTTCGGGATACTTTCGATCAAGGGGGAGGTAGGCTGCTCCAGCCTTGAGCACGGCGAGGAGGGAAATGACAATTTCAGGGGAGCGCGGAAGTGCGATCGCGACCACCTTCTCAAGACCGATGCCGTGAGCGATTAAATGATGCGCAAGTTGATTGGCACGGACGTTCAGCTCCTCGTAACTGAGTTGCGTGACCTGCTTACCGTCATCAAAGGTCACGGCGATGGCATCAGGAGTGCGTGTGACCTGAGTTTCAAAGAGATGGTGATAGCACGCCTGATCTTGATAAGGAAGATCATGTGTGTTCCAGGCGAGGCGGCATTTCTGTTCCTCTGTGTCGGGGAGAATCGCCAGTTCGGAGACCGGGAGGGTGGGAGACTGCGTGATGGAGTGAACGAGAGTGAGGAGATGAGAGGTCAGTCGCTCGATCGTTTCACGCTTGAAGAGCGTGGTGTTGAATACAAAGGCTCCGATGAGCTCGTGCTTCGTCTCGTAGAGATCAAGGGCGAGATCATGTTTTACGGCGACCTCTGCTTGAGGCAGGCGATGGAGGGTGAGGCCGGGCAAGGAGAGTTCGTTTTTCGGTGCCTGTTCGAGTTGGAATTTGACTTCAAAAAGCGGGCTACGTGAGAGGTCTCGCTCAGGTTGCAGAATTTCGACGAGCTTTTCAAAAGGAAGGTCCTGATGCTCGTATGCCGCGAGCGTTGTGTCTCTGACATCAGCGAGGAGGGTGAGAAAATCGGCCTGAGGATTGATCCGAGTTCGCAGAACGAGGGTGTTTACAAAAAAGCCGATCAAGCCCTCTAGCTCGGCATGGTGACGATTCGCGATGGGGCTCCCGACGAGAAATTCATTCTGCCCAGAGTAGCGGCGCAAGAGGAGATTAAAGGCTGCAAGGAGCGTCATGAAGAGACTTGCTGAGTGGTTTTGGGAGAGCGTTCTGAGGTCGCTGGTCGTGGAGGCAGGGATCGAGAAATGGACGACGTCTCCTTCAAAAGTCTGTAGCCGTGGTCGCGGAAAATCGGTCGGGAGGTCTAAGCTCGGACGCTCACCACCAAGCTGTTCTTTCCAGTAATCGAGCTGGCGATCAAGGACTGGGCCGCTGAGCCATTTGCGTTGCCAAAGAGCATAATCGGAATACTGGATGGGGAGGGTTGGGAGTTCGGGAGGATTTCCTAGGAGAAAAGAACGGTAGCTCAGCGAAAATTCACGTAGGAGAATGTCCAGTGACCAAGCATCAGCGATGAGATGATGGATATTGAAAAGAATGACATGCCGCATGCTGGAGAGCCGTTCGACGGCCACGCGCAGAAGAGGGGGCTGCGTGAGGTCAAATGGTGTGGTGGCATGATGCCTCGCGCGCGCGCTGAGCTCGTCTTCATCAATTTCATCGGGGGCGATCTCGAGTTCGAGGAGGGTCTCAGGAACCACCTCTTGGCTCATTTTACCATTCTCTGAGAGGAAGCGAGTGCGAAAGACCTCATGGCGCTGCACGAGATTTTCGAGACTCTGTTTGAGGACGACGAGGTCAAGCTGACCCTCAACTTTAAGAGCAAAAGGAATATTATAAGCCCAGCTCTCAGGCTGCATGTGCTGAAGGAAAAGAAGCCGCTGCTGAGAGAAGGAAGGGGGCAGCGATGCGGGGCGATTTTTATGCAAGGAAATCGAGGGCGATGCTCCTTCGAGATGGGCTAAGATTTCTGATTTTCGCTTTTTAAGCTCTGCCTCATGGGACTCGACGACGGCCCTTTCACCGTTAATTCTGAGCCGCCCTTCAGAGGCTTTAATGACCAGTCCTTGCTCTTTCAAATCAGCCAGAAAGTCAGGGAGGCTTTCGGAGGGAAAGGAAGACATGAAATGCGGTGTAGGGTTGACGTGCTCCTTGTTGAGAATCATTCTCAACTGGTGCCCGCACGATGACTGAGAGCTATCTGAGCCGCAAGAGATTTCCGTTGATCATGGTTACCGGAGATAGAAAGACCATATTTTGAGCCTTAATGAATCCTGTAAGATGAACTTTTCTGCCATGCTGGCTGACATTCTCCGCACGCGTGCTGTGGAAGAGGGGGAAGGGACTGCGCTCTCAGTTCCTCATTTTGCAGGCGACCAAGGTTCGCGGACAGAGAAGTATCGTTCCGTCAGCTATCGTGAGCTTCATGAGCGGGCTGAGGCCATCGCCGCCGCAATCGTCAGGTCGCCCGGAGCTTCGGATGGGCGGGTTTTATTAGCAAGAGAGCCGGGGATTGAGTGGGTAGCTTCGTTTTTTGCCTGCCTTTATGCGGGCCGAATTGCAGTGCCCTTTCCCGAACCGCGCCGTGCCTCAGAGGATGCGCGTTGGCGCAAAGTAGCACACTCCGCAGGAGTCACGCTCGTACTGACCTCCGCTAAAATAGCTCCGCTCTTTAGCCGCGCTCCGGAGAGTGCGGCAGATTGGACGGTGCTAATCACGGAAGAGCAAGTCGAGTCACCCCGAGATGGAGTGACACATGAGCCTTCTGAGATCGCTTTTCTGCAATACACTTCCGGCTCTACTGGGTATCCCAAAGGAGTGATGGTTTCCCATGAAAACCTTATTCATAATATGGAGGCCATTCGTGAGCGTTTCGGTCACTCGCGTGAGAGTCGTGGGGTAATCTGGCTTCCACCATATCATGACATGGGGCTTATTGGGGGGATTTTACAGCCCATCTTTGTGGGCTTTCCGGTTCTTTTAATGCCTCCTAGCACATTCATCCGGGCACCTTTTCGCTGGTTGGAAGCGGTTAGTAAATATGGTGCGACGACAAGTGGCGGGCCGAGCTTTGCCTATCAAGTGGCGGCGCAACGCATCACCGAGGCTCAGAAAGAGCAGCTCGATCTTAAAGCCTGGTCCGTGGCATTCGTGGGAGCGGAGATGGTGCGGGCAGAGGCTCTCAGAGCTTTTGTGGAAGCGTTTTCCGCTTGTGGATTTAAGGAAGAATCCTTTTCTCCGTGCTACGGTCTTGCTGAGGCGACCCTGATGGTGACTGCCCCAGCGAGGGGAGAGGGCTGGCGTTTGGCAAGTTCTGCAAAGAGTCAAAATGAGCGAGTTCTCTGCGGGGCCGCTGCCTTGGAGACTGAAATACAGATTATTGACCAAGCGACTCAGAGGCCCGTGGTGCCGGGCGAGGTTGGCGAGATTTGGGTTTCTGGCCCTGGTGTGGCCCGCGGATATTGGGAGCAGAGCGAGGCCACTGCAGCGGTTTTTGGAGTGAAGCTTGAGGGCTTCGAGCATCTGTTTTTAAAAACAGGAGACCTTGGTTTTTTGGAAGAAGGGGAGCTCGCGATCTGTGGTCGGCAAAAAGACTTAATCGTCATTCATGGTCAGAATTATCTCCCTGCTGATTTAGAGGCCGCTGCGGCGAGGGCGGCGGAACTTGACGTGAATGGAGTGGTTGCTTTTTCGGTAGAAGGTCAGGGCGAAGAACAGGCGGTGATCCTTTATGAAGTGAGGAGGTCTTCTCAGAAAGAGGATCGCTTGTCCGAACTCGGGGAAATGGTGGAGGCTGCCATTTTGCGGGAATTTCAGCTGCCACTTGCGGCATGCTATGGGGTCAAGGCTCCTGCGCTGCCGCGGACTTCGAGTGGGAAAATTCGCCGTCAGGAGTCTCACCGAGCTTATCTAGAAAATAAGTTACCTCTCCTTACGACGCAGGGGTTAGGGAGCATTGCAGTTCCGCAGAGTGATGAGGAGTTGGCTACTTTCTTAAGAGATGAATTAGAGCGAGTGCTAGGTCGTGTGCTCGGACCCGGAGACCTGAATCGCGGTTTTTTTGATCTTGGGCTATCTTCTCTGACGGCGATGGAGCTGAAGGCAAAGCTAGAAAAACGTCTGAGGGTGGAGCTTCCAAAAACCCTGATTTTTGATTCTCCACATCTCGAAGCATTGACCACTCATCTGCAGGAAACGCTTTTTAAGAAAACGGAGGATGAGATTGATGCCAAGCTCGCCGAACTCGAACAATTTTTAGGAGATCCCGAGACGTGAGCGAGAAAGATCAAAATGAGGCGAATGCCATTCGCTTACAGCGGGCGATGGCGATCATCGAGGGCTTACAGGCTAAGCTGGCGAGTCAGGAAAAGCAGGGTGCTTCGCCTGAGTTGCGGGAGCCGATTGCGATTGTCAGTATGGCCTGTCGCTTTCCGGGAGGAGCAGATTCTCCCGAGGCATTTTGGGAGCTTTTAAGTGAGGGGCGGGATGTTGTCGGACCCGTTCCTTCCGAGCGCTGGGATTCTTCAGTTTATGAAGGGGAGGGGCTTGGGAAAATCATTCATCCGGAGGGTGGGTTTCTGCCGACGCTGCGGAAGTTCGATCCTTCTTACTTCGGAATCACCCCGCGCGAGGCCCAGAGCATGGACCCTCAGCAGCGCCTTCTTTTGGAGGTGAGTTGGGAGGCCATTTATCGCCTGGGTGTGGAGCCCAGTGCTTGGAGTGGGCGCGCCGCAGGGGTCTATGTAGGGATGAGTAGTCACGACTATGCGCAGCACTTGGGGCAACGCTCGGTGGAGGAAATTGACCCTTACTTGGCAACTGGGAATTCAGCGAGTGTGGCGGCGGGGCGCCTCTCCTATTTACTCGGGCTGACTGGTCCCTCCCTGAGTGTGGATACTTCCTGCTCTTCTTCTCTCGTCTCGGTTCACCTCGCATGTCAGAGCCTGCGTCAGCGCGATTGTGAAGTGGCTCTTGCAGGAGGAGTGAATTGCCTGATCCGGCCGGAACTCAGTATCGCCTTTTCGCAAGCTCAGATGCTCTCGCCTTCGGGCCGCTGCCGGACCTTTTCAGCAGATGCGGATGGTTTTGTGCGTGCTGAAGGCTGCGGAATGATCGTGCTGAAGCGCCTTTCAGATGCTCAGGCCAACGGTGATGCAATTCTCGCGACCATCGAAGGAAGCGCGATTAATCATGATGGGAAGAGCAGCGGTCTTACCGTTCCGCATGGTCCGTCGCAGCAGGCCGTAATTAAAAAAGCACTCGCAGATGCTCAAGTCGGGCCAGAAGCTATTCACTACCTAGAGACTCATGGCACCGGAACTCAGTTGGGGGATCCGGTTGAGCTAAATGCTCTCGCACAGGTCTTTGCTGAGAGTCATGCAGGCGCAGGTTCTCGTTTAAAAATTGGGTCCTTAAAAACAAATCTCGGTCATATGGAGGCGGCGGCGGGAATCGGAGGGCTTATTAAAGTGGTCCTCTCGATGCAGCATCGTGCCTTACCTCCGCACCTTCATGTCAGTGAGCCGAGTCCTCATGTTTCGTGGGAGAAAGTGCCTCTCGAGGTAATTCAAGAACTTACCTCGTGGTCGCCCGAGGCTCCATCGATGGCGGGTGTCAGCTCCTTCGGGTTTAGCGGGACCAATGCGCATCTCATCTTGGCTCAGGCTGATGAGTTTTCAGAAAAAGAAGACGCAAAGGTACTCCCAGCCTACGAGCGACATGACTGTTGGGTAGAGTTGAAAAAAGAGCGTCCTCTTTCGGCTCTTTCTCATCCGTGGTTAGGAGAGCGATTGCCCGTCGCAGGGGTTGCTTCACAGCACTTCGTCGTTTCTTCCGCTCTTTACGAAGATCCGGTCTGGCAGGAGCATCAGGTTTTTGATCATCCCGTGATGCCGGCGGTTGGTTATCTGGAGTTAGCCCGGGCGGCTTTGAGAGAGGTTTATGGTGAGCAGGCGTTCTCTTTTCACGATGTCAGTTTCACGAGGGCGCTTTCTTTAAAAGAGAATCACCCGTTGCAAGTGGTGGTGAGTAAGGGGGCGGTAGAAGTGCTTCAGCAGAATTCGCATGGTGACTGGGAGACTACTTGCGAGCTCAGCTTTCAAGCTCGAGAGACTGAGGATGAGTCATGGTCTGCTCAGGGCGAATGGACTGAGCTTGAGCCCGCAATGGTCTATGATCGCCTCGCACAACAAGGGGTCAGTTACGGTTCGGAATGGCGACGGATCGAGACGCTGAGGGTTTCTGAAGAGGGCGGCTTGGAAACGGTTCTCCGGGGCTCAGATTTGGGTAAGGACTTTGCCTTTCATCCGTTGTTGCTCGATGCTTGTGTGCAGGCGATTGCGGCGTGCTTCCGTGAGGATCACAAAAAGCAGACCTTTTTGCCGGAAGGGGTGGGAAAAGTTATTTTCCATGCAGATCACTTGCGCGGTGAAGTGTTCAAGGTCCACGGGCGAGTCCGGGCGGGTGACGATTGGGTCAGTGCGGACTTTGTGATCTCTGGAGAAGACGGCGAGGAGCTATTTGAATTACGAGATTTTCGTCTTCGGCCTTTTTCCAGCGAGGTGCTGCAGGCGGGTAACAAGGACCAGATTAAAAATTGGTTTTATCAAGTCTCTTGGCTTCCGGAAGAGTTGCCAAAATCACTCGCCGAGTGCGCCAGCCCCGAGAAGGTGGCGGACGCGCTGCGGATGCACTGCGAGGATGATTTGGGGAATCCAGCCATCGAGGCTTATCGTGAAAGTCTGCCAGTTTTAGAAAAGTTCGCGGCTTCATTGGCCCACGACTGCGTCAGAAAAGTCGATACTAAGCAGGTGACTACCGAGCAGAAGCAATTCTGGAACCATCTTCAAGCGCAGCAAGAACCAGAAATTGATCGGGAGGTTTTACGAACTCAACTCTTACCTCATTTTAAGGCTGAGCTGGCATTGATCGAGCGCTGTGTTGCAGAAATCCCAGCGGTCTTGATTGGGGAGCAAGATCCGCTCGAAGTCCTCTTTCCTCAGGGAGATTCTTCCGAGTTGACTTGGCTTTATCAAAATTCAGAAGCGGCTCAGCTTCTCAATCGACAGAGTGGGGCGGTGCTGACGATCTTACGTGAGGAACTCGGAAGGCCGCTCAGAATTTTGGAGGTAGGCGCGGGGACTGGAGGGACGACTTCGACTTTGCTCCCCTTGCTTGGAGAAGACGATGAGTATGTCTTTAGCGATGTCTCGCCCTTTTTGGTAGATGAAGCTCGGAAGCGCTTCTCGGACTACGCGCAGGTGAGTTTCAAAGTCTTTGATCTGGAGGATGCCGAGGGTCAGCAAGCTCGCTTTGATCTCATCGTGGCGGCTAATGTCATTCACGCGACCTCTGATTTGGAGAGGAGTGTCGCGAGTATCCAGAATCAACTTTCGGAGAGTGGATACCTTCTTTTGCTTGAAGGTGTTCAGCCTTTACTATGGTTGGACCTCATTTTCGGCCTCACAAAAGGTTGGTGGGCGTTCGCGGATTCTTGGCGTCAGGGCTATCCTCTTCTTTCCGCTTCGCGATGGCATGAGCTGCTTGCCTCGAGAGAATGGCAATCTCACACGATCACAACTGGGGAGCTTCCGCAGGCTGTCATTCTTGCAAAAAGAATTCCACAAGTGACTCCCTCGCTCGTTTTTTCATCTCTCGATTTAGCAGGTGATTGGAAAGAGCAGTTACAAGTCGGGGTTGATCAGCTCCTTACTCTCGTCCAGGAGACGGTCGTAAAAACGGCACCATGGCCAGCTCTCACGCTCGTGACTCAGGGAGCAGAGAGCCAGCCTGAACAAGGCGCATTATGGGGGCTTTCTCGGACGATTGAGCTGGAATATCCTGAGTTGAAATGTCGCCGTATCGACCTTGATCCAGTGAAGTCTCAGGAAGAACAAGAGTCGCTCTTGGCACGTGAAATCGCGAGCGGTTCTCGGGGTGGGGTGCGCTTTCGGAATGGCAGACGCTTTGTCGCTCGGCTTCAGCGCGTCTCAAGTCTTACCGCCCTTAGAAAGTCCTCTGCCGAGAGCCATGAACTCAAGATGGACGGCGGAGAGGAACGTCGATTGCAGCTTGTAGCCAGTGAGCGTTCTCAGCCTAAGGCGGGAGAAATCGAAATTCGGGTTCAAGCTGCGGGACTTAATTTTATCGATAGTCTCGATGTCGCAGGGATGTTGCCCTTCGAGCGAGGATGGCTCGGAGTGGAGTGTGCCGGAGAAGTAGTTTCAGTCGGTGAAGAAGTCGCCGATTTTAAGCTGGGTGATGAGGTTATGGCGCTCGCACCGCGGTCCTTCCGGGACTACCTCACCCTGCCTGCGATGATGGCTACGCGATGGCCCAAGGGAATCACGAATGCGGAAGCCGCCGCGACTTTGCCCGTAAATGGACTCACTGCGATGCGCGCGCTGCAAGAGGCGACCCAGCTTAAAAAGGGCGAGCGCATTCTTATCCACGCCGGTTCAGGAGGAACAGGAATGGCCGCGATTCAGCTTGCAAAGAGCCTTGGTGCGAAGGTTTATTCGACTGCGAGCCGTCCAAAGTGGCCGGCCGTTGAGCGCTTGGGGGTTGAAGCCGTCTTTGATAGTCGGACCTTAGACTTTGGCGATCAGATCAAGGCAGCGACTGGCGGCGAAGGGGTGGAAGTCGTCCTGAATTCGCTCTCTGGTGATTATATTGAGAAGGGGCTTTCCTTGCTGACTCCGCAAGGGCGTTTTATCGAGCTTGGAAAGCGTGGCGTTTGGAGCGAACTGGAAGTCACAGCATTTCGTTCGGATGTCATTTATCGGGTTGTTGATCTTTTTTCCGAAAGCGAATCTCGTCTCAAGGGCGATGGCGCAGGAAAATATGGAGATCAGCTCTTTGAAGGGTTCTTTAAAATGAACGCTCTGCCTTGCACTGCATTTCCGCTGACTCAGGCCGAGCGCGCGGTTCAATACTTCCAACGTGCTCGCCACATTGGGAAAGTGGTCCTGTCTCTTGATGAGGAATCTTTCCCGCTGCGCGCAGGTTCTAGCTACCTTATCACGGGTGGTGCTGGTGGCTTAGGGATTGAGACTGCGAAGTGGATGCTTGCTCAGGGGGCTGAGGAAATTCATCTTGTAAGTCGTCGGATCCCTGAGAACCACGATGAAGAGCTGGAAGCAGCTATCGAACGGGGAAAGATCATTTTCTCAAGTGCTGATGTGTCAGATCGTGATCAACTCGCGAGGGTGGTGGCGCAGGCGCAGATGAAGAACCCTTTACGAGGAGTGATTCATGCGGCGGGAGTTTTACAAGATGGCATGATCTCGGACCTGACGTGGGATGAGATGGAGACGGTGCTGAGGCCAAAGGCGTATGGTGCTTGGTATTTGCACGAACTCACTCAGGAACTTCCACTCGACTTTTTCTTACTTTATTCCTCCGCGGCATCACTGCTGGGTTCGCCGGGGCAGGGTAGTCATGTCGCGGCTAATGCATTTCTTGATTCCCTCGCACATCACCGCCGTAGTCTCGGGCTTCCCGCACAAAGTATCAACTGGGGCGCTTGGGCTAATGTTGGAGCTGCGGCTAACCAACCGACAAGTAAGGAGCTTGCAAAACGTGGAGTCTCGATGATTCATCCGAAAAAGGGAATCCAGAGTCTCGACTTAGCCCTCCGCTGTCCTGATTTATCACAGCTCGGAGTCATTCCGGTGCGCTGGGAGGCACTGGCAGAAGTTGGCTTAGGGGATGATCCATTTTTTACCGAAGTGATGCGTCAAAGTTCGCGGGCTTCGAGGACTCAGAAAAGTGTCTCCTCGGCGAAGGTAGGACAATGGGAGGAAACCATGAAGACTCTGCCTCCCGGACAAAAAGAAGCGTTTCTGATCCGAAAAATCCGCGAGGAACTCGCTCGCGTAATGGGTCTGCCGGAGGGCGAGCTTCCGGCGACCGATGCGGGTTTCTTCGATCTCGGGGTGGATTCCTTGATGAGCGTGGACCTGAAGAATCGCCTCGGCCGGAACCTCGGTCTGGAGCTTTCGCCGACCCTGATTTTCCAGCATCCCACAATCAACCAGCTTGCAAAAAAATTGGTCGCGATGGGTGGTGAGTCAGCTCTAAAAGAATCTTCAGAAGCTGCCGTGAGTGAAGCGAAAGAGCAAAGAAGCGATCCTGAGTCAACTCCGACCCCAGCCACTGAGGATGATCTTTACGCTGAATTAAAAGCCTTGGAAGACCTCTTGGAGTAGAAGAAAAAGGGGAGCCGAAGGCCCCCCCGTAAAAGGTCGCTGACCAGTAAGATTATTTTTTCTTCTCGCTGACTGGGTTTGTTTTCCCCTTGATCTTCTTGTTCTCGGGGAATTGTGGCAGCAGGCCTGCCTCCAAAGCCTTGGTGAGTGACTCTTCTGGGCTGCGATTCCAACGGCGAATGGCGCTAGTACTCCAGACGTAAACTTTTTTACCCTGAACTTCTATCGAGGGAGAATCAGGGGTAACGATGCGGTCTTTGTAAACTGGGCAGAATTTTTGAGGCATCAGTTTGACCTCATTGAGTTTTAATTTTTCCTCCATTCCTTTAAATTGAGGTAGAAGGTCGAGGCTAGTTTTGATGAAATACTTGGGATTGCTGTTCCAGATTTTGACACACTTACCGCAACAGAGGTAGACGGTCTTCCCTTCCAATTTGACAGCCTCTTCGGTGTCAATCTCATCCTCGATCATGATAGGACAAATTTCATTCTCGGCGAGAGCAGAGGGGGAGGAAAAAAGAAAGGCGGAGAGGTAAAGCAAGGTTTTTAATTTCATGATTGAAAGTGATTGGAGTCGTTCTAGAAAGAATATGGCTCATGGTTTAACTCTGTCAAATCATGAAACTGGCGTCAGTTTACCATCCTTTATGTTAGGTTGCAATGGAGATAAATGCCGGAGGTTTGCGAGAAAATTTGTCGCTCTAGAATCTAGAA
>TARA_B100001057_G_scaffold151193_1_pt1 | contig 12799 bp, 3 predicted proteins | sample TARA_B100001057 | Tara Oceans TARA_B100001057 (sample SAMEA2621839) | marine metagenome | biome: marine biome (ENVO:00000447); feature: surface water layer (ENVO:00002042); material: "saline water (ENVO:00002010), including plankton (ENVO:xxxxxxxx)" | depth 5 m
GCACTCAAACCATCAGCATCTTTATCTTCTTCAGGATTTCCATTAAAGGATTGCCCATCCTCTTGACCGGGGCTTCCACCAATATTTGAACTAGCACTCCAGCTTGTTGGTATAGAATGATCTGGGTTTTGATCAGGTTCATTTAAGGTCAATGTGAACCCGTCACCATCAGGTGAGGTCGGCCAAGGTTCGGCATCGTTATAAGAAAAATCTTTAATTGTTGTTCCATCCGGTGAGACAATAAGAATTTGTTCTCCGTCATTGCTAAGATTTCCGGCAAAATTACCTCCAATAATTGCTCTCGAGTTGGAATATCTAAAATTGAATGCTTCAATATTGTCAACCAACACTACGCGCCCTCCTGGAGGTAATACAAGCGCTTCAGCACTTAGCGTGTTATCAAAATCAAATTCAATTCCTTGGCTGAAGCTAACACCGCCAAGATCTATGGAGCGTGTCGAATCAACATTCAAAAGTTCTATAAATTCAAAGTCTCCACGACTTTCAAAGCCTGCTTCTTTTTCTTCATCAGTGGCAGCTCCAGGTCTATAGTTTATCTCGGACACCACAAGATTGTTGGATGATGCAGGCACCGTGTTAACTTTAAATATAGCGCTACTGATTGGCGTCCAATCAACACCGTCGAATATTCTCGATTTCACTTCAACTCCTCCTTCAAGCTTAATAGGGCTCTCATAGGCTAGGGCATTTGGTGACGGGCTGTTACCAGAGCCCGCGGTTCCAACAAGTTCAAACCGCCATAGAGCGTCACTACTGTTTTGACCTGCATTGAGGCCGTGCAAGGCTAGCATATTTTCTCCGGCCTTGAGTGATCCGATATAAGGAGTTATATCAAACTCGACAAATTGCATGGCAAGGCTGTCGCTGTGAGAGGATGTTGCCCTTGAATTCCACGACACTTCGGCAGGGCTTCTTTCTGAGTCTCTCGTTACTTCTTGCCCATTAAGGTACGCAACAAAGCTATCATCGTACTTGACTCTTAATGTGAGTTGGGAAAAATTTTCGACTTGTTCCTGAGTCACATTGAATGGAACGCGAATGTAAACTGATGGGTTGATGCGATACATTTCTTCCTCAACGTCAACACCAATATCTGCATTGTATGTTCCTGATGGGCTTCTCTCAATACCGACTCCTTGCTGACCAGCTGTCCAGTTTTCTCCATTTGGCGGAGAAGATGGATTTGTCCATTCTGATACACCAAGAGTACTTCCACCGTTAGTTTCAGAAGGAACGAGAACTTGGCAGTTGGAATCTTCTTTGATAAGAGTCGTTACTATACCCCTTGAGTTTCCTGGTACTCTAGGATCAGAACCATCGATAGTATAGTAAACAGTAGATCTAGACCAATTATTAGGATCAGAAATTCTTAGCCGGAAGTTAGAGCTAACCTCTCCACCAAATTGATTGTACTCTGGAGGTTTTGCGTAATCAGAATTTCCTGCCGAAGTTCCCTTAGATTGCGTTTCCACCCAATCCATTCTCTGTCTTAGCCAATTTTTCATCCAGTCAACTTCTGCCTGATGGGTTCTTCTTGATTGGTAACCGCTTGCATTTGGCCAAAGGTATCTACCAAGGTCTCTCCACTTATTAAAGTTTCTCGTTACTGCTGATTCGCCTTGGTCATTCTTACCATCTAAAATACTGTCCCATCTATCAATTTGGCTCATTAAATTCTCTGTACTAAAAGTACTCCTACGAAGTTCCCAAAAACGGTCCCAGTAGGCTAACCGGAATTCTCTACTTTGAAATAGCCTTTGATACCAGTAGTAGTCGGAACCGCCTACTTGGGGGTAATACCATCCTCGTGGATTTTCGCCCCCTAGGTAGTTAGCATTTCCGAGGCCAAGGTTGTAGTCCCAGACTGGTAAAGAGCGCATTTTATCGTAACGCGGTTTAACGAAGTAGGAGCTAATTCTGTAACCATCAATTTCTTTAAAGCATTCAACGAATAAGTGGTTATCAATAAAGCTCTTAACATTAATATAACCGCCATAACCCTTTTCGGGATCCTCAAAGTCTTCGCCATGCAAGGCGCGTTCATAATCGTTAATATGATTTTTCAGGTAATTTAATTGAACTGTACTTACTCTCTCGGGGTCGTGCATGTCCAACGGGACTCTTTCAACGGCAGTAGACCATGGTTGACTGTATGGAGACTTATCTTTTTTGAAAATATACCCTCCCTGTATCAGTTCTGGGTCGGTCACATCATTCTCTAGGGATTCAATTTCAACGCGACCATCAGAAATTTTAATTTTTTCCATGAGCACATAAACGCCCCTATAATCACTCATTGAAACGTCACTGCCTCTCCGGGTATTCATGAATAGCTCTACGAAACGAGTGCGAACACCTCCCTTATTTCCCCACAAGTCTCTTGCGAGATTATAGACCATTACATTACGCATTAGAGTTTTATCGGAGTAAGGAGCATGAATAATCCAATCTGATTCTTTGGGCATTCCAAGAACAGACTCATCCTTGTCCTCTCCTTCATTATTAACAATTTCCCATGCATATTGTTTTTTGGCGAAGCCTGATGAACTCTGACCTCTGATATGCATTCCGCTTCTACCTTGAAAGTCGGTAGGTCCTGTCATGCGAGCTAAACCGTCTTCAGGATTCTTGTCAATGACCACATTGTAAGTGAATCTGAAGTTTCTGTTTCCATCATCAAGATTTGCTCCATCAGAGTCTACAACGATGATAGGTAAGGCAGAATTAAAGTTTACAACATTTGAATTAAGTTCGACAAATGTCCTGCTTCTTACAGAGCTTGGGTCTCGGCCTGGTTCGAAGATTCTCGCTCTAATCGTTGTTGTTTCTCTTATAGTAATTGGATTTCCATCATAAATTGCTGACCTTGATGAAGGAGGGTTATTATTTGTTGTATACCTAATAACAGCATTTGGAGATTCGGGAGGTAGGATAGTTAGTTGGATGCTTCCGTTAAAGAGTCCACCAGTTTTGTCAAATTGGACTTCCTCTCCAGGGGCAGTAGCAAATTGTGGAGAGGTGTTTACCGCTCCAGGAGTAGGTTGGTCAAAGTATCCAAATGTATTTGCTTCAACAAGTTCTCCAAAGCTTACGTCTTCGACTTGTTCACCGTAATTGAATTCACTTAGTATTGTTAATCCATTGGGCTCTAGGAAAACAAGCTGACCATTGTCTCCATCCAATGAAAAATTAGCATGAAGCTCACTTTGTGGGGTTCTGCGATTTTTTCCAGAAGCAAAAACGACAAGGTATTGATAAGGCGCAATAGTAACCGATGGAAATTCCCACTTTGTTAAGTCCTCGGTATTATCTGATAAATAGTACCCTTCTAGATCAACAGCCGTTTCTTTACCATTGTAGATTTCAATCCAATCTGAGGTTTCGTTGTCTTCATCTTCAAGTATGGAGTCATTTCTGGCGCAGAATTCGCTGACAAAAAGTTTACCATTGCGAATTGGATCTGGGTTTTCTGGGTTGTCTGATGATTCTGTAGTGACTGTGATATTGTCTATAAAGAGGTCCTGATTAGCCCCGCCAACTCTAGCTGATATAATAAAAGTATGGTCATCGCTAGGTTCGAAATTTGTGATCTCTACAGCGTTGAAATCTGCGTTTGTGACAAGTCCTGTCGTTTTAAATGATGCTCCGGTTTCAGGATTCCAGCTCATTTCCATAGTACCTGTTACTCTTTGCCCATCACCTAGAATGACCCCATTTGTGAAGGCGTATTGGCCTTGATCTTGACCGCCACTAATACCTGAAATATTCACACCTTGTTCAGGGTCTCCATTCCTCCAAGTATCAATTTCGAATGACAAATTTTCTGTAACATCCGGTCTATCGGCCATACCTTCCTCTGCTTGACCTTGATCTCCGAGTTCGGCATTTCCATAGTTAAAAGAAAACCCATCTGCAGGATCATTACTTCCTGAACTATCATACATCTCATAGTTGAATTTAACGTTGAACCCGTTTGATGAACCCTCAATTGCAGGGATAGAAAAGCTTGAAAAACCGAGGCCTTCGCCGTCTCTCGTTAGTTGTAAACGACCATCTTGAATTCTTGCGGCTTCACCAGTGATTATGGAACCATCATTAAGATCAACCGTTCCATTATCAAACCCGTTAAAATCCTGCGTATAAGTCTCAGCAAGCAATGTAGGCAGAGAATAAAATAATAATAAAAGTGCTGCAGAAAGAGTTTTAGGATTTGTGATCATATAGAGGTTTGTGGGAGTTACAATGAGGAGCTGTATTTACATTATAAATATAACTCATAATACGCTGAAGAACAACTCTTTGCGTTAAAACAAGAAGGCTGTCCTTGTGGACAGCCTTCAATTGATGATTATTTTTTTTAATTTAGAACTATTCGGCTTTGCCCATGTCAGTGACTCTCCAAAAAACTTTCTTGGAATCATCAAAGACTTCATCCGTGAAAGTAGTTTCATCTCCCTCACTAAGAATTCCATCATCAACTTCTTCCCAGAAGCCAACTTCTCCATCACGGTTTGAGTCAACGTCATCATTCTCTAGGCTTTCACTTCTTTCTATTAAGTAGATTCTATTTGGACTGGATGACCACGTCAGGGTGACTTCTGTTCCCTCCTTAACGATATCAGTAATTTGGAAAGGTGATCCCAAAGTTCCTAGTGATAGAACAAAGTTGTCAATGAAGAGGTCCTGATTAGCTCCTCCAACTCGAGCTGAAATTCCAAAATTAAATGAGTCATCACCAATAAAAGTTAGTTCAACATCTTCAAAGTCTGCATTGGTGTTTAGACCTTCAGTAGTAAAGCTAGCTCCGTTTGATGGGTCGTAAATAATAGTCACTGGACCAAAGACACTTGTGCCATCATCTAGTATAATGCCGCTATTGTGAGAAAGGTCTAATTTTGATCCATCAATTTGTTCTGCAATGTTAACTCCTTGTTCTGGATTTCCATTCTCCCATGTGTCAATTTCAAATGAAATATTATTATTTACTCCTGCTCGATTTTCCATGCCTTCTTCTGCTGCACCTTGTTCACCAAGTTCAAAGTCTCCGTAATTGAAAGATAGGCCGTCTGCCGGATTGTTAGCGCCTGGTCCATCTGTTATTTCCAAATCAAAGGTAACAGTGAATCCTTGAGATGAATTTTGGACAGCAGGAATAGTCCAACTTGAAAACCCAAGCCCTTGACCGTCTTTAGTTAATTGAAGTCTTCCATCAACAACCTCAGCTGCAGCCCCGGTGATAACACTGCCATCACCAAGGTCTTTTGTGCCATCAGGATATCCATCGAAATCTTGTATATAACCTCGAGGGGTTTCTTGCGCAACCGTTGGATCCCTACCTTTTACAATTTCAGAACCATCTGAAACTGTGTCACCATCAGTGTCAACGATGTTAGGATCTGATCCTGCTTGATCTTCAGGATTTTGTGGATCAAATGCAAGATCAGGGTTTTCGACGCCGTCCTTAAGCCCATCACCGTCAGTATCGCTCTTTATAGGGTTTGTACCAGTATCTTCAGCGCTAATCCATTTTCCAGTGTTGGTCTCAAACCCATCTAAATAGCCATCATTGTCACTATCGTTATCGTTAGGTTTAGTTCCTGTCTCAAACTCTTCTGCATTGATTAGACCATCAGAGTCAGGATCACCTTCTGCTAGTTGATCAAGGTTGTCGAAGAACTGTTCTTCCCAAGCGTCTGGTAGGCCATCGTTATCAGCGTCTCCATCAGGAGCTGATGAAGTTTCTAGCAAGCTGTAGTTAGATATATCAAATGCATCACCTGTAAAATCTCCGATTTCATTATGAGCAAAGAGTTGGCATTGTGCGTCGCCTCCTCTTTCCCAGAAAAGGAATTCGACATTGTGTTCGCCCCATGAAAGGTCTACGGCTCCGAGGCTAGTTGCTGAACCTCTGTTCGCATCAAATACAATCACTGGCTCATCGTCAATATAGATACCGCCACCATCATCAGAGTTGAATCCGAATGTGTATGTACCTGGTTCTGTGATGAAGATTGTACCCGTTGCCATGATAGCGTAATCATCTTGAGCTACGTCTTGTTCACCAAATAAAGGAAATGCTGCCGGGTTAGGGAAAGGGCCAGCCCCGTTGTCTCGAAAATTAATCATTGTTTCGATCGTTGTCGTTTCATCGAGTCTGTTATTTTCATCTTCAAAGAGTGCTCTCACATCAGCAATCGTATTCAATTGTGCAACTGACTGAGCATTTCTGACGGTCCAAAGAATTGGAGCATCATCATCATCCAGTGGGTTCGTCCTATTATTAATTTCAACACCATCTTTAATTTCATCACCGTCTGTGTCAGGGTTGTTTGGATCAGTTCCAGGGTTTTCAGCACTGACATAAGTTCCACTATTGTTTTCAACACCGTCAAGTAATCCATCGTTATCTGTGTCAGCATTCAATGGATCTGTGCCAGTCGCTTCTGGTCCATCATAATCTCCAGAATTGTTCTCAACACCGTCAAGTAATCCATCACCATCAGTGTCTGCTTCAGAAGGATTAGTGTTATTTTCGTACTCGTCAAAATCCGTTAAACCATCGCCATCGAAGTCTCCAGTTCCTGCTCCAGGCCCAGGCCCTTCACCTATTCCATTTAGATCTGTAATGTTACCGACTTGTGCGGTTTCATAAAAATCAGGAAGACTATCCTCATCTTCATCACCATCGAAAAGGCCAGTCTGAATAACTAAATTATCAATAAATACATCTTGATTTGCTCCTCCTACCCTTGCAGAAAAAATAAATGTGTGGTCATCACTAGGGATAAAGTCTGGAATTTCAACTTCTGTGAAATCAGCATTTGTTTCCATTCCGGTTGTAGTAAAAGTCGCTCCGACGTCAGGTTGCCACATTATCTCGATTTTTCCCTCAACTCGCTGTCCATCATTCAAAACGGGGCCATTGTTATAAGCAAGCTGTTCAAGATCTAATCCATTTGCCAAACCAGAGATATTGACACCAGGGTCTGATCCCGCGTTTCCAATTTCCCAAGTGTCTACCTCAAAAGATATGTTTTCAGTTGCTTGAGCAGAGCTCATCCCCTCCTCAGCTGATCCCAATTCACCCATCTGAGCATCTCCATAATTAATAGAAAAACCGTCAGCGGGGTTATTATTACCGGGCCCATCATAAATTTCATAATCGAAAGTTATTTTAAAGCCATTTGATGAACCGGGAATTGGTGGGACAGAGAAACTTGAAAAGCCCAGTGCCTGAGCATCTTTGGTTAATTGGAGTCTGCCATTAACCACTTCCGCGGCGTCTCCTGTTATAACGCTGCCATCCTGCAAATCGATAGTACCGTCTGCAAAGCCGTCAAAATTTTGAACATATGAGTTATCATCAATTTCATCCTTTTCCGTGGGGTTAGTACCGTTAGCAATTTCACTTCCGTCACCTAGGCCGTCACCATCCGTATCCGGCATATTTGGATCAGTACCCGGTTGGTTCTCAGGGTTATTTGGATCATAGGCTTGGGTTGGATTTTCAACTCCGTCGCTGAGTGTGTCTCCATCAGTGTCAGGGTTAAGAGGATCAGTACCGGTTGCTTCTGGACCGTCATAATCTCCTGTGCCGTTCTCAACACCATCTGCTAGGCCATCACCGTCCGTATCTGCATTTTGTGGATTTGTTTTATTTTCAAATTCCTCTAAGTTGATCAATCCGTCACCGTCAGGATCACCATCTGCTCCGTTGTCACCGGTGGCATCATCTGGGTCTAAGTTATTGGCGATTTCGAATGAATTAGGTAGTCCGTCCTCATCGTCGTCCTCATTCGCCCCCGTGACAATATTGAGGTTATCAATGATTAAGTCTTGATTCGCACCGCCTACTCTAGCAGAGATAATAAATGTGTGATCATCACTAGGAATAAAGTCTGGAATCTCAACATTTTCAAAATCTGCGTTTGTCGTTAGTCCTGTTGTTGTGAATGAGGCTCCAAGGGAGGGGTTCCAGCTAATTTCCATGCTTCCAGTTTTTCTAGATCCATCTTCTAAGACGTCGCCTCCATTGAAGGCAAAGTCACCAATGTCTAGACCATCCACGATACCTGAGATGTTAACACCAGGGTCTGATCCTGCGTTACCAATCTCCCAGGTATCAACCTCAAAAGAGATGTTTTCAGTAACGCCTGGGCGTCCTGTCATTCCTTCCTCAGCAGCACCTTGGTCACCCAACGGAGCATTTCCGTAGTTGAATGAGAACCCATCAGCAGGATTGTTGTTGCCTGGACTGTCATACAATTCGTAATCAAAAGTAATCGTAAAACCTTGAGATGATCCTTCGATTGGTGGAATAGAAAAACTGGAGAAGCCTAGTCCCTGACCATCGATAGTGAGTTGTAATCGACCATCTTGAATGGATGCTGCTTCACCGAATATCACGGAGCCATCTCCAAGATCAATTTCACCGTTTTCAAAATCATCAAAATTTTGTGAATACGTTTCTTGCGAGTTTGCAGTTACTAACAATGTTGTAAAAGCAAAGACAGAAATCAAAATCTGCCATAATTTGTTTTTTGACATAATGTGTGGGAGTTAATGAATAGTAGAATGATAAGTTAGATTAATTAAACTTCAAAGCCGATAAGCGTCAAGGTGCTACAAAAGAAAGAACAATTTTGTAATCCTTGACCTTAGATATTAAACAAAGTTAAGTTCTTTTCGGTTATTTTACACCATTAATATACAGAAAAGGCTTTTCCATTTTTGTATAAATTCAAACGATTTTGAATGGATTCCCTAAGTTGTGAGTTATTCTTTAAATGAGAAATAGCCATTTCTGCTGATTTTGCTGCTTTAATGAATTGGCCGTTAGCTGCTTGAGCTGCAGCGAGTGTATCAAGCGCTTGGGGAACTTTATTGCCTGTATCTGCATTCAATTTTGTGGCGACGATCAACGCTTCTTCAGCATTTCTGAGGTCTTGGTTAGCTGATGTGGCAAGAATCCAAGCAAGATTATTTCTAGCGGCATTATTTTGAGGTATTATTTTTAAGCCCTTTCTGTAGAAATCGACTGCTGTTAATTTATTCTTCTGCTTATCCAATTGAGTAGCAAAATTGAAATAGCATGAAGCTAATTTAGATGAAATATCATTTGAACTTGGCTGTAGTTTAGAAGCTTTTTCATAATGATGGATAGCTCCTCTCATATCCCCTGCGGTGTACCAGTTTCTAGCATGTCTAGCGTGGAGGCTTGCTTCATGATCCACTAACCTTTGAATAGCTTTTGGGTGTTTAATAGTTGACCCTTTGACCAGAGAGGATGCTTTGATTCTGTCTATGAGAACCTTTGAAGAGTGATTCGTATCTTCAATGATCTGTTCAACGCTGACCGGGCCTTTATATATTACCGAGACATTACCATCCGGATTAATTAGAAAACTTGAAGGGATAGGCAAAGGTTCGTTAAGACCAATATTTTGATCGTGAATTCTTTGAAGAATATTCATTAATGCTTCATTTGCGGGTACCGAGGGAAATGGAAACTTTAGATTTTTAATGACTGCAGATGGTTTTTTGGATTTTGAATTTAATTGACCTAATCCGTCTACGTTTAAGGCTATTAATTCTATATCATTTTCCTCTAGAGCTTTTTTGTGATCTCGGAATTGTGCCATCTCCTCTAGGCATGGCCCACACCATGTCGCCCATAGATTGATAAGTTGATGTTTTCTTCCATCATCATTTCCCACTGTTACGCCACTTTTTTTCAGATTAATTTTAGGGCCCTTAAATAATGTGATCGCCGGGATTCTTGCCGTTTGTGTCGGTGCTTTTTTCAAGGCAGGTGTAAAATTCAATTCAAGATTCTCAGATCTTTTACTTATTGATTTAGCTGTGGGAATTCCTTGTTTGATGACATATCGATTGTTGGGTTCAATTCCCGTAATATTTTCTACTGATTTGTCTGGCCAATTTATCTTGATTGAAATGTTATTAAGATTTTTATTTAAACCAAAATGAATCCATTTGCTTGATTGAGATAGGAAACCCTGGCCTGCTCTCAATGTTTGAATTTGGTGACCTGAATCTGAATTATCTTCACCAAGTATTTCAACTCTAGTCCCTACAGCATCCTTGTTAACAGTCGTTCCGTTCCCTTTTAAAAGTATTGAAATAAAAGAGTTTTCTTTTTGAGCGTCATTTCTCATTAAACGTAAACGCGGACCATTTCGATTAGATATCCACATATCAATGTCTCCATCACCATCCCAATCTGTGGTGCTTATTGCTCTTCCATCATCTGGAAAATCTAATCCGCTTAAGCCTGAAATATCTGAAAATTTCCCATTTCCCATATTAATAAAAAAACAATTTCGTTCATTACCGCTGAAGGATCGACCCGCATCCATCATTTGAGAAAGCTGCCTTTGACTTGAGGTGTTAGATTCATTTTTACTTTCTTCTCCGTCTGAGGTTTTGGCGACAACCTGTCGCCAAAAGAAGCTTCACAAGTCACCACTTTCATTTTTAGAGGTAAGGTAACCGTTAGCTACTACTAGATCTGGGAATGTATCGTTATTGAAATCGATAAAGTTAGATCCCCATGCCCACCTTCCCATATTAACTCTCGCAGTTAAACTCGTATCTTTAAAAGTAAGACCTTCATTTTGCAAAAGTGTATTACCCCTAGCGAACCTTCTAAAACGATTCCGTATAGATTTTTGTGCTGAGCTCTTAAATTCTTTTTGATTAGTAATCCTATTACCTGCGGCGGAAAACATATTTGAAATATATAGATCCATCATGCCGTCTTTATTATAGTCTGCCCAGGTAACAGACATTCCTGAAGCGCTATCCTCAGTGTATGATTTTGCTGCTATATCTTTAAAGATTCCATTATCATTTTTATATAAGTTGTTTCTTCCATAGTCATTGGCAACATAGAGATCTTGATCTCCGTCATTATCAAAGTCTTCCCATGATGCGGCGAAACTCCAACGAGAGTTATTTTGGTTTAGGCCAGACTCTTGGGTGACATCTACAAATGAAAATTTTCCAGTCCCTTTGGTAGTGTTCTTAAACAATGAATTTGGTGCACCGTTTTCTGCATCGTGATAAATGAATTCATTGCTGCCTGTTCCTATTGAACTTCCATTGTCTTCGTTAACGTACGCGCATACATAAAGATCGAGGAGGCCATCATTATTATAATCTGTTGCAGATAATGATGATGTTGACCAACTTGTTTTGAGAACCGCCGTAGGTACGAATCTTTTTTGCTGATCATTTTCAGCAATTACTACCATACCGTAACAAGCTACTGCTAGATCTTGATCACCATCATTATCAAAATCCGCCAAAATTGAAGATCTCGAGTCCTCTATCCAATCGACTCCCCATTTTTCTGAAGCTTCCACCGCTTGTCCGTTTTCCCTTTGTATAAATAATCTATTAGGTAAGCCTGGTTCTTGACATAAAAAAAGGTCTTCAAGTCCATCTCCGTTAACGTCGCCGATTGAAAGTCCCGGTGTTCCGAACCGGTTTAGCATGGCTCGAACAGGTGTGCGGCTTAACCAATGATTCATACCGTACGCAAGTTGTTCTTCATAGCATTTGTTAGAACTTATAGTTGATCCGGTTACCTCCGTGAAAAAATTGTTTTGGTTTAACCTTGTTGATTGGTCATAGGATTGAACAACGATATCAGATATTTTTGGGGTTCCAGTTAAGCCTTTCCAATCAATAGACCAAACAGCATTTCTTTGAATGATATTTGTTTTTGTTTTAAATTTAATTGTAAAAAGAGCAGTTGTCCTAAAGTTTTGATTGATTGTATCAATATCTACGATTGTTACTTTGAATTTCACATAATTCTCATCATAAGGTTTTACCTTTTGTTTTCTTACCGTGATTAATTCTTCCTGCAGATAACTCTTTCCTCCTGTTTCCTCATCATTTCTAATAATTGCTGATTGTATAATTAAGTCTTCACTTTCTGATACTGTAGTTAGATTTTTTTTTGATAAACGATGAGTAGTAAAATCTCTGGTGATAATATCATCAAGTGACCCATCAGTGAAAAAAAGCTTTCCAAGATTTTTAAGTTGTTCGCTTGCAGATTTTGCTAATGCCTCTGTCTGCCAACCGTCCTTGGCTGGATTATCAATGTCATTCCATTTGTTTATTGAATTTTTAGAAATACCAAAGGATTGAGTTTCACTTCTAGATGAAGTGTTTTCGATTACAGGTTCGTCGGCAACCGTTAAATTTTTTTCTATATTGCCTTTTTTTTGGCAGCTTGAAATCACTAAAAATATAAATGTGGGTGCGAGAATTCGTGCTGCCCAGATTGCAAAAGAAACGGTTCTTTGTTTATTTGTAATCAACTTTGAGTGAGTGTCTTACAAATATTTTAGGCTTTTTTTAAGAATATGAAACGGAAAACTCTTAACTCTTTTATTAATTCATTATATCCTAATAACAAATGAGGTTGGCCGCTACAAATAATCCTATTTTATTAGCTAATATGCTAATTTTTATAGCTTGTGCCGTTTATGGTGAACAACCAATAAAGCAAGATAAGGAGGTTGAATTTTGGTCTTACTCCAAGCCTGCAAAGATAAAAGTACCCGGAAAATTTAATTGGGGCTATAACGAGATTGATTCCTTTATATTTGAAAAAATCAAGGATGCTGGACTTTATCCAGAGGAAGAAGCCTCTAAAGAGGAATGGCTTCGAAGGGCGAGTTTTGATGTTACGGGTCTACCGCCCAGCATCGAAGATATCGATAACTTTTTAAATGACGAATCA
>TARA_B100001057_G_scaffold501195_1_pt1 | contig 12796 bp, 12 predicted proteins | sample TARA_B100001057 | Tara Oceans TARA_B100001057 (sample SAMEA2621839) | marine metagenome | biome: marine biome (ENVO:00000447); feature: surface water layer (ENVO:00002042); material: "saline water (ENVO:00002010), including plankton (ENVO:xxxxxxxx)" | depth 5 m
TTGTCGCGGCACCTGCTCAGCAAGAGCTTTTAATGAAGCGGCTGCTAGCAAGTCTCCTGCTGGCGACGACACTCTTCCGCCAGATCCATCGTTAGCTTCATTAAACACGCATGAGTTTATGCGCGCACCTGCCTGTGGCTCTCCTGCAAACATGACACCCCAGAGGGTACGAATACTCGCTTTTATATACGATCGGCTCACACTGTCTAAGCTACCAGGAGTGCCATGTCGCCCCTTCATCCACAACCCCAATTGCATAAGATTGGCCGATGTGCGGCTCATGGGGTCTACTGGTGTGAGACTTTCAACGCCACTAATTTGATTAGAAAACTTGGTGAGTAACGAAGAAATAATCTCGTCGCGCATTTTCCAAACTGCGTAGACTCCTTCTTGGAACTCAATCAAGTCTTGGAGCGTGTCTATGTTAGTTCCCATCGCCCCCGTACTACGCGCTCGGGCGGTAACGTTCAAACTGTTCACGCGGATTGCCAACGTAGAGCCTTTAGCATTCGCCCACTGTTGACTCACACTTGTTGCAACCCTCGGCAGTTTCTCAATCGTGATGGGGAGCAGCGCTGCCCAAGGGCCTGCGGCTCTAAGTGGGGAGTCTCCTGTACCTACCTCATACGCAAATGCATAAGTAAGCCCCCCCCCATAAGCCTGGTCTACACCTTTTGTAGGATCAATGGAGAGAATCTCCAATAAAGGTATGGATACGAATGGTGTGATCCGCACATCAACAAGTGCTAGTAAATTGAACGGACTCCAGTACCCACCTAACCCTGCTCCAAACCTTGGACGGAAGGGGGCGTCATCCCCTGCCATTTTAAAACTTTGGGGAACATAGAAGTACCGGGTTGAACTTGGACCAAACACCGCATCGGAGCCTACAGCGCATCCCCACTTAGCCCTGGCGGAGAGAACGTCGAGGTCTTTGCGCTCTTCTCTTATAAATTGTCGGCGTCCTCGCCCACGCCCAATGCCGATTTGTCCTCTACCGACATCTCCCCTACTACGACCCGTCTTTTCCCGGGGTGAAGGTTCCGTGGAATCGCCTCCGCCAACACTATCAATAGTTCGCTGACCACCCGTTGGGTCCTGATCTACTAGTTGTAGTGTATTCCCAAATGCGGCAGGGCCTTGAGCAGATTTTTTCTGGAACACCATGTGAACTCCTCAATTGTCACGTTGATTTAAAATGAGATTCTAGCGCCGACTGTGCGCCTATTGCAAAAAAATTAACCTATGCCTCTTGCGTGAGAATCTTCAATGACATAAAATTAAGTTCCTACCACATTCGCTTAAGGAGTACTGAAGTCAATGACTCCCGACATCACTGTCATTGTGCCTGTTTATAACCGTCAAGAGTTTTTAGGGAGATGCTTAGACTCCATCTTGTCGCAAGACCTGCCTACGAAGATTTGCATAGTTGATGATTGTTCAACTGACGCCACACTAGAAGTGGCTCAAAAGTATGCGGAGACGCATCCCAATATAAAGGTATCGTCCAACGAGTATAACTCAGGGAGTCCCGATCTCGCGATCAACAGAGAGTTCAGCAATTGCGACACGCCCTTTGTGATATGGCTAGGGTCTGACGATTATTACAACGCTCCTAACGCGCTCTCGACGCTACAAGAAGCCCTCCTAAAAAGTACATCTGCCAACTACGCCTACTGCGACTTTGAGGTGACAGGCGATCTAACATCTGCCCCTACCAACTTTGGATCATTCTCCGAATGTGGTCACATTCGATACCTGTCTCACTTTGCTCAAAAGCTAATCCCTGCAATTCCGTGGAATGGCATATGGAGAACTTCTCACTTTCAGAAGTTTGCATCCCCTTGGCCTGTGTTTGAGTGGGCTAAGAGTAGTAGCGACACGCTTAATGGTGTGCGGCAGTTTGCAAGGCATCTACAAACAATTCACGTTCCAGAAAAGCTAATATCCTACGTCTTTCATCCAGAACAAACCACGGCTGGACTCAAAGCGAGGGTAGAAAGTTTAGAGCATAAGTTGGGATACTTCTTGTCTGTAGTCGACAATGAAGACTTGGCTCAAATATTAAATGTGAAAAGCGAGAGGTTCAAGCTGCGAGAGGCTGCAGAAAAGCTCACACACTTTCAGATACGAAAGCACCGAACATTCGTCCAGTTCAGTGACCTGTCCGCTAAAGATATCCATCTATGCAATCAGATCTTGGACAAAATAGACCCCCGATTTGTACTAGGAGACTTGTAAGCTCATGCAAAGAGAGTTAGACCAATACTTTCAGAATAAATCCTTCCTCATCACCGGAGGCACAGGTTCATTTGGACATAAAGTCGCTGAGCGCCTTTTAGGGTATGATGTGGCTAGGGTCACGATTTTTAGCCGCGATGAAAAGAAGCAAGACGACATGCGGAAGCGCTTGGGCGATAAGCGGCTACGATTTGTTGTGGGAGATGTGCGAGATCGCTCAGCTGTGGATGACGCGCTAAGAGCGTCCGATTACATTTTTCACGCTGCGGCGATGAAACAAGTACCCACCTGTGAGTTTTTTCCCCTAGAAGCGTGCAAGACCAATGTTGTTGGAACTTCAAATGTGCTCAAGAGTGCTGTTCAAGCAGGTATCTCCAAAGTGATTGTATTGAGTACCGACAAGGCAGTTTATCCTATAAATGCCATGGGTCAGAGTAAAGCGTTGATGGAGAAGGTCATGGTGTCCGAAGCTCGTGTATGTTCAGACCTTGGCTTGCGAACAGTGCTCGCTGGAACTCGATATGGGAATGTTATCTCGTCGAGAGGGTCCGTCATCCCCCTTTTCATAGACCAAATCAAGCGTGAGCAGCCGATTACGATTACAGAGCCTGAGATGACCCGCTTCCTTATGTCTTTGGATAACGCCGTTGACTTAGTGCTCAAAGCCTTTTACGACTCTGAAAATGGAGATATACATGTGCAAAAGTCGCCTGCCGCGACAGTTCTCACAATTGCGAAAGCATTAGTACGCCTCCTTGTCGGCCAAAGAGAGTGGCCGATTGAGTTTATTGGTTCGAGACATGGGGAAAAGTTTCACGAGACTCTCGTGAGCGCCGAAGAAATGAGCGTGGCTCAAGACGTAGGGGGGTTTTACAGGGTTCCCTGCGATATGCGCTCTCGCAACTATACCTCATCTGCCAGTGCACACTCTAGTCATCCGCCGTACACCAGTGAGATTACAAAAAGACTATCCGTCGAGGAGGTCTGTGATCTATTTGAGAACACCAAAGAAGTTCGGAATATGCTGTGAGTGGCTGGAAGTACAAAGTCGCAACAGTCGTGGGGACACGTCCTGAAATTATCAAACTCTCAGCAGTGATTCGAAAAATGAGCGAACACTTTGAGCACGCACTCATCCACACTGGGCAGCACTACGATTATGAACTCTCCGACATATTTTTTGCGGACTTCGCCATTTCGCCTCCCGATGTGTACCTTGGTGCCAGTAAGGAGTGCCCTGCGACTGCAGTAGGCGACATTATTTCAAAGTCTTATAGCTTCTTCCAAAGCTCTAAACCTGACGCCATACTTATCTATGGAGATACCAACAGTGCCTTGTGTGCGTATGCGGCGAAGCGCCTTCGCATCCCGATATTCCACATGGAGGCAGGTAATCGTTGTTTTGACGCTCGCGTGCCTGAAGAAGTAAACCGCAAACTCGTCGACCATCTCAGCGATGTGAATATGACAATCTCGGAGCAGGCGAGAGATAACCTCCTCCGAGAAGGTTTACGCCCAGACTTAACGTTCAAGGTCGGCTCCAGTATGCCTGAAGTAATCCAGAGCGTAACCTCACAGTTCTCAAGCGAGTTTCGAGAGACAGCAATTCCGCGAATAGCCACCGCAGAAGAGGGTTACTACCTTGTCAATATACACCGGGAAGAGAACGTCACAAATCCTCTTTATATGCAAGTGCTTATGGAAGTTCTTAAAATGTTGGACCGACCGGTCATCCTCCCGGCCCACCCAAGGATGCGTAAAGTTTTTGAAGACTACGCATCCCCCTTCGTCAAAGAGAAAGTTCACCTCTGCAAACCGTTCGGCTTCATAGATTACATATCTCTCCAAAAAGGGGCACACTGCGTAATTTCAGACAGTGGCTCCATTATGGAAGAAGCGAGTCTGCTCCGGTTCCCTGCAATTTCTATACGTGACTCCCATGAGCGGCCAGAAGGTATAGAGACTGCAGGCGCTACCATTGCGTCGTGGAGTGTAGATCATATCCTAAACTCCATACACATCGCGCGCGACAACCTCAAGAATGTGCAACCCACTCCAGACTACGTCTTTGGAGGCGTAGTCAGTGCCAAAGTCATAAACATTATTAATTCTTATATAGAGCCTGTGCGGAAGAAAGTGTGGAGCCTGTGAAAGTATTAGTTTTAGGCGCGACGGGTATGGCCGGGCACGTTCTCCGCAACCAGCTCAAAGCTGCTGGGCACAGCGTCATTGGCACCTCAAGGTACGCGAACACCTACGATGTCTCCGAAAGTATCCGTCAACTCGATGTGTTACAGACAAACTCTTGGAACACCTTCTTTGACAGCTTAGAGCCTGTTGACGCAGTGGTGAACTGCATCGGGATGTTGGTGAAGGCGTGCGAAGAGGACGAGTTCGCTGCAATGAGGGTCAATGCGCTTTTCCCCAGGTACCTCCAACAGAAGCTGGCAGAAAGCGGCACCCCACTCATCCACATTAGCACAGACTGTGTATTTGACGGGAGCCGAGGTCAGTATAAAGACTCTGAAATGCCTACAGAGCGACACCCTTACGGAATGACAAAGGCTATGGGTGAGTTGAGAAGTGATAACTGCTTGACGATCCGTACGTCCATCATAGGGCTGGAGAGACAGGATAAAACCAACTCCCACGAGAACTCTGGACTTCTGGATTGGTTCTTGAGTCAGCCCCGAGGCTCCACGATTAAAGGGTTCACTCGATGTATGTGGTCAGGCATCTCCACCATCGAACTTGGAGAGGCTATCCAGTGGGCACTCCACACTGGAGCCTCAGGTTTGCACCAAATCTGCCGCTCGGAACCCATCTCAAAGTTTCACCTGCTTACAATGGCTAACGAGGCGTTTGATCGCGAACTCATAATTGAAGCCGATCACGAGAAAGTCAGCGATAAGTCACTTGTCCCTTCAGACACAACGTTTAAAGTGACAGCATCCTATCGGGAAATGTTAGAGACTATTAGGGAAGGCATGAGATATGCAATTTGATGTTATCCGCTTCAATTACCCAGAAGCGATGGAGACTTGGGACAAGCTACTGGCGAACCCCACCGAAAGCCCTGTGTGGATTGGACGTAACGGCGGGTCTGATACGGACTTTGTGGAAAAGTGGGATGGCATATCTCTTAACGATCCATATGTAGTGAATATGAAGAGGTTGAACGGGTTCTACGACTTTGACGACGATGTGGAGAATCTCCACAGGTTTAAGCGCATGTATTTAGAGTCGTCTCAAAACATGGATCTGTGTACTGTTCACATGAGTAGTATCTTCGGTGGGGCGCTTGATGGGTCTTCCGACCACGTATCCTCCCTGAAGCTGAAATATGGTCTTCGGCAAATCATGTGCTGGAGGTTCATAGAGAACTGCACATACTTCATGGAATCCTTCCAACGATGGGGAAAAGACCGGCGCATTCTTGTTGTCAGCCCTTTCTCCCAAACAATTCAACATCAAACATCTCTTGATCGTCGAGGTAAGCTTCATCTACCACAGTACGCATTTCCGCCATGCGAGTTTGAACTTGTGGACACTCCCATCACCTACAACACTCCTGATTGGCAGTGCACTACTGATCTTAGTGGAGAGAGAAACTGGTTTGACACTGCGGAAAGGATTTTTGACGAGATTGCGTACTCTCCGTTTGACATCGCGTGGCTATCGTGCGGATCTTACGCTATGTACCTCGGTTCACGCATAAAGAGCGAGCTTGGGAAAAGCGCCATCTATGTTGGAGGTATGGCTAACGTGTTTTTCAACATATATAATTTTCGGTACTCCAGTACAGGACACGATACGGCTGTCGTAAACCTAGACTATCAAATAGAGAGCCTAGAGAATGCTAAATTCTACACTGAGGCAAACACAAGGAACTTCCCTTATTCCGAAGGTATTCGCGCATACTTTGGGAAAAAGTCATGATTACCTCAGATAAAGTGTTTGTTACGGGAATTTATGCATCGGGTAAATCCACGTTTGTAAATAAATACAGAAAGTCTCATGCGCTACCCTATCTTTCATTTGACGCCATTTATGGATATGCAGCTCGGGGAGAGAGAATGGACTTAGTCTACAGATCTATGGACATGCTAGGCACCTTCATTATGGATGCCCTTCCCATGAGCAACCTAGTTGTTGATTGGGATGCATTTAGCGCATTTGTGAAGGATCGAAACTGCACAATAGTGATCGTGAAGTGCGATATTGACACATGGTACACTGAACATTTACCATCTAAGTCGTCGTTTGGAGATGCGACGGAGGCTCAACACAAGCAATGGTTTGGTGAGTTTTACGAAGGCTTAGGCGCGAAACTAGAATCTCATTTCCCTGACAACGTGTTGATCTATCACAGCGACCGGGATACATTAACTCCACTCACCCAAGTCTAAGAAAGGCTTCCTCAATCATGCTTCAGACACTACGAGACAGGTTAGACACTGTCACTTACGACAAGAACTATCAAAACATTGATATCCTGGGAATTGTCGGCTACGACAACAGTGCTCCCACCTGGAGTAAAATTACGTCATTCCCCATCACTTGGAGTGGCGCAACAGTCATTGACTTGGGTTGCTTCCATGGATACTTCTCCATTAGGGCAAAAGAAGCTGGAGCAAGTCGTGTAATTGGGTTGGAGCAGTCCGCTGAAGTTATTGAAACGACCCGGCAGGTGGTTGAATGTTCCGACTCTGATGTGGAACTTGTACAGTGGCGAGGCGGAGAGGTGACCCCTGAGGCAGACATCGCGCTCGTCTTAAATATGCTTCACCACTGCGATGACCAGTCGCTTACTCTCCAGAACATCAACTGCGCGTACGCTGTGTTCGAAGTCAACCAAGACCAGATCTCCACAATCGACAGGTTCTTTAAGATTCTAGAAATGCGAGAAGGGCGATCGTACCCTGCCAGAGAGAGCCGAATCCTGATTTATGCACAAAAACGGTAGCTTGTATGAGAGTTGTGGAAAAACCAATCCTTACACAGCTGGCGCTTGAGCTTTGGCTTAGCCAGTCTGGTCGCGGCGTATCTATCAACAGGATGCCCGGGATTGAAGCTGATATGCTTCGCGCGTGGGTTGCTTGCTTCCAAGACGCCGCGCTCACCATAAGTAAGTTTCCTAGACAACTCCATCTGCTGAAGCAGAACACTGGATTTTACAGTCTACCGGGGAACGAGGTTGACGAGCTTCAAACGTGGTGCACTCTCTACCTAAACGCACTTCAATCCTCGACCATGCTCTACCGACTTGAAACAGACTACGCGGCCCAAAACGATTACCTTGTTGATGGGTTTCAAGAAGAGATTCACGTGTGGTCTGCCAACAGCCTCCACGCATGGCTCCCCTTACTAGAGGGGAAGAAAGTTCTGATCTGCAGCCCGTTTACTAAAACCATTGAGGGACAGCTTGGGAAGCGAAATGCTCTGTTCAAAGGGGGTCACATTCCTTTCGAATATCCGACGTTTGAACCAGTTTTAGTCCAAGCCCATAACACCATTCTTGGAAATGAGCCTCACCCTTGTCAAGGATGGACAGCCTCACTTGACATGATGTTTGAAGAGATTGTTAAGCACGAGTTTGACATAGCTATTCTGGGGTGTGGAGGGTATGGAGTTCCGCTTTGCGATAAACTTCGTGACGCAGGTAAGAAAGCCTTCTATGTCGGCTCATATTGTCAGATTATGTTTGGTATTAAAGGTAAGCGATGGGAGAACGAGGGGAACCCCATCGGGTCGTACTTTAACTCCAATTGGGTTAACCCCTCTCAAGATGAGCGGCCTCCAAGCTACGTAGAAGTGGAAGGTGGGTGCTACTGGTGAAAGACCCTACCCATGTAGTCCCAAAGCCAACGGTTACCAGGTAAAAAAAATGCCCACCGACGCTTGCGCGATCAAATGAGCAGATCTTTTCTTAGTTCAAAGAATAAGTTAGCGATTTGAGACGCGTAAGTCAACTCTTTATAACCCTGCAGAGCAGGGAAGACAGGGGGGCTTAGAGGTAGCTCTTGAAGAACTTTGAAAGTTCTACCCCTACTTCAGAACTTCCCAACCCTTCGCTTTTCCACATATAGACTAGAGCTGAAGTTGCAACGTCTGAGAGCGCCGAAGTAAGCATCTCCGACGCAGGGTGTCTCTCGTGGTGGTGTTGAACCAAGTCCTTCAACCGTTTGAGGTATTCAAGATCCAAGTCTGACGCACTTAAGGACTTGTCTAAGAACTCTTCAGGGGTGAACCACTCATGGATCGCATCTATGAGTGTAACATCGCAGCGGATCTGATCTTTAACAGCCCCGGTTACAGTATCTTGGGTATCGTGGAGTCGATAGATGATGAGGGGAAACTCATTGTAATGCAGCATCTGCATATCGTGCGCAAAAAACTGCAGCCCATTTAAGGTGTCCGGCGACCACGTATTCCCTTTATATTCGATCCACGTAAGGTTATTTCGTCGGAAAAAGTCCGTTTTCCACATGCCGTTCCAAGGGAAAGGTGGACATAAACTGCGATAAACTAAGGACGCATACGCTCTCTTATCATAGTTTTTAAACGGGCTAAGCGAAGCATATCCCGTCCAATTCGGCCATGCACTTCCGCAGTAGTTGCAATAAGGATGAGATTCGCGAGTCATCTTTAAATCGCATGACACATAATCGACTTCGGGGTGTTGTTGATGTTGGGAAACAAGCTGGGATAGTGCAGACGGAATGTAAGTATCGTCAGAGCCTATCCATGTGAAATACTGCGTTTGACAATCTAAGATCGCGTCATGTAACGCACTGTTCATAGAGCCTGTATTCTGGGCATGTACTTTTAACTCTATACGCTTATCCTTCTCCATAAGGTCTTTAACAATGGTGACAGTATTGTCTGTAGACCCGTCGTCCACGACAAGGATACGAAACTGCTGATGGGTCTGTTGGAGTATGGACGTTATGCACGCACCTATGTACAGTTCTCTATTGTATGCAGGAACTACAACAGTTACGACACCATCTGGACGAATACGCTTACTCATTTTAGGAAAACTCCCGCGTAGTTTTATGATTTTTGTCTTTAAGCTCTCGTTTAACCCATAAAGCGCTGTGAGGTTGGGCGACCCTAACATTTCTCGCGGGCGTCGACTCTTTAGTATAGTAGTATAGGATTATTGACCTTCTCGAAACGTCAGGAGGACAGGCGATAGGATCTGGATATCCATGGAACGAAACATCTGAAGTATCAAAGAGGATGAGCTTGTTGGCGATGGGTTCAACAGAGCGCACCAGTGTCACCCCCTCATTTGTATAAAGTCCGAGACAGCCTCCCCACTCAGATTTCCACTCATCATTGAGATATAGAATTGCGTTTACTCTGCGGTTTAAGCCGGAGGCATCGTGGTAGTTACCATCCACGTGGACGTCTAAATAATCTCCCTGAAAACTCTCGTTTAACCCTCCTCCTGTGAAGTACGGATCGGGCAACAACTTAGGAATGTGGAGAATATCACTGAGTAAATGGAGAAACAGGGAGCTGTTCAGCAATTCTACAACGTCCTTGATATAGGGCGGTACGTCGAATATAGACCCCCATGTAGAGCGCCGTTTCCGCTCAACTTCCCCTATGTGAGATGTCTCCCACGCCGGGTCGGTAGGGGATGGGAAAGCACATTGAACCTGCCGCAACAAAGGCCTCGGTAGAAAGTCATCTACCTCCGCGATAGGAAATGGGTGAGAAGTTAAGCGCGCCGCAGTGCGAGCGCGTGCGACGATTTCTTGAGCTTCGTTTGCGTTCATATTAGCACTCTTCTGGCCATCGGAATTTCAGACTTGGGAGCTATTGCTATGTCATTTTCAGGGGCGAAGTTAAATCTGAGTAAACACTTTGCTAAAGCTAGTTTAGCTTTTTCGTGGTGCGCAGGCGTCCACTCATTTACCGCTTTTGTCTTTTCGTGGTGAAGATGGATCGTATACGGAGTCTGAGTATCAAATGAAGATATCTTAAAGTTGAAATTGTTAAATATAAGCCGCTTCACAAACTCATCGTCATCGCCCCCAACTAAGTTCCGGAATTCTGAGGAGAATCCACCATCCATTGTACGTAAAAGAGCATCCCGATAAATAGCCCCGCAATAATGGTATGCGACAAAGTGCTTTTCATAGTGGTTCAACCACCCACTGGGGTCTTTTGAACGGACCGTATTTCCCCCGACAACTTGCTTACCTTTAGTGACGATTTCATTTACATCAACATCGATGTCCTCCAATACACGATCTGTGTCGGTCCTATTCAGGCCATAGCAGTTTAGTGTGAGCCAGTCCTTTGGTTCAATATGCTGCGCCACATAGCTTAGGACATCTCCCACATGCATAACTTCTGCATTTTGAATGAGGACCACTTCTTTAGTGGCGTAGCGAAAGCCTATGTTATACGCCGAGCTGGGGTTCTTCCACGTCTTTTCGTTGGGAGCTACAGATACTAACTTAATCGGGAAGTTATAGTCACTTACCTTGAGAAAACTCTCTACCCGCTGGTCCTCGTCAGATGCGTCGTCCACAATAACAACTTCGAAGTTTGCGTGCTCGCTTCTAGCAAATGATTGGAGTGTCGCGAGGAGTTGGTAGCGCCGGTTAAAGCACGCAATTACTACAGATATCCCTCGATCAAGAGTCATAGGACTAGCCGCTCGCTCTGGTGTTGTTGGGAGGACGTGAACGTTTTGTTGAGAAGGGTGTAGCGTGCCTGTGAGTGTCACATTTGTTAAGTTCGCGTTCCTCAGATTCGCACTTCTCAGATTCGCACCCCGCAGATCGGCATTAATGAGATTTGCCCCCTCAAGGTTGGCGCTTTGAAGGTTTGTGTCCCTCAGATCCGCCCCTGACAAGTCTGCGTTTTGGAGATTCACTCCCTGGAGGTTGCACCCTCTCAGTTGAGTCGTATAGTCCGCGATTGTGGGAATCTTAATGTCTATCCCAGCATCGCCTAACGCCTTCAGGTCGCGCTCAATGGGAGATTGAGGGTTGCCTAAATCCATTTTATGCATCGCGGAGTTTATAAAGTCTCTGGCCTCTATACTGCCATTGTACCAGTGGATACCTACAGTCTTGTGACCATGACGCGACTTTCCCGGGGTGAAGTACTTATGCACTTCATTCCACAAATAGGGGTAGACCATCTCAACTGGGCAAGGCTCTGTGCGTGGGTGTTTACGTAAATTCCCATCTAAATGAGGAGCGTGGAATTTCCTCCAAAGGTCAGGGCCAAAAGCTTGATATTGTTTTTTAAAGTCACCTTCCGTATCAAAGTTGGACTGCGTAGATGTCTCTATGTACTTGTCAACTTCTTGTGAAATCTGTTTAAGGGTTTCGTCCCCCGACAACGCCGATACAAACCCCGTAGCAATCGTGTCAGCATACGACGTGGTGCGGAGGGTTTTACCATTAACAAACCGGGTAAAGTCTTTATGGAAAGGTTTTAAAAATAAGATGTCCATGTCGAACCAGACACCGCCGTGCTCTTCCAACTTCTTGATGCGTATCAGATCCGCAAGAAATGCATGGAACAAGGAATCCTTTACTCCATACACCTGTGCAAAGTCGATTTCCACAACATCTACATTTTCCATCCTGTAGATCGCTGTCATCGGGTACGTATTCTTCATCTTCTTCTTGTGCTCGTGACTGTCGTAAGAGATGAAGTCTGTGCTTTGCGTCCCTTTCGCTGTATACACCACACACCTATACGCTGGGTTAAAGTGAGTGACTGTGCGTAAAGTCATGAGGTGGAGATAGGACAACGCATTTCCTGCCCAATATGTAAACGCGATTTTCGGAACTTCCCGTACCATGTGTTTGTCGATCCTTTGCTAAATGAGTTCACAATTGCTCCAATACGCAACATGACGTACCGTCCCTTCATGTTTTACTAGAGTTTTATGACATGAACAAGGTAAAAGGAAGTCCCCAAAACCACTGTTAAGGCGTAATTCTTATATTTAGACTGGAGGACCAACTATGAAGTCTATAGAAACGTTCACTTTAGTTCTGATATTCTTCGTATCAGCTCTCTACATATTGACCATCACCCACGATCGAGAGATAACGAAGCTTAATGGGCAGGTAACTCATGAGCGAGAACTCCACCACACTTATCGGCATCTTTACTACAACACAGATGAAAAGCTCCTTCAGTGCAAAGTAGCATTCCAGTCACTTAAAACGTCCATAAACTCACTCACGTTCAGAGAAGAGTTGTATGCTGAAAATGTAAAACTCTCCATGCGAATATCTGAGCTGTTCAGTGAGTGTGACTAACCTTAAATTGTTGTTGCGCGACGATCTAATTTAAGATACCTTATGCAAGGTGTTAGTTATTGGAAAGCTCATAGGCAACAGTGTTCTAGTTTGTTTGTGGGTGAAGGCCTGTAAGTAGACACACTACTTACAGGCCTTCGCTTTTTAAGCCTCACAGATATAGGCGAGCCACGTTCGCTATCGCAAACCTTGGCGGACGACGGTGATGGCCTCGCGAATCATTAAGACCAAGACATTGTCCTCTCTAA
>TARA_B100001057_G_scaffold491529_1_pt1 | contig 12794 bp, 11 predicted proteins | sample TARA_B100001057 | Tara Oceans TARA_B100001057 (sample SAMEA2621839) | marine metagenome | biome: marine biome (ENVO:00000447); feature: surface water layer (ENVO:00002042); material: "saline water (ENVO:00002010), including plankton (ENVO:xxxxxxxx)" | depth 5 m
TATAGAACCATCATAATTTACGTTACCAACTGTCCAATCACCACCAACACTTGTAGTTCCAATCCCAACAGTGCCTATTCCAGTGACTACAAAACTATCATTACCATCATTAATTTGGAACTTATCAACAGGTTGAGTAGTTCCAATACCAACAGCACATGGATCTTCTGTTACGATAAGACAATCACTACCTACTTGAAATTTTCCAGCAGGTTGAGTAGTGCCAATACCAACCGAACCTAAATCAGTAATATTAAATGATGTGTCACCTACACCGATTTGGAAACTATTGACAGGTTGAGTAGTTCCAATACCAACACGACCACCAATAAGTCCATCCTCTACACTTGTAGAAGAGATTGCAACAAAGACAGTTCCTATTGCACCAACATTTAATTGTTGATATACTGTAAGATAGTCCATGTTTACTGGACCATAGAATGTAGATATACCACCTACAGAAAAATTATTTTCAACCTTTAAATCGAAAAATTCTACCTCTTCACCAAAATCTATATCTTTGGCAAATATATCTGCGTATAATGTACCGTAAACATATACATCATTTGTAAACTCAGATATCTGACTAAACTGGTTTACATCTTCTCTCTCATAATTTGGATTAGGTACTTGACCCTTTAAAAAACCTGGCATTAGGTAAACCCTCCAAAGTTACTCAGTGCATTTGATAATCCACTTGTATCAATTGAACTTAATTGATTTTGTAATTGACCACCTAATTCAGTTGCCTGTGATGCCAATGCTCCTGTGTCAATATTACCAGATAATGTCTTTAATTGTTTACTTGCATCCTTAGCCGCATCCTTTAATTGATCCTGAATATTTTCAAGTGCTCCTCCTGTAAAGGCATCACTTACAGCAGGACCTCCAACCTTTGTACCACGAAAAACAAGACCACCAAACGTAACATCTCTTGGTGCAAGATTACCTGTTAGTGCATTCGTTGCTAAATTTGGAGTGTCAAAAAATATACTACTTTTACCACTTATCGTAACATTTTTTTTAGACATGATATTAATATTTTCATCAGCATCTATTAATATATTTGATCCTTTTATCAATATATCACCATTTCTCTCAGCAGTTATTGTAACATCACCATTCTTACCAACCAGATTAAGACAGGTTCCACCATCCTTTGTTACTCCACCTGTTATTGTGATGCAATCATCATTAAAAATATTCATCTGACCATCTTCGGTCATTCCCCATATACCAGTTTGATTATTCTGCTCCATCACTTGTTGCAGAACAGTCGCACCACCAAATCCTACTGTTGGATTTGAGGTTTGAAACACAAAATTGGGTTTTTTATCAAAGGCCCAAGGTGCCCAGTTTTGAAGATTTGTATTAACTGGCATTTGTTAGAATATCGTACTAATATTTATCAATAACCATAGCCACCACCTGATGGTGGTGAACTAGGTGGACTTGATGTTCCAGAGGGAGGAGATGATGGTGGAGTGGGAGGTGGACTTGATGGTTCTGATATATTAGATGTTGTAGCACCTTGTGATACATTTCTTGTAATGGTTGATGTGGATGAGGGTATGTTTACAATCGCTGATCTGCTTTCAGCAGGTGTATCATAAATGATTGCATGTGCTGTGGTAGTATGTGCTGCACCTACCATCTTTACACCCTTTAATGGATGAACATGGAATGCACCATAATAAGGTTCACCATTTACATAACCAATTAAATTATTACGAGGTGTAATACAATCAATGACTTGTTTTGTTTCACCTTGATAAGATGGTCTAGGAGTTATCTGTGGTTTTATGATAGCACCAAAACCTGTATTTGATTCAATGAATAATTTTGGTATATCTTGTACTGCTTTAACATTTGATATCTTGGGATTAGGTGGTATCACATTTAATATACGCCCTTCTTCATCAAGAAATTTTACATACTCATTACCAACATTATCAGTAATTTTATCTTCGGCAACATAACCCTCGCCTGGACTTATGACAGCAACATGATCGACAGTATACTCTTTATCTTTCGAGTTCTCTTCTATCACGGGGTAATTTTCACCAGGTGTCACAACATAGATATCAATGACTTGTTGAAAAGTTGGAGATTGAGGATCATAATCTATAACTGCTCTTGCACTTGCACCATACCCTTTTTCACAATTATCCGTAATTTCAACTAATGGAGGAACTGTATATCCCTGACCAGGATTTGTTAATTTAATTCCAATTAGACTCCCAGTTTGTTGTGCTAATGCATCTCCGACTAACGCTCCCACTATTGGTTCTGCAAGTGAACCTTCACCATCTGCACCAAATAATTTAATTTGCATACCTTTACAATCTGATGGTGGTGATGCCTTACACTCACCTGAATAATTAGAGTCACTCACATCTGAGTTCATAAAATCAAATTGTCCAAAACCACCTAATTGTCCTAAGATACCACCTGGTGCACCAGCAGCTTCTTGTAATGCTTGAGCAGCATTTGCAGCACTCATTATCGCTGCTCCTGTAACACCTGGCATATTCATAGGACCTTTTCCAAGACACCAAATACTACTTTTAACATTAGCAGTTCCAGGTGCAACACATTTGATTGCTTCCTGAATACCTAATAATCCCTCTGCTTTTCCTCTTAAGTCACCTATCATATCAAATCCACCCAATATCTTTCCAACACCTCCAAGTTCTGGAGCAAGTTCTTTACCAATGCCACTTATAACTTTATTAAAAATTGCACCAGTAAATTGCTCAGTCATGCAAGAAGTTGGATTTTGAACATTATCAAGGAATGATGTAAGCATCGATCTTATATCTGGTAACATAGTATTTCCAATCGCTTCCAATACACAAGGTGCCTTCTTTTGCAATGCACCCACTGGTCCTAACATCGCTGCTTGTGCAGCAGTTCCTGCTTTTTTTGCAATTGCAGTATTTTTTGTTGCTGCAACAACCTTTGCAAATACGTCACCGTATAAAACATCTAATCCCGAATTTAATTTTGGTGCAAGTGATGTTAATGCTGTTCTTGTTAAATCTCCTGTGAATGAATTTGATATACCTGATATTTTTTTACTTAGATTTGATATTAATTTATTTTTTTGAGCACCAGTCGCATCTTTAAATTCTTCAACTCCATTTTTTAAATTTGCTTGAATTTCTGCTTGTGCGTTTGTTCCAGCAAGAGACACACAAGAACCCATCGCAGTAGAAGTCGTACTATAATTTAATCCAGTGGATTCTTTTAAATCCTTAATTAATTTCTTATTAGCATTTATAATTGGAGTTTGATCTTTACTATCATCACCAGTCTCCTCTTTTTTAATTATTTTTTCTTCTGGTGTTGTTTCAGGAGTGTATCCAGTAAAAGGAACAAATGGTGAGGGTGGTTTTTTATTTACAACATATTTTGAATTACCAAAAACTCCTATTATAACAGGTTGTTGTGCGTCTTCACCATCTAAAAAGAATCCAATTACAACATCTCCCTGCGTAACAGCTATATTTTTTTTAGTTCCTCCTTTTCCTGAACCATGATTAGTTGGTAATAAAATTGTTGCCCAAGGTAAATCTTCGTCTGCAAGTTCAGTCGTGTTTTGAGGATGATATCCCATAATCCGAACCTTTACACGATTACCCCAAGCATCAGGTTTACGCAAAAAATTAAGTGACCATCCCGTTGCAGGTGGAATTTGTCCTATCCACCAACGAAATCCATCTTTGCCTATAAAATTACTTTTTAATAGAAGATTTTCAATCATTTATCTTTTTTCCCTGTCGTATCTCTAATCAATTTTAATTTTGTAAAAGAACCTTTACCATCATAAAAATGCACTAATTCATTTATCATATATAGACCACTTTGCTCATCATCAAATACTTTTACTTCTTCTGTGGATGTTTTTCCAAAATTAAGTTTAACAATATTACCAGCAGAAAGTGATGTATTTAATGGGATAGTTGCACTTAATACTTCTGTAAAAATAGTGTTATATCTCATCATTGCTTGTGAATGATATTCCATCGGGTCAGCATTTTTCTTTCTTGAATTTGAATCTTTTTTTTCAGTAATTCCAAAATCTAGCACACCTGTCATGTATCGACTTGGTACATTACCAAGATTTTTATTATTTTTATCCACTGGTGGCAATAATATCTCAAAATCTTTTCCTAAATTTTCCATCTTTTCTGAATAATCTGAGACTTTAAATATCCCTTGTTGTGGAGTTGTGAATGTTGAATGCACTGGATTAAAGTACATTCTATAAGTACAATACGCACCTTTTTGTAGATTTTCTATCATTTTTTGATTTCTAACTGTTGCATATTCTAAAATTTTATAATCTTTCCTTGGACTCATTGTATCAACAATGCCAGGTGAATAAGTATATTCTTCATCAAAAGGTTCTTCATTTATTAGACTATCAACAGATCTAAAATGATATCCTTCTTTTGTCTCATAGAAAAAATAACCAGCTGTTGAACTTTTACCACCGACCTTTGCTGGTACTGATTTTGATGCTAACCATGTAAGAAGGTAAAATGGTTTTCTCAAGTTTCCAATAAACCCATATGGATTTTGTGTATCATCTAAATCTATATTTTTTTCACTGACCAAATATTTTTTAACTATCTCTTTCACACTATCAGAAATTTTTTCCGAAGATGGAAACTTTTTACCAACCCGAACAGTTTCGTTAGTTATTCCCTCTCTTGATACAAGATTTAACACAAAAGATTCTCTACCAGAATCAATCAAAACATTAATAATTGATGCAACATATAATTCATTTCCAAGTTTTTCAGTAAATTCTAAATCAGGTCCTAATCCAGTTGAGGGTATTTTTATACTTACCTTCTCTCCACCACTTATAGGTAATCCATTATAGATAGAGGATAACTCTTTTTCTTTATCTACAACAGTTTGACCAGTATTTGTAATAACTACTTTTGCAGTTATCATAGGTGATAATATATTTTCAAAATAACTAAAAGATACAACACCATTTGTCAAATCTACAACCATCTGACCGTCATTTGATCTTATCTCAAATAATTCATATAAACTTTTATCTTGTGCTGCCATTTTTTTATTAGAATAATATTATACTTTGTATGTTAGACAGAGTTTCTTTACTATTACCTTTATTTAACACTATTCGCTGACCTGATTTTGAATTTGCACCACCAGACACCGAAGGGACAACATTATTCTGATTATTTGCAATAATAGTGATCTTTGGTTTTTTAAGTTTTTTAAAATCAAAATTTATATTTTTTTGCATAGGTGTTATAGCAGATGCATCATCTTTTTTGACAGTTTGTATCTGATTTTTTTTCTCCGCCTCTTCATCCAAATTTATTCCACTTGATGTTCCTGATACGGAGGGCAAAGATGTTGAGGAACTGGCACCACCATCTGAACCACCTTGGTCAGTTAAATCACTTAGCAAATTATCTAATTCACTTTCTACTTCATCTTCAACACTCCCTTCATCTCTTGGTGTTATTTCTTCATTGTCGGGAGTAGTAATCGTGCCCGCAATTATATCTTCTACGTCATTATTTGATACTATTGTTCCGTCTTGACTAGGTACAAGAACTTCAGCACTTCGACTATCAGTTCCTGCTGCATCACCAACAATAACTGGTTGTCCTGCCTCTACGGGTCCGCCAAGATTTCTCCTTTCTATTTGTTGATCAGATTCATCATCTTCTTGATTTACATCTGTATTCCCACTTAATGAAAAAGTTTCAGTTTGTGTAGATTCCGAATTAATAGTTGTATCTTGATTGGCTGAATTATTTTCTACTTCCGTTTTATCTAAATTTTTTAAATCTTTATCAGGAGCATTTTCACCTAAACCCAAATCTTCATATACTTGACCTGCTCTTCTTATATCTGGGTCAATTACAAACGAGGTTATTGATTCAGCAAAATCTTTATTTAATTTATTAATATTATTCTGAGTTTTTTCAAATGTATCTTTAATAACTTTATCATCTTCACGAAAATCAAATCTTTTAAACGCTGATAAAAAGTTATCAATACCTGTTCCTAAACCAGTGAAGAAATTCTTCATACCAGTTATAAATCCAGTGAACACACCAACAACACGTTTAATTAATCCAAAAAGTTTTTGAAAAGCTTTTATAATTTTAGGTAGATTAGTTAGTGCCCAACCAAGTATCAATATCCCTATAAAATCCATTATCCTACCTAAAAATCCTCTTGTACTTTTTTGCACTAAACTACCCTGTCTTTTTGTTACTCCTGTAATTGTTGATGCCTCTAATTCATCCTCTCTTTGTCTTCTTAGTGCATTTTCTCTTCTTCTTTTAAAAAACTCACCATCTTGACGTATTAATTTACTTTTTAATTGATTTGATTTCCTTGTCTCTTTTAATAAATCACTTGAATTTTTACCAATTGAAACTAATCCCTCTGATAAATTGGTAATCGATTTACGAATAGAATTGATTCCTATTGATGATTTTCTTAATGATTCTCTACGCAATCTTAAACTCATAATTAAATCCCGTAATTTACTGTGGCAGCGAGTACATAAGGATTACTAGAATCGGACGAAGTTATTGCTGGTATTGATCTTGATTTTTCTTCAGTTACACCTGCTCCTCCTCCACTAGATGTAGAAGTATTATTTTGACCCAATAAAAAATTTTGTCTACCATCTTCATCAAAATTGCTTATCATTTCGGCAACATTAAGATTTTCATTTTTTTGTGGTGTTATATTTTTAGCATCGCCATTTACACCTTCTACTTCATTTCCATCTTTTTTATTTTTATTAAATTTTATATCTTTCAATCCAAGAGCACTCATTATTTTCTTGGAAAGATTTTTGATCAGATCTTCACCAAGAAAACCTCCAACAATAGCACCTATGGCAGCTAGTGGTACAGAACCAACACCACCTAACAAAGTACCTAATGCACCAAAAAACATCGCACCTATTTTTGCACCAGCTAAATATCCTCCTACTGCTGATAATGCAGATACTAAACCACCATCTTTTGAAAATAACTCACTGAAGAAAGTTATAAGAGAACCTAGTGGTGCAAACACTTTTTTTACAACTTTACCTGCTGCTGATTTTCCTACCCCATCAAAAAGTTTCGTTGCCTTGCCAATGATTCCAGTTTTAGAAGAAGCTTTTAAAAAATTTTTTGTTTTACTAATAATACCACCACTTCTTCCTAATGATACTGGTTTGTTCAATTGACCAGCTGCCATAGTTGGATCAGAACCAGTGAAAAATTTTTGTGTATTCAGTTTAGAAGGGACTGGCTGAAATTTTTCCGTACCCTGAAAAAAGTTTCTTATTCCACCTAAAATACCAGGTTTTGTGGTTGCTGGTAATTGTTTTGCTGCTGACGGATTGAATCTTTTAAATATATTTTTAGCTGGCGATAAAATTCCTTTGGATTGTGTTCCACTTAATGGAGTAAATCCTCTGCTACCCAAACCTTGAATTGCCTGTTGAGTTGCTTTACTTTTAACTAAACCACCTACAATTTTTTCACCTTTTCTTAATATTAAACTACTGATTAAAATTTGTCCTACACCTTTTAGAAATGCAAGCAATCCTCCACCACCTAATGTCAATAGTGCTACTTTTTTAACTAATCCACCAAGTAATAATTTAACACCTGTGAGAGCTCCTTTTAATACACCACCAAAAGCTACCCTTGCTATATTTCCAGCAAAACCTGCCAGTAAACCGATGGTTTTCTTGATTCCTATTTGTATAGCAGTTAAAGATCCAATTAAAACTGTTAATCCAACTAAAAATCTAGATTTTAATTTATTAATTTTATCAACATTACCCTCTGCCATTGCTTGGAGAAAATCAATTCCAGTAATTGTTAACCAACCACCAGCAAGAGTAAACAGAAAACTTGTCAATCTACTCAAAACTCCTTGAGTTCTAACACCAATTTTTTGAAGAGGTTGTGCTAAACCCATTTGAATTTTTTGCTCTAATGCACTTTCTTTTCCTTCTCTTAATCCTTGCTCTGCTAATTGTCTTTCACGATTTTGCTTCGCTGCTTCCCTTTGCCTTTCAAGTTGATCACTTAAAGCAAGGTTTTCTTTGACCGATCTTATATTTGTATCTAAGTTTGAAACCTGTGATGATATGTTTTGTAATTGTCCCGATACAGAGCTTAATTTTAATGATTGCTCTTGTAATAAATTAGTTGTTATTGTATCAGGTTGTTGTCTTTGCGGTGCACCAAGAAAACTAGAAGAAATATTTCTCCTAACTGCTCTTATTCCTCCTGATAGTGGTGAACCGAACTCATCCATTACGCTCTTGTTGTGCTTTTAAATTTTCCTCTTCAATATATTGTTGGAGGAGTGAAACATAAATCTCTCTCTCCCACGGAATCATATTTTCTAGCTCCGTCAAGCTATATTTATGGTGTTGCATCAAGGCAAAATTTAATTTATAGTATGACACTAGATCCTCATGTGCCATACTTATCCGAAAAAACTCTGCAACCCCTCTATTGTTATTTCACTTTCAACATTAGTATTCGGATTTGTGACCTTAACCTTATGTGATAATCTTGGCATTGTATCAAAGAATTTTTCAATTTCTTTAAATTGAGAGGAATTAAGGGACTCTAAAAAATCAATTAATTCTTTTTTAGTACAATCCTCTTGTGTCCAAGAATCCTCTTCTGAATAAATTTGATCGATACATGTCGCAATAAGTTCAAATGTATCATCGACATTTATTTCACCAGCAGCAAAATTAGATTTTATAAACTCATTAAGAGATGGATATCTCATTTTTAATGTATAAATTTCATCTAATTTTATATCTGTTGAATGTTCCTTTGATTTTTGTACCTTAATTGAATCAATATTAATTGATGTTGCTACTTGTGTTTTTTCATCGTCAGGACAAGTAACCATCACTTCAATCTGCTCTCCAACAGATTTCCCACGTACATTCAAAAATAGATATTCAATATCAAAAGTTGATAATTTTTCAACTTTGATACCCTTTGTCAATATACAAGTTGACAATATACTTTTGACAGCAGTTGCAATTTGTTTTTGATCTTGGGATTCTAATGCGATAATTAAAATCTTCTCTTCTTTAACTAGAAATGGTCGATATTTAATTTTTCTATTAGAAGAAGGTAGCACCATCTCGTAAGTTGGTGTCGAAATTGTTGGTAAAGGCATAATATTCTAAGCACTTCAATGTGATTATTTATAGAGGTTTTTCAAGGTTATATTTTTCTTCCTTCGGATATTAAATTACCAATGACTGTTCGATTAGTTGAATTTGATCCATTACTACCACCAACTTGTAATTTAGTAGACGAATTTCTTGATATAGATCCATATGCGGATTGATTTAATAATGTTAAATTATTAGCGACACTACCTCCATCTTTTACTGGATTAGCTGTTCTACCAAATATTTCATTAAATGCTATTCCCAAATCTCGTGCTAGTGATGATGACTCACCACAAATATATCTGTCAAAACTAAATGAAGCTGATGCTTTTAGAACCTGTGAACCTTGATATGATACTCTTGTTGAGTTCAACGCAAGTGGAAATAGACCTATAAATCGATATTCTAAAAATCGATTATAATCCCTTTCAAATTTAACTATCCTTGTTTCGTTTGATTTATAACTTTGTGGGTAATTTAATTCAAAATGATAAGCATCGCTTGTTAAATTAGTATTATAACCAGTAATATATTCTATCCAGTGCTCTAAAAATTTCATTGATTTATATTCATTATCAACATAAAATTCTAATTGTATTTGAGTAAAATTACGAGTATGAGCAAATCTTTCAACTACACCCTGAAAATCTCCACGAGTATCAATTGATGCTAATGCACTTCCAGGTAAAACAGCATCACTGCATAAAAGTCCAGCATCTTCAACAACAAAACGATCATTTACACCCTTCCTTCTCAAAAAAGAACGCAATCCACTACCTGATTGATTGCTAGGTAAAGCAAACTTTACTAGGTATTGAGATGTCTGTGCTACATTTTGAAATCTAGGTAAAAACTCTGATATTGGTCTTGGTCTCGGTGCTGGCACTCTAAATAAAATTACATAACATGACTATTTAGATGTCTTATAAGGGAAAATACTACCCCTCTTATCCCAAAAAGTACAAAGGTGATCCAACTAATATAATTTACAGGTCACTCTGGGAGAGAAAGTTTATGGTCTATTGTGATAAAAATAATAATATATTAGAATGGGCAAGCGAAGAAATTGCAATACCATATCGTTCACCAGTTGATAATCGTGTGCACCGCTACTTCCCTGATTTTTATATGAAAGTTAAAGAACGTGGTGGTAAAATAAAAAGATATGTAATTGAAGTGAAACCAGCGAAACAAACAAAACCACCTGTGAAACCAAAGAGACAAACAAAAGGATATATTCGTGAGGCATATGAATATGCAAAAAACCAAGCAAAATGGAAAATGGCACAGGAATTTTGTGCTGACCGTCAGTGGGAATTCAAGGTAGTTACAGAAAAAGAGTTAGGCATATGAGTCGTATCGACCCCATCATGAAAAATCTAATCGGGAATGAAAATCCTGATGATTTAGCAACTGATATTTTAGAAGTATTAACTGAAGGAAGTAATGTCCCACAGGCAGGAAACTATTATATTTTTGTATATCGTGCAAAGACACCAGGCATTCGATATGATTTACATCCATTAGTCGCAGTGACTGATGTATTTCAATGGGGATTCAAGGGTCTTAACTTTCATTGGGGTGATATGAGACAATATACCTTTGCTGAAATAGTTGGAGGGTTATATCAAGTAGATGAAATGGAGTTGCGAGATTTAAGAACAATACCGTTTGGTAGAATCATACTAAATAGTTGATACAAGTAGGGTCGATATGGTTTTTAAAAGTATAAAAAGAGGGATAGGTGGTTCAGCAGATTTTCTGACACGTAATGCATTTGATTTTGATGGTCGGGGTAGACCAGGAACTTTAAAGGCAGATCCACAAGCATCAAATAAAAATGAGGGAGGAAATAATACTAATGATAGTAAAAATGATAAAAAAGGAAAAGGAAAAGGTAAGAGAAAATTTTCACATCCAAAAGTATTATCATATCCAGCAGCTATAAGTCCTGATGAAAGAAACGGTACAAGATTACTTATTAAATGTTTTAAATATTTACCTCCTACAATGGATCTAACTTATGATACGGGTGAAAGGTATGCAGATAGAAACGGTACTTTTGAGGGAGTAAAATACGGAAAAGGTGAGGTAATAAAAAATCATATTGAAAATAAAGAAGGGATTTTAATAAAACAGACAGGAGATTTTTCAAATAGAACATTTGCAAGTAATCTTTCACTTGAAAATAAGGGGGCATCTGATAGGATGCCTGGAACACAACATCTTTATTATGTTGAATTACCTATTCCACAGGATGTGAATGATTCAAATAGTGTAACATGGGGAGATAACTCTTTAAATATTTTTCAATTGGCAGGATTATCTGCTGCTTCGGCAATTACGAAAGATCCAAAAAAATCATTCTCTGATATAAGTCGTTTAATTACTGACGGTGCCTTGATGGAAGGTCTTGGAGAAGGTTTAGATGCAAATATACGAGATGCAATTGCTGCTGGAATCGCAGGAAAAGCGATTGATCCACAAGGTCGTAATATAGATGTAAGTGGAGCAATTGCAAGAACGACTGGACAAGTTTTAAATAATAATCTAGAATTATTATTTGATAGTGTAAATTTAAGATCCTTTCCATTTAGTATGACATTTTCACCAAGAAATGCAGTTGAATCAATGACAGTTAAGCATATTATCCGTGCATTCAAGAGTTCAATGGCAGCTAAAAAAGGGACAACTGAAATAGATCAAGGCGGAATATTTTTAAAAGCACCTGATGTTTTTCATCTAAGATATTTACATAATGGAAAAGATCATCCATTTTTAAATAGTTTCAAACACTGTGCTTTAACTTCTATGGCAGTTAATTATACAAACGCAGGTACATTTGCATCATATTCTGATGGTACTCCTGTTAGTATACAAATGAATTTAACATTCAAAGAACTTAATCCAATTTACTTCGAGGATTATGATAAATTAGAACCAAACGACTCACAAGGAGTTGGTTTCTAATGGCAGTATTTAATTTTCCAGACTCTCCTACTCTCAATCAAACATATACAGATAATGGGGTAACGTGGAAATGGAATGGTTCTGTTTGGAAAAAACAAACACAATTAGGTGGCAAAGGTGAAGATGGTGATGAAGGTCAAAAAGGTCAGAAAGGTGACAAAGGAAATAAAGGTCAAAAAGGTTTAGATGGAGCTAATGCTGGAAAGGGTAATAAAGGTGAAAAAGGGAGCAAAGGAGAAATTGGAGTTGGAGTAAAAGGACAAAAAGGTGTAGATGGACAAAATGCCACTGGTACAAAAGGTCAGAAGGGTGATGAAGGTCAAAAAGGAGATGATAATTCAACCAAAGGACAAAAAGGAGATGATAATTCAACCAAAGGACAAAAAGGTGATGGGAGTGGAAGTGGTGTAACTATATCCGATGATCCACCAAGTTCTCCTAACAACGGTGATTTATGGTGGGAAAGTGATACTTTTGATTTACATATTTATTATGAGGATGGTTCATCAAATCAATGGGTTTCAATTACACCAAGTTCATCTAATTCTACTAAGGGTCAAAAAGGTGAAGTAGGAGCAACAGGTTCTGGTGGTTCAACTGG
>TARA_B100001057_G_scaffold59859_1_pt1 | contig 12783 bp, 12 predicted proteins | sample TARA_B100001057 | Tara Oceans TARA_B100001057 (sample SAMEA2621839) | marine metagenome | biome: marine biome (ENVO:00000447); feature: surface water layer (ENVO:00002042); material: "saline water (ENVO:00002010), including plankton (ENVO:xxxxxxxx)" | depth 5 m
AGTCAGGTCTGAATGGACCATTATCGTTTGACCATTGGTTATGCCAACTTCATCTAATGCAGTTTTAATCTCTGTTTTAGTTATTGCGCGCATGATTCTAATCTACCGGCTGGTGAAATTTTTTGTATTATAAAGATTATTCGTTAACTAATGATAGTTTTAGCAATATCCCTCTTTAATTCACCTCGCCTACTGATTTTTTCTTTAGTTAAACGAAATAATTCTGGCCATCTCATACAATAACCGTTTTTCAATGATCGTTTCCTATCGGGTGCCATAACACAAGAATATATCATACAGGGCTGATTATAGACACTGTCACAATATAAATAGTTAACATCTACAATGTGGTCTTTAGGCAGGTTTTCTATTAGTCAAAAAGAATTGAACTGTTCCTGATCTTTTCCATGTGGATGATTGTGATCCAATGAATTGAACTTTTAATATATATTGTTAAGATAATAGAATAACATTTATTGGCGTTTTACTTTTTATGAGGTGTAAGTGAGTATAATTGTGACTCCACTCTCAGAAGCTATCGGCGCAGAAATAGTGGGAGTTGATTTGTCCTTTCCTGTTTCTGACAATGATCTTCAAATAATAAATTCAGCTATTGAAAAATACTTGGTGATTGTGGTGAGAGCTCAAAGATTTAGCCCGAAGGGTCTTTTGTCGGCGGTTCGGTTATTTGGGGAAACGATGGAGCAACATCTTACGGAGACGTTAATGGATAAATATCCAGAGATTGCTCTACTTGACAGTCGTGAAATGCCGCCTGACAAAGAAGGAAAGATTATACCTTTCGGGGGACGCGATTGGCACACTGATCATACTAATCACGAAATTCCACCAAAATTCACAGCACTTTATGCACTTAAATTACCAGACACGGGCGGTGATACTAGTTTTGCCAACATGCATCTAGCATATGACTCGCTGGATGAGAACGAACAGAAAATACTGAGCAAACTTCAAACGGTTAATAAAATTGAAGATTTCGCTTATATCGACGAAAAAGCCCGTGAGAAATTTGGAAAACTACCTGTTCATCCTTTGATAAGAACGCATCCAGCTACGCACAAAAAAGCGATATATATACATCCCGGAAAATTAGAGAATTTGGTAGGCATGAAAGCTCGGGATAGTCATATTCTCATTCGCAATCTGCTTGATAAAGTTATAACGCCTCATATCAGCTACCGACATAAATGGCAGAAAGGTGATTTTCTACTTACCGACAATAGAGCTGTACTGCATTTAGCACATCAGGATTATGACCTCAGCGAAGGTAGGACTATGTATCGCGTTTTAATCAAGGGTGAGCGACCTATTTAATAGCGATATATTAACGCATAGAATATCATGGTCTTAGAAACTCATGATGTGCGATTTAGTTGAAAAGATTCAGATAAATATATAAATGAGCCAAATGGGTTCTTATATTATAGTAATCTGGTTTCGACTAATTTAAGTGATCAAATTATAGATACCTTTTTCCCTTTTCTAGATCTAATATTTTTGGAGTTCCAAGAGAATCGATTAAAGCCGTAAAGTTTATCCCTTTAAGCGGAGCTGTTCGCTGCCTAAATGTATTTGATACAGTTGGTAGGGAGAAAAATCTCTTCTTTTCTTGTTCATACTCAAAAGAGTAAAATAAAGGCACGTCATCTTCAGGGGGTGATTGATAGTCGTTAGGATAATCCTTCATAAATAGTATCGCTGTTAGCGGTACCGATAAATTACAATCAGCACTGCAATGTTTTGGAAAAATTAAAAAGACATTACTGTGATAAGCAGGGTGGTCTACCGCTATCAAGGACCAGCATTGATCACAGTACAAACGAGTCGACCTTCCGTCCTCACGAAGCTTATAAGCACTCATAAACTCTTTACCTTTGATGGAGATTATATCAGCTGAAATATAGTAAAGGTGAGGTAATTGATCAGACTTCACACCACCCTTTGATGCCCCCCACTCAGCGCCCTGTCGACAATCTTCGCAACCACAGCGAAAGTATTGTGCTGCACGATTATCCGCTACGGTTATTTCGCATTTACCGCATTTACAACCAATGGTACCAGAATGAAGATCTGACATATGCGTTTCCTTCAATTTTAGAGTATTTAATGTTTGTTTGTGGTTATAATCCTAAAAATAAATACAGCATGATCGATTATGTTCAATCATGTCATATTGCAATTTTCTTACAAGACTAATTAAAATGATTCGTGGGAGCGTGTTATGAATAAGGGCTCCCTCAATTACTGTTTGATCTAATTTTTGGACTTGAGAGTATTAACACAATGCCAAAAATAATTGCTAAAACCAGATGTTGTATTTCTGCCGAAATATAGAGCAGAGCAAACCCTGTAACCATTGGTCCCGCTGCAGCCCCCATATCTCGCCAGCTTTGCAATCTTGCTAAGTTATCAAGAACTGTTTCTGTATCATCAAATTGCTGAGCAATTATTGTTGGGCCTAAAGAAGCTATTGCACCTCTGAAAATTAATAATATTATCGCCCCTGAAATCACTTGATTAAAAGCAATTAATAGTAGTCCAACGACTGTTAATGCTGCCGACATTGTAAATATTTTTACTGCACCAAAACGATCTCCTAAACTCCCAAAGAGAGGGGCGGCTACTGCTTCACCTACATGACGCAAGGCTAAAAGCACTCCGCCACCAATCGCTGCATTTGCTAAACTCGTATTTTCCGCCAGCATGAGAGTAATCGATACAGCGAAGAGGCCATCGATAGCATAACCCTGAATAAAAAAAAGTAAGTCTAGCACCGAAGGGTTTGTCAAATGAACTGAGCTGCTTTTTGATGTTCGTTGCGCCTTTTCCCTTTTGGGCAATGTTAATGCGATAAAAATAGAGATACTGGTGGGAAGAGTTAGAACTAAAAAGACGTGATTTGGACTTAAAATAGAAACCAACCAAGTGCCTAAGAGTAACGAGATTATAGGCCCAATACGTTGGATAGCTTGGCTCGTACCGATACGTGTTCCAGCTTCCCTTTTTTTGGAAACAGCGTAGGCTAAAGTAGATAGAAGCAGAATCGCATATGCTATTCCCCAGAGTATCCGCGCACATAATAAAGGGAAAAAACCACTACTAATACCATATAAACAAGTGCTAACTGTCGCCATTATTGCTGCAATAACACAAAGAGTTCGGGCTCCAAAAAAGGTTACTAATTTGCTTATCAATGTGTATATAAAAATCCTGACAATTCTATTTGCTGCCAAGAGAATTCCTACCATCGGAATAGTTACGCCAAAGTCTTCAGCATAAAGGGGTAAAATTGCATAAATTAATGCATCACCTAATAAAGCAAGGGACATCAAAGCTGAAGAACTTATGATAGTTTTCCAACTTTCGTTTTGGTCCAAATCTCACTCCTGCGAAAAATTCTTATAGATATGTTCAAACTAGGTGTATGAGGATTAAATTTTACTGGGTCAACGTTAATCCGGTCAATCTGCTGTCTTCAGAGCTCGATAGAATATTTGTAATTCCTTATTTTTTTAAGCGTTTTCCTCTTCGCCATTCCCAAGGTAAGATAAAGTCACCTGTCCAAATCCCTGTTTCAGTTGACTTAGCGGCGGTTTCTGCCTCAATATAATCCTTGGAATATTTTCTGTAAGCAACGGCCCATCCATTTAAAACTAACCATCGATTTAGGTTTATCCCATCAACAGAACAAATTGCTATATGCCGCTTATACCTATCTTTTTTATCTGAGAGACATTCTACAACTCTGTTATTTATTTTCTTTCTCAATGCTTTTGTTGCTGCTTGGCCGCATAGCCAATAGTTTAATTTTTTATCTTTACAGAACTGTTTGTTCTCAGGGGCATCAACTCCATGAAGACGTATTCGGCTTTTTTCTATTTTTATAGTATCGCCATCAATAACCCTGGTTCTTCCCTCTATAATGACTGTTTGGCCAAAGGCCAATGTCATGGTCAATGTGTATATGAATATAGTTTGCAGGAATAACTGTTTCATTTGATTGCCTAGCATGTACTCATTCTATTCATTGTTAGTAGTTTTTTACTACAATACAGGCTACTTTAGAATGTGATAAAACTAACAAAGCACGTAAAGAATATCCCTTTTTTGTGAAGCTTTATGTCAAAAGCCACATTGCTGTATCAATTCCATTCGATTTTGATTGAATGCCAATTCATTTGTCATCAAATTTAACGCATTAGTAAATGCAGGGGGTAACTCTGATGTTAATGATGAGAAATGATTTATTACTTTTAGGTGATGAAGAAGTGCTTAGTTCACTCGAAGCACATAAGAAGAGTATGAAAAAAAAAATTAAGGTTAAGGACGAAAACCTTAACATTACTGTTTTAGCCCGTTCAGATAAACTTCATTTAGATTGGTTGTAAAGGTGACAAGGCTTACTTCGAACAAAATCGCACAAAGGAAATTTATAATCTATATCACGTTTTATATCTTGTAGGTTAATAGGGTTCAAACTTTTCCATCACAGTTCTATCAAATAGGCGGTGCCCTCAAAGTAAAACCGGATATGCTTCCGTTGACAGAGTTTTAGTGAACAAAGAGACTGAAGTTGACTTGGGGAATGATTTTCCAAAGGCAAAGCGATCTTTATAAAAATAATTTGATTGATTTTACGATCTATCCCACCAGTCTTTTTCCTTTTTCAAGATTTAAGATCGTTGGTGGTCCAACGTCTTCAATTAATTCGGTAAAGCTGATACCTTTGAGAGGTTGCGTTCGCGTTTTAAAGTTTGTTGCAACTAATGGTATTTGGGACCAACGTTTTTGCTCTTGCTTAAATTTACGTGAATAAAATAAGGGGACTTCATCTTTGGGTGGAGAATTATAATCTTCAGGATAATCAATCATACAGATAATGGCGGTTAGACTAATCGAGAGATCACAGTCTGTTTCACAATGTTTGGGAAATATTAAAAACACATTACTTTGATAATTTGGGTGTTCAACCCCCATTAATGAATAACAAGAACCGCAATATAACCTAGTTGATCTTCCGTTACAGCGAAGTTTATAGACTTCCATGAAATTTTTTCCTCTCACCGATGTTATATCGGCAGGGATATAATAAAGGTGGGGTAATTGGTCTAATTTTTCTCCGCCTTTAATTCTCGCCCATTCCAAACCTTGTCTGCAGTCTTCACAACCACAGCGAAAGTATTGAACCGCGCGTTTATCTGCGACAGTTATTTCGCACTTACCACACTTGCAACCAATGGTTCCAGACTGGAGGTTGGACATATGCAATTCCCTTTAATATTCGAGCAGCCAATTATTGTTTATGATCAAAATCTTAAAAATAAAAAATATCCCATGTTTCTAAGCGCTACCTTGGTTCACGTAAATACTTATAACGGTGAAGTTAATTAGTAGACACATGACAATTAATGCAGGAGGGCTAAAAGTTTTCCCGTTCTAATTGATTTGAAATGGACGCAAATTACGTTACAAAAATAAGCGCCAGTAATCTATTTGGCATGGTCTGTGCTTATATTCCTACATGGTTGCATCGTTAAAGAGAGAACGGCAATTATAGAAGAGATCTTGACCGCAGGTTCATCGTCTTCACTTTGCAACCATCAAATTGATTTTGGTTCACCCAAAATCAATAGCTGACTTGATCTACTGATTTGCTCAAGCGGTTCGATTGGTTCTTATGGCTTTTAGTATGACCTATTGAAAAAGTTAACCGAATATCTTGCTAATCATATTGATGATTCATTTGCAATTCTATTTTTTGTGATTGATGACCATAACTAAAGTTGTTCCTATCAAGCAAGAGTAAAATTCTGTAATTGAAGGGGATCGCTGGTGTCTATTTTAGTCACAGGCGTCAATGGAATGATAGGTTATCCAATGGCGTTGAAGTTCGCAAAGCTTGGAAGGCGAGTGATAGGCCTAGATATTGAAATACCAACAGAACTCGAAAAAATGGGGATCCAATTAATAAAAGGGGATATAACACAAGCCGACCTTATAAATGATGTGATTGAATCTAATCGAGTAAATTCTATCTTACATGCCGGTGGAATTTCGGGGCCAATGTTATACAAAGACGATCCCTATAAGGTTTTCGATGTTAACTCCAATGGGACACTAAACATTGCTGAGGCAGCAAGGCGGCATGATATAAAAAGAATTGTTTTTCTCTCTTCATTTGTTGCCTATGGTGAACAAGAAGATCAAAGTATTGTTGATGAAAGCAGAATGCAATGTGGATCTAATTCATATGCCGCGAGTAAAATTTCAGCAGAAAATATTTTACGAAGCTATCGCGAAATCCACAAACTCGAAACAGTTAGCCTCAGACTCGGAGCAGTGTACGGTCCAAGAAGGACCACAGATTGTCTTGTACGCCGTTTAATCAAAAATTCCATAAATAATGAAGTTTTAGAGCTTGGCTTTGGGAGAGATTGGTCGCGACCGTATGTTTATGTGGATGATGTTCTCGATGCCATACAGCTTGCATTCGAGGGGCCTTTTCGTAACCTAAAGCAAGGCGCTTACAATATATCCGGTGGGATATGGCCAACAATATCAGATATTGCTAAGATTGTTGCTGATGTAACCCATTCTGGAAGTGTCAACTTGCAGTGTGGCAGAACACCAAATGATTATCTTATAGGCCCTCTAGATCTGGAGGCTGCACGCAGAGATCTGAATTTCAAACCACGGTATACCATGAAGAGGGGTATTGAGAATTACTATGAATGGTTGCAGGAGAATGCTTTCTAAATGAGAATCATATGATGGCCTGAGTTAGGAGCTTGGCAAACGGGATCAAGGTTCCGCTTTCCCTAACAATTAGATAGGCGAGATGAATGGGGACAAGATTTTATGAATGCTAACAATGTAGATATGGGACTCTTTTATAAAAATGAAATAAAAGGTTCGCTAGCCTGGAAACGAGACAATTTGACGACCAGTGATTGGAAAGTTAAGTTGCCAGATCCGGTTTTAGATGAATTGCATAACTTAATATCATTTCTTCGAGTAAATCCTACTCCTCTAGAGGTTCTAGAACCAAGAGATTTTGATTTAAAAGCTTCTTACCGTTTTATGCAGAAAATTCAAAGCCTCATTGCCAATGGTTCAGGGCTAGCAGTTGTGAGTAAGTTACCAACCGAAAAATTTAATAAAGACGAGTTAAAGCAAATATATTGGGTGCTAAGTAGCATGATAGCTCGGCCGGTAGCCCAGTCTTTTGATGGCCGATTACTCTATGACGTAATTGACACAGGGCAGAAAATTGGCACTCGCACTCGAGGTGACCTCACAAATCAAGAACTTTCATGGCACACAGATTATGGCTTCAATTTTCCACCACCGTTCATAGGTCTCCTCGTTATAAATACAGCTCCCAAAGGAGGGATTAGCCGCGTTGCAAGCATGCTTACAGCGCATAATATTCTGCGAGAGAAATATCCCAGGTACCTCGAACGGCTTTATAAACCCTTTTGGTGGAATAGGCAGGGAGAGCATCCAGACGGAGATGCTCCAACCCACTTTTACCCAATCTTTTCTTCCGATGGAAAAACCGTACGCGGAAGATTTATTAAGTGGTTACTTTATAAAGGTTATGAACTGATGGGAGAAAACTTTGACCAATTAGGTAGAGATGCGATCGACAAAATGTTTGATATTATGAGTGATCCAGTGAACCACTTGATGTTTGATTTAGAACCAGGAGAAATTCAATTTATGAACAATTTCGTCGTAGCTCACTCGAGAAGTGATTATCAGGATGAGAATGGGAGTGACGAAAAGCGACACCTTGTAAGGATATTTTTACGTAACAATGGAAAACGAAGCTTTATGGGATAAGTGGTGCGGACGACGAACATTGTATCTCGTTGCACTGCACTAACAGCAAGTCACAAACAAGCAATTACAATGGCGTGGCATATAAGTGATTCCTGTCAATAGGCACTAATCAATTTACAGTTTGTTGCCCACAAAGAATACTCACGCTGCATAAACACTCGCCATGTTATACCTTCCCCTAGATGTTCACTTTTAAACAGAATGCAATGAGTCTAAACAGGAGTGGTACTTTAGCTGCAACCACACCTAGTGCGTGATCCATGTGCGTCATTGGTTATGTCTAGTTGAGATGCGCGATAAAAGAGATTGTTAGAGTGTTAACTCGTTTTGGATTTTGGATTGGGGTTTGTGATCTACAAAGCAAAACCGCCCGTACTAAAGACCAAAAGGAGATGTAATTATGAAAAAACTGATATTACTGTTAGCTTTACTAACTGCCCCCGTAGGTATCTCAACAGCGTTTGCTGGGAGTTGCGGTGGAGGGGATCACACGCACACAGACGAGAAAAAAGAAACCAAGTAATTCGTCCCTGCTTGTGCCAAGGAACATCAACTCTTTGGATCAGATCCGAAACGGGCGGATACAGTTTTTCTGTCTCGTTTCTTTTCTGACAGGGTTTTTATTTCGGTATATTTTCTTGTAAAATCACCTACAGGGTAAATTTTTGTCCTGCGTGTTGCCCAATATATTAACTCAGCCTTTGCTTCCACTTCCACCTTATCTCGCTCTTTGTCAATCTGGCTCGTACCCAGCTCACTTTTTTCTTCATTTAATCATCTTTTGTTTATTTTATTCGTATATTGTTAGAGATTCATCCCAAAAACGCCATACTTTCTGTATGCCCAAGTGCATTGTAAGTGATCACCAATTCCGTATCCACTTCGAACTTAGTTAGACCTCTAAATATCTCATTGACGACAGCTTCTTTTCTTAGGATTGCAACATAAAAAAACTGGGGTCGGTATGCCATTTCCATTTTTATCTCTGCGTTCTTCGTGCCAGTGTACTAGCCAACATTAGTTTTATTCAGCATGTCCATGCCGATGAGGCTAGTATTTCGTGCATCTATTACTGTTAGGAGATCTTTGCAGTCCAGCATTTTTCTACTACTACAATAGCTATGTTAAAAGGTGTTGGTAATGGAACAGTGAATAAGAACAGCTAGATACTTTTACGGGTTAGTAGAATAATAATAATCTTTTTCCCCGACTAACTACCTATGATTCTCAATTTGCCGTCTCTTTGCTGAAACAAGTTCAGAATATTATTTTTAAATTGCTTATCAATAGTGGTATTTCTGTTCACAGTTTAAATATGAAAAGAAGAGATCCTCACATTAGTGATAACATCAAAATAATGGCGATTGAACGCCGGGAAAGCATTTTTGATTAAATTGCTGAGTGGTTGTCTAGTGGGGTCTGCAAAGAATTGTGGTGGGTAATATTATTTACAGGTGTGAGAGACTGTTTAAATAAACCCATATTTATCAATCATCTATCTGAAGTAATCACAAATATGAATGGTTTTCATCTCTTATATGATAACTAACTCTTTAACAGGGAGGAAAAAGGGTTCGATTTTGAAAACCATTCTAAATTGCTACGTTTTCAGGAACCATTTGGATCAGTGTCGCAATAAGTTTTTTAATAAGGAATAATTAGTCTCCACTTCATCAGACTGCAATTGGAGACTTGAAATGGGAGTTACATTAATAGCAGAAATAGCAACAATAATTGGATCGGTATCAATATTATTCACTTTAATATTCGTAGTCATTGAACTTAAAAAGAATGTAGACCAAGCTCGAACAGCCAATATAGCAACCCGGGATCAACAGTATAGTCATTACACAAGATACTGGCTTCAAACTGACAACTTGGCGGTTATTGTAAAAGGATGAGAGAATTATGAGACTTTAACGGTTTCAGAGAAGTTATGGTTTGAAAACTATATCGAAGAACGTATTAGAATATTTTCGTTCAGTCTGAGCACCAGTAGGTTATCATCTACTCCCGAATTACATTACAATAGAGTTAGAGCATTTTTTAAAATGATGGGGCCATGAAGTGTTACGAACATTTAGTGTCTGAGAATGTTATCCCAACAGTTTGGCAAAAAGCTATTCAACCTGCAGTTGAATGAGGGTATATTTTGTTTGACAAAATATAAAAACTATCAAAAGGGGGTGCTATGACTATAACGGTAATTTTAAAAGCTGAAGTTAAAGACTTCGCAGAATGGAAAGCTATGTTTGATGATCTCGAACAACAGCGTCAACAGGTGGGAATTAATTTTAAGGCGTACAAAAACGAGGAGAGCCCAAATTACAGCTATGTTCTAGGAACAGCACCATCGGAAACAATCTTTCGCGAATTTTTCAATTCTCCCGAAAGACAAGCTATACAAAAATCTATGATGTTAGCTCCTCCTGAAATTACTTTTCTAACAGAATGCTAATAACTAGAAAGCGAACAAGCAACTTGACATGAAGTTTATACAACTAGAGAAGAACTTATGACGGAACACGATAAGAGGCTTATTGAGGAACAAAAGAAAACTAATGAATTGCTGACAAAACTCAACACTAGAGTTTGGTGTGTGTTAGTTGGTGTCGCTGCTATACTTATCTTCGTCATACGGAGTTCCTGAATAAAGTTGATCTCATTCGACTTGTACTAATCATTTAAATCATTCGGAATTCTTCTGATAAATCGATAAACAACATGTCGATTATATAAGTATTTATCTGAAAATTGTTATCCATTCATTTTGACATTACAAGAGAAACCGATAGAGAGCGGTTGAATGCCTTTGAGAGATAATAAATCAAATTATGGGATAGACTTCTAGTGATGTTTAGGAGAGTTATGGTGAAGGGTTCATTTAAAAATCTTAAGAGATGGAATACGAAAAATCATGAGATTATATTCGCATTGACGTGTCACCGATATGAAAGGCTTCTATTGTGTTGCTAGTGTCTACAACTTTAAACGGGGAGAATAAAAAGGTAGAAACAATAAAAGCCATTCATATCGGTGATTTTAACATTACACTTTAGTATTTTTATTTTTAGCTGTTTAATTCCTGAATCAATTTTTTTGCTAATTTCTTTGATTTACCAAAAAACTTAACTTTCTTTATATTTTCTAAATTATCTAAATTATTATCTACTATCACAAACCCGATCATACCCATGGACTTATGGGGAGTGCACCAGTAAGCGTAGATACCAGGTTTTGTGAATTTATATTGAGTGTCCTTACTGAGTTTCGATTTGAATTTATTCACTCCACCCGGCACCCCATTTTTAGTTATAAATTCAACGTTATGTCCTTTGCTTTTTGCCTTCCAAAAAACAGTATCTCCCGAGTTTATTCGGATTATTTTCTCAGAGAAAATCATTCTCTCTTTACCTTTTTTATTAAGCATGTCTATGGTGAAATCAGCTCCATAAGATGCGTTGATGTAGAAAAAACTGATGCAAAATAAAAATAAAGTTCTCATGCGACGTCTTTCAAAAAATAACTAACGCTTAGTTAGTTAATGCCTATGTAAAAATTGACCCTTTTCTTTTCAGCTCTACCTGCTTTCACTGTTCGTATAAAATAACAGAAAATTTTATGTTATGCAACTGATAATCATTCGCATTAATGGGCAATGCTTATACGCCTCATTTTTCAGTTGTAGGTGCGGTGTTTCCAAATGCATTACAATTTGAAAAATGTTGAAGGTTCTATTGGCATACAGTTTTCGGATTAATATTTACTTGCTTGACTATACAGCGCAGATAGCTTTGAATAATGCGAATAATAGTTATTCGCAGAGCCACCCATCTTTTTTTAATGATTAGGTCTGATAAAGCCCAGAGGAATTGAGGTAAAAATGATACAGAAAACAAATTTTTATATTAATGGAGAGTGGGTGGCTCCAATTGAGGAAAATAAATTCTCCGTGATTAATCCGGCCAACGAAACTGCGTTTGCTACAATTTCTCTTGGAGGCGTATCGGATTTAAATAAAGCAGTTTCTGCCGCTAAAGCGGCTTTTTTGAATTGGAGTAAGACACCACTTGCTGAACGTATAGAGATGGTGCGGAACCTCCTTTCAATATATGAGTCTCGCGCTAATGAAATGGCGGAAGCGATTTCATCTGAGATGGGTGCCCCAATAAAGTTGGCTATAAATGCTCAAACTGCCGCGGGAGCAGGGCATATAAAGGCGTTTATAAAGGCCTTAGAGAATTTTGAATTTGAGCATACTCTGCGACAGGATACACCTGATGAATATATTATACGAGAACCGATTGGCGTTTGTGGATTAATCACTCCATGGAATTGGCCGATGAATCAGGTGACATTGAAAGTTGTTCCGGCTGTAGCTGTGGGATGTACTGTAATTCTAAAGCCCTCGGAAGTAGCACCAATTTCCTCAATGCTTTTTGCGGAGTTTATGAATGACGCCGGTTTCCCAGATGGAGTTTTTAATCTCATAAATGGTGATGGACCAACAGTAGGCGAGGCTATGAGTAATCATCCCGAAATTGACATGATGAGTTTCACAGGCTCAACTCGTGCAGGAATTGCTGTGACTAAAGGAGCTGCCGAGACAGTAAAACGTGTTTCTCTAGAACTTGGCGGGAAAGGCGCAAACATAATTTTTTCAGATTGCGATGTTGAAAAGGCAGTTAAGAGAGGTGCAGCTCATTGTTTTAACAATACCGGACAATCCTGTAATGCCCCCACACGTATGTTAGTTCAAAAAGATGTATACGAAAAAGCAATTCAGATCGCCCAGGAAACAGCAGAAAATACAGAGGTGAATGAACCCAATCTCCCTGGGAACCATATTGGACCTTTAGTATCTGAAGTTCAGTATAACAAAGTACAAGATTTAATCGATGCGGGCATAAAAGAGGG
>TARA_B100001057_G_scaffold107393_1_pt1 | contig 12782 bp, 11 predicted proteins | sample TARA_B100001057 | Tara Oceans TARA_B100001057 (sample SAMEA2621839) | marine metagenome | biome: marine biome (ENVO:00000447); feature: surface water layer (ENVO:00002042); material: "saline water (ENVO:00002010), including plankton (ENVO:xxxxxxxx)" | depth 5 m
TTTTTTTTATCACGCTTGTATTATTCTATGTATATTTGCTTAGATCACAACACAAATTAACAATTTTTATGTTAAATAAAGATTTAAAAAACTATTTAATAGCGCTAGCTATAATGATTGGTTTTGTTTCATGTCATAAGGAAAGCCCAACCCGAGCAATAATCACAGTTACAACATCTAATGGAGCCCCTGCCTTTGATGGCCCTTCAAGCTGCAAGGTCATTCTTTCACAACAGGGGCTAATAAATTCAGCTGGAAATGAATCAAATGTATATGTACAAGACTATACTTCTGCGAATGGTACAGTAGAATTTGAATTTGTTAATGAGGCAATTTTAGATATTAATGTAGAATACACAACAGGTAACGACGTATTTACTGCAGAAAGCATAATAAAGCTTGTCCGAGAAGAGCTAGTTAGAAAAACAGTTGTTGTTAACTAGCTATAACAAATCAATATAATACATGAATTATTTTGACATTGCCCTAATTATACCAATTATATATGGTCTTGTACAAGGGTTTTCAAGAGGAATCATTAAAGAAATAACCTCCCTTGTCTCTCTAATTATAGGTGTTTACATTGCAATTAATTTTTCTTTTTATCTAGACTCCTATTTAGAGGACTTTTTAAAAGATAATAAACAAATTATACCTATTATATCATTTGCAACCGTGTTCGCAGGAACACTAATTATCATTAAAATTTTAGGTTACCTATTAGAAAAAATCACCAATGCATTAGCACTCGGGATAATTAGTAAGCTTTTGGGGGCAATTTTTGGAGCGATAAAAATAGCTTTACTCATGAGTGTTTTAGTTTTTTTCGAACAAAAAATAGAACTGGTTCCAAAAGATTTAGTGAAAGAGTCATTATTGAAAGAACCAGTAGAAAGCATTTTAGTTGTTTTAATTCCAGAAATTACGGAACATAAGGATTTAATTAAGGACATTGAGAAAAAAACTAAGAAAGCAACTGATAAAATTAAAGAGGGCCTATAACAAAGCACTAAGAGCAGGAAGTTCTTTTCCTTCTAAAAACTCTAACATTGCACCGCCGCCAGTTGAAATATAGCTTACTTTTTTATTCAAATTGTATTTTTTAATTGCAGCAATGGAATCACCACCTCCAACCAAAGAGTATGCGCCATTTTCAGTGCTTTTAGCAATAGCCTTGCCCACCAACATAGTTCCATTTGAAAAGTTAGAAAACTCAAAAACTCCCATTGGCCCGTTCCAGATTATTTTTTTAGCTTCTAAAATGTTTTTTTGAAATAACTCTATTGACATAGGACCAATGTCTAGTCCCATGTTATTTTTCGGTATTTTAAAAATATTAGTTGTAGAATCAACAGAATTGCTAAAACTTTTTGAATTTACTGAATCCACAGGAAGTAATAGCTCAACCCCATTTTCTTTTGATTTATAAATTATTTTTTTAGCCTCTTCAAGCTGCTCCTCTTCAATTAGTGAAGACCCAATACTTCCTCCCATGGCTTTAATAAAGGTATATGCCATTCCACCACCAATAATCACTTTATCTACAAGATTAATTAATGAATAAATGACGTTTATTTTGCTACTAATTTTAGCGCCTCCAATTATTGCTAATGAATGTGAAGCTTTGAGGTCAAAAACAAGCTTAAGGTTTTTTATCTCCTTCTCTAGAAGCAATCCACAATATTTTTCTTTTTTAAAAAAAGAGATAATGCCATAGTTAGAGGCGTGCTTTCTGTGCGATGTTCCAAAGGCATCATTTATGTAAACATCAGCTAAATTTGATAGTTTTTTTGAGAATTCGATATCATTTTTTGTTTCTTCTTTGTAAAACCGGATATTTTCAAGCAAAAAAAGAGTTTCTGGAGCACTATCGTTAATGGACTTTTCAATTTTTTCTCCAATGCAATCATCAAAGAAAACAACAGGTTTTTTTAGTAAACTTTCGAGTTTTTTTACAATAGGAAAAAGTGAGAGTTTTGGATCTTTTCCTTTGGGCCTGCCAAGATGTGACATCAGCACAACTTTGTTGTTTGAATTTAAAACATGTTTTATTGTGTCAATTGAAGCAACAATCCTACTGTCATCAGCAACCTCTTTGTTATTGTTCAAAGGAACATTGAAATCTACACGAATTAAAATTGTTTTGTTTTTAAAATTGAAATTTTTAAGAAAATTCATTTCGTAAAAATAAAATAAAAGTGCTAAATTATCTCATTTTAATTAACTTTGAAATAAACAAAACAAATGCAATTTAAAGATGTTTTAGGGCTGGAAAAAACAAAACAAAAATTACAGCTAAGTTTTCAAAATCAAAGAATTGCACATGCGCAACTATTTAATGGAAAAAGGGGCTCTGGGAAATTGGCGCTTGCTATTGCTTACGCGAGACTCTTGAACTGCACCTCTGAAAATTGTGAGTCGTGCGTTAAGTTTTCTAAATTGTCACACCCAGATCTTCATATAATTTTTCCAGTAATCAAAACTGTAATTAACAAAACACCTAATAGCGCCGATTTTCTACACAAATGGAAAGAAGAGTTTTTAAAAAACCCATATTTTTCTTTAGATGATTGGATGGCATTATATAAGCAAGAGTTTTTAGACAAACCATCTGACAAAAATAAAGAGCCAGCCATTTATGCCCATCAAATAAATGAAATTAACAGAAAGCTTTCTTTAAAAATTTATAGTGCACAATATAGAATTGTGTTAATATGGATGCCAGAAAAAATGAACATGCAGGCATCAAATAAGCTTTTAAAAGTTTTAGAAGAGCCGCCAAAAAAAACAATTATAATCTTGGTTTCAGAAGACAAAAGCAAGTTGTTAAAGACAATAATTTCTAGATTACAGATTTTAGAAATACCCTCATACTCTGTTATGGAAACTATAAATGGGAGTGGTTTTGAAAAAACAGAAGAATTTCTAAGCTTTTGCAAACTCTCCACTGGAGATATGGGCGAGGTTCTTAATTATAATTTGGAGAAAACAGAAACAGATAATTTTTTGTTGTTTTCTGATTTAATGAGGTCGTCATACAGCAAAAACTACATTAAAATAACCGAGTTGACTGAGATGCTTTCTGGAAAAACCAGAAAACAACAAATAGATTTTTTAAAATATTCATTAGATTTCTTAAGAGATTGTCTGGTTTTCAATTATTCTGAAGAAAGACTAGTTCTTATGTCAAACAAAGAGAAAGATTTTTTGAAAAAATTTGCACAATTCGTTAATAATAATAATTCAATTTATATTATTGAAGAATTTGAAGTTGCAATTAAAAATATTGCTAGAAATGCAAATTCAAAAATAGTTTTGTTTAAGCTATCTATAAAATTGACAAAATTATTAAAACTAAAAAGTAAATTTGTAGAAGAATAAAATTTAATGAGGCTAACAATAGTTTTTTTAACAATATTTTTTATTTCCTGTCAAAATGATAGTATTTATGAGAAATATTACACTTTTGAAAACAACATATGGCATACAGATACTGTTGTGAGCTTTTCATTTGACATAAAAGACTCATTAACTAATTATGAAACCACTTTAATGATTAGACACACAACAGAATATGACTATCAAAATCTGTTTTTATTTACTAAGTTCTCTAATATAAAGGACACGCTTGAAATTTATCTTGCAGATAAATCAGGCAAGTGGAATGGGTTGGGATTTGGAGATGTAAGAGAATTGAATATTCCGTTTTTTACACCTAAACAATTAAGTGTTAAAAATAATTCATTTCATATTGAACAAGCCATGAGATATGCTGAAAAGGAAAAAATAACAAACCTTAAAGAAATTAAAGCGATAGGCTTAAGAATAAGAAAAAGTGAAAAATAAAAGTAAAATTTTCTTAATTTGGGCTGTAGTTTTAAGCCCTTTTTTGCTTGTATTTGTATTAGTAAGCCTAGCCTCTTTTGAGTTTTTTGGACCACTCCCAACATTTGATCAATTAGAAAACCCTAAAAATAATTTAGCAACTGAAGTTATATCCTCAGACAGTGTTGTTATTGGAAAGTTTTTTATTGAAAACAGAACATCAGCAAAGAAAGAAGATATCCCCCAGAATTTTATAAATGCCCTAATAGCTACAGAAGATATTAGATATAGAGACCATTCAGGAATTGATATTAGGGCACTTATAAGAGCTGTATATGGCGTTGTTTCTCTTAAGGGCACATCTGGCGGAGCAAGCACGATTACTCAGCAACTGGCAAAAATGTTATTTACAAAACAACCAGCATCTGGAATTGACAGGGTTAAGCAAAAGCTTAAGGAATGGGTTATTTCCGCAAAATTAGAAAGGAGATATACTAAAGACGAAATACTACTAATGTATTTAAATAGATATGACTGGGTTAATAACGCTGTTGGCATCCAATCTGCAGCAAGAGTTTACTTTAATAAGGAGCCACAGGAATTAAATATACAAGAATCTGCAATGCTTGTTGGAATGTTGAAAAATTCAGCTTTATATAACCCAAATAGAAGGCTTGAACTTACACAAAAAAGAAGAGACGTTGTGTTGTCGCAAATGAAAAAATATAATTTTATTGCTGACTCTTTGTATGATTCTTTAATCAATTTACCGATTCTTCTGGACTTTAAAAAGGCGAGTCACAATGAGGGCTTGGCGCCTTATTTTAGAGAGTTTTTGAGGGGTGAAATGAAGAAGTGGTGTTCTACTAAAATAAAAACAGATGGTAGCCCTTATAATTTATACACAGATGGTTTAAAAATATATACCACAATTGATTCTCGTATGCAGGCATATGCTGAGGAAGCGGTAGAGGAGCATATTTCTAAATTACAAGATGATTTTTACAGGCATTGGGATGGTTATTCAAATGCACCATTTCCTGAAGACATGGACTCTCTAATGGTTGATCAAGTAATGAATATTGCCATAAAAAGATCAGTTAGATACAAAAGATTAAAAGCTCAAAAAAAATCCAAAGAAGACATAGAAAAAATATTTGAAACAAAAACTAAAATGCAGCTATTTTCATGGAAGGGTAAGATCGACACCATGCTATCTCCAAAAGACTCTATTTTGTACAGTAAATATTTTTTGCATTCAGGATTAATGAGTATGGAGCCTTCAACCGGTCATGTAAAGGCTTATGTTGGTGGAATAAATTACGAAAACTTTCAATACGACCATGTTACTTCAGGAAAAAGACAAGTTGGCTCTACATTTAAACCGTTTTTATATTCTCTAGCAATACAAGAAGGCTATAGCCCATGTTATCAAGTGCCTAACGTCCCAGTGGTTTTTGACAAGTATAAGTGGAGACTGGAAAAAGATTGGATGCCTAAAAACTCTGGAAGTGAAGAGCTGGAAGGCCTTACCTTAACTTTAAAATATGGACTCGCCAACTCAATAAATACCGTTACCGCCTTCATAATGAAGCAGTTTGGGCCACATGCTGTTGTTGATTTAGCTAAAAAAATAGGAATAAAAAGTAAAATTCTGGCTGTGCCATCTCTGTGCCTTGGAACATTTGACCTTTCAGTTTATGAAATGGTTGGGGCATATTCCACATTTTCAAACAAGGGAGTTTGGGTAGAGCCTATTTTTGTTACCAGAATTGAAGATAAGAACGGAGTTGTCTTAGAAAAATTTATACCTCAGTCTAATGAAGCGATGAGTGAAAAAACTGCAAATACGATGATCCGGCTTTTGCAAGGTGTGGTTGATGGGGTTTATAGTCCTGCTGCAAAGAAAAAATCTGGTACTGGAGTAAGGCTTAGATACAGGTATGGTTTTACCAACGAAATGGGGGGAAAAACAGGAACAACACAAAATCAATCGGACGGATGGTTTATGGGCATAACACCAAATTTAGTTACTGGAGTTTGGACTGGTTGTGATGATAGGAGTGTGCATTTTAGAGACATTCAAAATGGTCAGGGGGCAAACATGGCACTACCAGTTTTTGCTGAATATATGCAAAGAGTATATGCAGATACTTTAATTGCTAATATGCAACCTATTCCATTTGACATTCCTAGATCGATAGACGTTAAATTAGATTGCGATGAATCAACAATATCAATTGAAGAAGAATTTTAGATATGATAAATAAGAAAGTAAAAAATGTACAAGAGGCAATATTAGGAGTTAAAAGCGGCATGACCTTGATGTTTGGTGGTTTCGGTCTCAGTGGCATTGCAGAAAATGCAATATCAGCACTGTCTAAAGAAAAAATTGACAATCTTACATGCATATCAAATAATGCGGGCATCGATGGTTTTGGTTTAGGCATGCTTTTAGAAAAAAAACAAATTAAAAAAATGATTTCATCATATGTTGGTGAAAATGCTGAATTTGAGAGACAAATGCTTTCAGGAGAGCTTGAAGTGGATCTAATTCCTCAGGGAACATTGGCTGAGAGGTGTAGGGCTGGAGGAGCTGGTATTCCTGCTTTTTTTACACCGGCCGGATATGGTACTGAGGTGCAGAAAGATAAAGAGGTTAGAGAATTCAATGGAAAAAAACACATTTTAGAAAAAGCACTTATTGCAGATTATGCTTTTGTAAAAGCTTGGAAAGGAGATACGGCAGGAAATTTAATATATAAAGGAACTGCCAGAAACTTTAACCCTCTCATGGCTATGGCAGGAAGAATTACAGTTGCAGAAGTTGAAGAGTTGGTTAATGAAGGAGAGCTTGACCCTAATCAAATTCATACACCTGGAATTTTTGTACAAAGAATTTTTCAGGGTGAAAGTTTTGAAAAAAGAATAGAAAATAGAACAATTAGAAAAAAAGAATAATTATGGCGCTTGATAAAAATGGAATTGCAAGAAGAATAGCACAAGAGTTACAAAACAATACTTATGTAAATTTAGGTATTGGAATACCAACTTTGGTAGCTAATCACATTCCAGAAGATATTAATGTTGAGTTTCAGTCCGAAAATGGAGTTTTGGGAATGGGCCCTTTTCCATTTGAGGGTGAAGAAGATCCAGATATGATAAATGCTGGAAAGCAAACAATCACGACATTGCCAGGTGCTGTTTTATTTGATTCTGCACTTTCATTTTCAATGATTAGAGGGAATCATATTCAGCTTAGTGTACTTGGGGCTATGGAAGTTGCAGAGAATGGCGATATAGCAAACTGGAAAATACCTGGAAAAATGGTTAAGGGAATGGGGGGCGCAATGGATTTGGTTGCATCATCAGAAAATATTATTGTTGCAATGACACACACAAATAGAAAAGGAGAAAGTAAATTATTAAAAAAATGCACTCTTCCAATAACTGGAGTTTCTTGCGTAAAGAAAGTTGTCACTGACTTAGCAGTTTTTGAGGTTACAGATAAAGGTTTTGAACTTATTGAAAGAGCTCCCGGGGTTTCTGTTCAAGAAATTATTTCTGCAACTCAAGCCAACCTCATAGTTAGAGATAATGTGCCTGAAATGAGTTTTTAGTTTAACCTACTGACACTCCCTTTTTTTCTAAATGATTTTTAATGTCTTCTACTTTACCTTCCGGTATTGCATCAATTAGTCTTTTGGTATATTCAGTTTTTGGAGAATTATAAATTTGATCAGCATCTCCCATTTCTTCAATTTTACCTTCTTGCATTACTACCATTCGATCACTCATGTACTTAACCACAGAGAGGTCATGAGAAATAAAAATATACGTTAGCCCAAATTCTTTTTTTAGGTCATTTAACAAGTTTAGTACTTGAGCTTGAACTGAAACATCAAGAGCAGAAACGGACTCATCACAGATGATAAATTTTGGATCAACAGCGAGGGCTCGAGCAATCCCTATTCTTTGCCTCTGTCCACCTGAAAACTCATGCGGGTACCTGTAAAAGTGTGATGGGTCAAGACTAACTTTTGTGAGTAAATCCTTTACCTTTTCTTTTCTTTCCTCGTCAGTATCGAGAATATTATGAACTTGCATTGGCTCCATAATTGCATTACCAATTGTCATTCTAGGATTTAGAGAGGAGTATGGATCTTGAAAAATAATTTGAACCTCTTTTCTAAAATCCCTTAACTCATCCGCATTCATTTTTGCTATATCAAGACCTTTATAAATCATTGCTCCTTCTGTTGGCTCTTCAAGCCTCAGTATGGTCCTTCCAATTGTTGTTTTTCCACATCCAGATTCGCCAACTAGACCTAAAGTTTCTCCTGGGTAAACATCAAAAGAAACATTATTTACTGCTTTTACATAGCTTGATATCCCACCAAAAAACCCATTTCTGATAGGAAAATATGTTTTTAAACCGTTTAGCTTTAGTACAGGTTTCTTAGCGAACAATTCTTTTTGTTTTTTCTTTCTTTCAGTATCAGAGATAATTAGCTTTGTGGTAAATTCTTCCACACTGATTTGATTGTCGATAATATTTCCATTTTCATCAATCTTCATAAAGTCTCCAACGGTAGGTAAAAAGGAATATCTTTTTTCTAATGGAGGTCTACATGCGAGAAGCCCTTTTGTATAAGGATGTTTTGGTTTTGTAAAAATGTCCCAAACATTACCTTGTTCAACAATTTTCCCCTTATACATAACAACTACTTTGTCAGCTAATTCAGCTATTACTCCTAAGTCATGAGTAATAAACATGATTCCCATATCTTTTTCTTTTTGTAAATCTTGCATAAGCTGAAGTATAGTATTTTGGACTGTTACATCCAAAGCAGTAGTTGGCTCATCAGCAATTAGAACAGATGGCTCACAGCTCATAGCCATTGCTATCATTACTCTTTGTTTTTGACCCCCTGAGATTTGGTGAGGATAAGTGCTAAATATTCTTTCAGGATCAGGCAACTGAACTTTTTTAAATAATTCTATTGTGAGGCTTTTTGCCTCTGAGGCATCAAGCTTTTGATGTAGCATTATAGCTTCAAGAACCTGATCTCCACATGTGAAAACCGGGTTAAGCGAGGTCATAGGTTCTTGAAAAATCATAGCTATATCATTTCCCCTGTATGAGCGCATTTCTTCTTCTGAAGTTTTTAATAAGTCTACTTTTGTGCCGTCTTTCTTGTGAAAAATAATTTCTCCACCACTAATCTTTCCTGGTGGACTTGGGATTAGTCTCATTGCTGAAAGAGAAGTTACTGATTTACCAGATCCAGACTCGCCAACTATACCAATTGTTTCCCCCTTATTAAGAGTAAAGCTTATGTCATTAACAGCCTTAACTGTCGTTCCTTCAGTATGAAACTCGGTAACTAGATTATTAAATTCTAATAAGGTTTTTCCCATGATAAGCTTTTAATTTTGCGCTATAAAAGTAAATATTTTTATTCATTAAAAATAATGGTTTTAATTATCTTTTATTGAGTTAATTTTATTTCAAAAACCAATTCAATATTTGACTTTAACTGTTGTTTAACTCTGTCAATATCAATTTTTATACCAAGTTCTTTTTGCAAAGACGTTACCTGTTTATCGTTAATTCCGCAGGGGATAATATTTTCAAAATAGGAAAGGTCAGTATTAATATTAAATGCAAAACCATGCATACTTACCCATCTACTTGTTTTTACTCCAAGGGCGCATATTTTTCTTGCATTAGTTTTTCCTACATCTAACCAAACACCCGTTTCTCCATCTGAACGCTGACCATCTAACCCATATTCTTTCATTGTCAGTATTATGCTTTCCTCTAGAAATCTTAGGTATTTACTGATATCATTAAAAAAATTGTCTAAGTCAAATATTGGATATCCAACAATTTGTCCTGGACCATGATATGTTATATCTCCACCTCTATTTGTTTTATAAAAAGTAGCACCTCTTGATTTGAGATAATCTTCATTTACAAGCAAATTTTCTTTGTTTCCGCTGTTTCCAAGCGTGTATACATGCGGATGTTCACAAAAAATTAAGTGGTTTTCAGTTTTGAGACCTGTTCCCTCGTTACGGTTTTTTGATTTAATTTTAAGGGTTTTGTCAAAGATCTTTTCTTGAAACTCCCAAGCTTTTCTATATTCAATTAAACCAATGTCTTTGAAGTGAGCGGTTTGCATTTTAAATTTTTGAAAGCTCCTCTTTAAGGAAATTTATAATATCAATTTCTATTGCATCAACTTTGTTAAGATCAGATAAAAACCACGAAATCCAATCACCCAAATTAATATGGTATAATGTGTTTTGCAAATCAGAGTCACCAACACTCCAAGTTTCAAAAACATTATCAGTGTATGTTTTTATAACAGATTTATTAATTTCAATTCTTTTATTATTTCTGTAAAAATCATTCTCATTTCTGAGATAAAGAACTGATAAATTGTCAACATTTGTTCTCCAGCCTAATAATTCATTATGGTTCATCTCTGGAATAACATGATGCCAACAGAGCATTTTACTGTTTTCATTAATTTGTTGACGTAAACGAATTGCAACCCCTTCAAAACCTTCCGCTACATAAATAATAGGAGTTGTCTTAAACATTTTTTTAGCTAATAGCTCTGCTTTTTTTATAATATTTGTGTTTTCTTTTTTTAAAAGGGAAATAGATTTTTCAAAATCGTTTATAAACCCACCATCTATAATTCCATAGTTTTTGAGCATGAAAAAAATTTCTGTAAATCCATATCCAAACATTGCTCTTGGCGGGTGTCCACCGGGGATTAAGATGTGGTTGAGGTTTTTTTCTTGAGCAACTTTGTGCAATTTACCGCCAGAGGTGATAATTGATACTTCAGCCTTTTTTTCTAAACATTTATCTAAAGCGATTAGGGTTTCTTCAGTATTTCCAGAGTACGAGCATGCAATTACCAAGGTTGATTCGTTTACAAAAGCTGGAACATCGTAACCTTTTGTTGAAGAAATTGGAATTGAAATCTTTTTGGATAGAAGGTCTTTAACAATTGTGCCACCAATACCACTCCCCCCCAGACCGCATATTAAGATATTAGATATTGGATTTTTTACACCCTCTAAATGGGATTTTTTGCCAATTTCTAGCGCCTCTTTTAGATGGCCTGTAAAATTTTCAATATAATTATTCATTTCCATGCTATAGGTATTTATAAAAGAACTCAATATTACAAAATAATAGGAACAAAGAATTCATATATTTACAAAAAAAACAGATGTCAGAAGATAGAACCGAACAAGAATTAGTAAGAAGAGAATCCTTAAAAAAGCTAAGAGAGTTAGGTATTAATTGCTATCCTGCTGAATTATTTAAGATTAATAATTATGCAAAAAAAATTAAAGATAACTTTAATGAAGGAGATGAGTTAGATGTTACTATTGCCGGAAGATTAATGAGTAGAAGAATTATGGGTAAAGCCTCATTTGCAGAGCTTCAGGACTCTTCAGGAAGAATACAGCTTTATGTAAATAGGGACGAGGTTTGTGAGGGAGAGGACAAAACTCTATATAATCAGGTTTTTAAAAAACTACTTGACATTGGGGATTTTATTGGAATTAGAGGAAATGTTTTTAAAACAAAAGTTGGTGAAACTTCTGTGATGGTAAAGGAAATAAAACTTTTATCTAAATCGCTCAAACCATTGCCACTACCCAAATCGGATAGTGACGGAAAGGTGTATGATGCTTTTACAGATCCTGAAAAAAGATATAGACAAAGATATGTTGACCTTGTCGTGAACCCAAATGTAAAAGAAGCGTTTATAAAAAGAACAGAGCTTACTAATTCAATGCGTGAGTTTTTGAATAAAAAAGGATATATGGAGGTGGAAACCCCAATATTACAACCAATATACGGGGGGGCAGCAGCGAGACCATTTAAAACTCATCACAATACCTTGGATATGGATTTGTATTTAAGAATTGCTAATGAATTGTATTTAAAAAGGCTAATAGTCGGCGGTTTTGATGGAGTGTATGAGTTTTCTAAAGATTTTCGCAATGAAGGAATGAGCAGGTTTCATAATCCTGAATTTACACAAATGGAGCTTTATGTTGCTTATAAAGATTATAACTGGATGATGAGTTTAGTTGAGGAGATGGTTGAAAAAATTGCAGTTGATCTACACAATAAAACAGACCTAATTGTTGGGGAAAATAATATTGATTTTAAAAAACCATGGAAAAGACAAACAATGTATGAGGCGATTTTAGAACACACAGGATATGATATTTCCCAGATGGATGAAAAACAATTGTTTGAAACAGCTAAAAACCTTAATGTAAGTGTTGATTCTAGTATGGGAAAGGGAAAGCTAATTGATGAAATTTTTGGAGAAAAATGTGAGAAAAATATTATTCAACCAACATTTATAACAGATTACCCTGTTGAGATGTCGCCACTTGCAAAAAAACACAGAAAAACCAACGGTCTTGTGGAGAGATTTGAGGCTATTTGTAATGGAAAAGAACTTTGTAATGCCTTCTCAGAATTAAATGACCCAATTGATCAAAGAGAACGTTTTATAGAGCAGAAAGAACTTGGTAAAAAGGGTGATGAAGAGGCAATGGTTTTAGATGAAGACTTTTTAAGAGCTATTGAGTATGGAATGCCCCCCACAGCTGGCTTGGGCATAGGTATTGATAGATTAACAATGTTAATGACAAATAGCGCCTCAATACAAGATGTTTTGTTTTTTCCACAAATGAAACCAGAGAATAAATAACTATTTAAAGATTTTTTTAGTCTTAGCTGGACCAATAATCTTTTCAACATCTTTTTTGTTACTTTTCATTAAATTTTTTACAGATCCAAATTCTTTTAATAGTATTTCAATGGTTTTACTACCAATACCGTCAATTTTTTCAAGAGAAGAGTTAATTCTAGTTGAAATTCTTTTTCTTCTGTGATGATTAAT
>TARA_B100001057_G_scaffold77353_1_pt1 | contig 12780 bp, 11 predicted proteins | sample TARA_B100001057 | Tara Oceans TARA_B100001057 (sample SAMEA2621839) | marine metagenome | biome: marine biome (ENVO:00000447); feature: surface water layer (ENVO:00002042); material: "saline water (ENVO:00002010), including plankton (ENVO:xxxxxxxx)" | depth 5 m
TTGTAATAGAAAAAGTTTACGAAAACAATTTATACCGTAATCATTTGAAATCAAGAAAAAATAAACAAATAATAATGCTGGGTTTTTCAGACGGAACTAAAGATGGTGGTTATTTAACAGCAAATTGGAATATTTTAAAGGCTAAAGAGGAGCTAATATCAATATCAATAAAATTTGGTATTGACCTTAAATTCTTCGACGGTAGAGGTGGTCCCCCTGCTAGGGGTGGTGGTAATACACATCAATTTTACAGCTCAATTGCAGGAATTATTGATACTAGTGAAATCCAGCTAACAATCCAGGGACAAACAATTAGCTCTAACTTTGGAACTATTGATTCATGCCAATACAATCTTGAGCAACTAATTAGTTCTGCGTGCAGAAGTGAAGGTTTTGATAAATCTGTTTTAAACTTAAGTATTGAAAACAGAAAAACCATAGAACAACTTTCGGAATTAAGTTATAGTTCTTACACTGATTTTAAAAATCATCCCATGTTTTTGAGTTATTTAGAGAATATGAGCACTATAAATTATTATTCTAAAACAAATGTTGGAAGTAGACCTTCCAAAAGAAAAACAGACTCTAATATTTTTGAAATTGAATCATTAAGAGCAATTCCTTTTGTTGGCGGTTGGAGTCAGCTTAAACAAAATGTTCCTGGTTTCTATGGTTTAGGATCATCAATTAATTACTTTTTTTCTCAGAATAAATTTCATAAAGTTGAAAAACTTTATAATGAAATGCCTTTTTTTAAAACATTATTATCAAATTCAATGATGAGCCTTCAAAAATCATTTTTTGATCTAACTTATTATCTCAAAAATGATAAAGATTATTCTGAAATATGGAATTTAATTTATTCAGAATATGAGTTGACAAAAAAAATGCTTTTAAAATTGTCAGGCTACAAAAGTCTAATGGAGAATGAACCTGCTAATAAAGCATCAATTCAAAAGAGAGAGGAAATAGTATTGCCATTGTTTACCATTCAACAATTTGCGTTACAAAAAATTAACTCATTAAAATCAAAAAAAAATAAAACAAAAAAGAATTTTGAAGTTTACGAGAAGCTAATAACAAGATCTTTGTTTGGAAATATAAATGCAAGTCGAAACTCAGCCTAATTTATTGTGAATAATATTTTAATGATTCTATTATTAATGAATCATCAATCTCTACATCGAGTTTTACTTTTCCAATTTGAGAAATAAGTGCGAATTTAGGTTTATTGAGTTCATTTTTTTTATCAAACTTTATTAGATTAAGAATATTTTTAATATCATCCTGTGAAAAACTAATTTCCTGAAAAATATTCTTGAGATGTTTTTTAATCTCGTCTGATTTTTTTATTTCAAAGCTGCTAGTTTTTGAAGAGATAAATGATTCGCATATCATTCCTATTGCAATAGCCTCACCATGCAATAGTTTATTTTTTTTCGCTAAAAAAACAGATTCAATAGCGTGTCCAATTGTATGACCAAAATTTAAAGATTTTCTTATGTTATTTTCATGTTTATCTTTTTTTACAACTTCATTTTTTAGTTTTATAGAATTTTTGATTAAATCATCACTATATATTAAATTTTCATTTTTAGTAAGTTCTTCAAAATTTTCATTGGATATTATTGAGTGTTTATAAATTTCTGCGTATCCACTTGCAATTTCTCTTTTTGGAAGTGTTATTAAAAAATCAGCATCAATAATAACTAGTTTCGGATCTGAAAATAGACCAATTTGATTTTTTATCAAATTAAAATTAATTCCAGTCTTACTTCCTACAGATGCATCAACCATAGAAAGTAAAGTTGTTGGTATGTTAACAAAATCGATTCCCCTTTTGAAAGTGCTAGCTATAAATCCACCCATATCAGTAATAACTCCACCGCCAAGATTTATAATAAGACTTCTTCTATCTGCTTCTAACTTTGTCAATAAATTCCAAACCTCAAAACATGTATTAATATTTTTATTTATTTCTCCAGATTTAATCTCTACCGTTTTTAATTTAAGAGAAACTTTATTATTTAGTTTAGAAAGACAATGTTTTTTTGAATTTTCATCTACAATGACAAAAAGTTTTGAGTACGATTTGTCACTAACTAAGTTTTCAAGACTATAATAACCATCATCTTTAAATCTGATATTATAAGTTTTTGTAGAAATCAATTTTTTTGCTTTAAAATCAGATTACAAAGTAACAACATTTTAAAAAAACAACATATATTAGAATATTAATTTATATGAATAATGAAAGAGATATTTGATGACACAAGAGTTGCATTTAAAATGAAAAATAATTTTCATTTATATAATGCCATTTTTCTCTTTAATATAATAACCAGAAAAATGCTTGTTAAATTTTTCACCAATATAACAATATTGATGTTGAAAATTAATTTACCGATAAATTGGATTTTAAAAAAAACAATATATAAACATTTTTGTGGAGGTATTGATTTATTTGAATGTAATGAAACAATTAATAAAATGTATGAAATGAATGTACATTCGATTTTAGATTATTCAGTTGAAGCTCAAAAAGATGAAATTATATTCGAAAAGTCTTGTGAAAAAAAAATTGAAATAATTAATTCAGTTCATGAAAACAATGCAATTCCGTTTGCTGTATTTAAACCAACTAGTATAGGAAGATATGATCTTTTTAAAAAAATAAGTAAAGAAAACAAATTGAAAGATAAAGAGATATATGAATGGTCAAAGGTAGTTTCAAGATTTCATAAAATTTGTAAACACGCGATGAAAATGAATATGAAAATATTAATTGATGCCGAGGAGTTTGAAGTTCAAAAAGCAATTGATGATTTATCTATTGAAATGATGAAAAAGTATAATAAACAAAATACATATGTATTTAATACTATTCAATTTTACAGATGGGATAGGTTAGATTACATGAAAAATTTATTTCAAAAATATTCAAAAAGTAAGTTTAAACTTGGCTTTAAATTAGTTAGGGGGGCTTATATGGAAAAAGAAAGGTTAATGGCAAAAAACTGCAATTATGAATCTCCAATTTGCAAAACTAAAATTGATACTGATAAAAATTTTGATTCTGGCGTTGAATTGATGTTTGAAAATTTAGAAAAAGTAGATTTTTTTGTTGCAACTCACAATGAAAGATCAAATTACAAGCTTATTGATTTAATGAGAAAAAGTGGAATAAAAAATTCAGACAAAAAAATATGGTTTGGTCAACTTTATGGAATGAGTGATAACATTACATATAATTTAGCAAAAGCAGGATATAATGTTGCTAAAATATTACCTTTTGGTCCTGTTGAAAATTTAGTGCCATATTTAATAAGGAGAGCTCAAGAAAACTCTTCTTTTGAAGGACAATCTAGCAGAGAGCTGAGTCTATTAAAAAAAGAACTAAAAAGAAGAAGTGCTTAAATTCTTAAAATAAACAATTTTCTCGCAATTAATTGCTTTAAAGCTGTAGAGTTTTTTTTTCATTTTATAACTATTGCACGAATCTTTATTTATAATACTTTCAGAAAAAATAATTTTTGTTTTGTCGAGTATGTTGATTGTATCAAATCCAACAAATGAATTGTCAAATTTCCATTCTTTCTTTTTTATGTTGTTCAGTACTCTTTTATTTGGCAAATAATTAAATTCAGTATTCTTTTGACTCGTTATAAAGTATGTTATAAAGCATCCAATAATAAATCCAAAAATATAGTAAACTAGTCTTTTATTGAGGTTCATTTTTTTTTAAATGTAGTTTTCTTAAATTATCTTCATGAACATCTATTTTAATAAGACAGTGCGGCTTGTTAATTGAATCCAAAACTATATCTGGCCATTCAATGAAGACCCAATCATCAGAGTTTATTATGTCAAAAAAACCAACTTCATTTAAATCATTTACATCATTTAGGCGATATAAATCAGCATGATAAACTATGGTTTTTTCATTTTTGTAGATGTTTAATATTGGAAACGTTGGGCTAGACACATTTTCATTAATACCTAAATCAGAGCAAAGAAGTTTAATTAAAGTGGTTTTTCCTGAGCCTAAATCACCTTGAAATAAAACAATCTTACTGTTTATATTTTCAAAAATAAATTTTGAAGCATCTAAAATTCCAGATAATCTATAATTAAACTCCATTTTATGGTTTTGTAATAATTACAAAGGAAAGACTTTCCTCAGAGATTAATAAATTAATTTTCATATTTTTGCGGAAATGTTATTAAAAGCTTTTGAGGTTGCCAAGTTAGTTAATGGTGTTGTTGATGGCGACGATAATTCAACTATAAACAAATTATCTAAGATTGAAAGTGGTGATAAAAATTCCTTATCATTTTTAGGAAACTCTAAATACAATAATTTTTTGTACGAGACAAATGCCTCAATAATAATTATTGAAAATTCATTTGTTCCTAAGCAAAAAGTTAAACCAACTCTGATTAGAGTTGAAGACCCTAATTTAGCTTTCTCAGTTCTGTTAGAATATTTTGATAACCAGCAATTAAAAAAGATTGGTATAGACCCAGAATCATCAATATCAAAAAAATCCTCTCATGGGAAGAATTTATATTTTGGAAAGTATTCTTTAGCAAGTGATAACGTAAAAATTGCTGACAATGTAAAAATACATTCACATGTTAACATTTCAGAAAACGTAGTGATTGGCAATAATTGTGTAATTTACCCTGGAGTTAAAATTTACAGGAATACTGTGATTGGTAACAATTGCATAATTCATTCCGGAACAGTTTTAGGTTCAGATGGTTTTGGTTTTAATAAAGACGCAAAAGGAAATAATTTAAAAGTTGTACATAATGGAAATGTTATTATCGAAAATGATGTTGAAATAGGATCTAATTGCTCAATTGATAGGGCAACTCTGGGTTCAACAATAATTAAATCTGGTGTAAAAATTGATAATTTGGTTCAAATTGCTCACAATGTTACTATTGGAGAAAATACTTGTATTGCTGCTCAGGTTGGAATTGCAGGATCTACAACTATTGGAAAAGATTGTTTGATTGGAGGACAAGTCGGAATTGGAGGTCATTTGAAGATTGGAAATAGAGTTCAAATACAAGCGAAGTCAGGTGTATTGAAAAATATTAATGATGATACAGTTATTATGGGTTATCCAGCAATTAATTATAGAGACTATAATAAGTCATACGTACACTTTAAGAATTTACCAAAAATAATGAGCTTCATCAATAAGCTAATGAAGAAATACGATGAATAACTTCCAAACCACGATAAAATCTCCAATATCACTTGAAGGTGTTGGCATTCATACAGGAAAGGATGTTAAACTTACTTTTAAGCCTGCAGAAACGGATTCTGGTTATATATTTAGAAGAGTTGACTTGAAGAATAATCCATCTGTAGAAGCTTTATCAAAATATGTGATTAATACACAACGCGGTACCACTTTAGAAAAAAATGGTGTAAAACTTAAAACAATTGAACATGTGTTAGCTGCTCTCGTAGGTCTAGAGATTGATAATGTCTTGATAGAAATCAATGCTGAAGAACCTCCAATCATGGATGGTTCTTCAAAATATTTTGTCGACGCTTTAGAGACTGCAGGTGTTAAAGAATTGGACGCAATCAGGAATGAATATATAATTAAGGATGTTATTTCATATAAAGATGAAAAATCTGGAAGTGAAATAACAGTTATTCCTAGTGATACTTATCAGATTACAGCGATGGTTGACTACGAAACAAAAGTCCTAGGAACTCAAAATGCAACATTATCAAATTTATCTGAATTTAAAGGAAATTTTTCAAATGCGAGAACTTTCAGTTTTCTGCATGAGATTGAGATGCTTTTAGAAAATGATCTAATAAAAGGCGGTGATTTAAATAATGCTATTGTATATGTAGATAAAAAAATATCTACGCCAACAATGGAAAAGTTAAAAAAAGCTTTTAATAGAAAAAAGGTTTCTGTTAAATCTAATGGCATATTAGATAATTTAAATTTACACTATCAAAATGAAGCAGCTCGTCACAAGCTTCTTGATATATTAGGAGATCTTGCATTAATTGGAAGAAGAATAAGAGGAAAGGTTATAGCTAAAAAGCCAGGACATTATATAAATACAGAGTTTGCAAAAAAAATTAGCAAAATGATAGAAAGAGAAGAAATACAAAGTCATAAAAAAATTGAATTTGATAAAAAGGCAATAATGGACGCTGAACAAATTATGAGTATATTACCGCACAGACCACCATTTCTTTTTATCGATAAAATTTTAAAAATTAACGATAATTCCATCACTGGTTTGAAATATGTATCCCCAGATGAACCATATTTTAAAGGTCATTTTCCAGGAAGACCAGTTATGCCTGGTGTTTTGCAAATAGAAGCGATGGCTCAAGTTGGAGGCGTTTTAGTTCTTAGCACATTTCCTGATCCTGAAAATTATTTAACTTTTTTTGGTAGAATAGAAAATGCTAAATTTAAGAGACCTGTTGAGCCAGGAGATATTTTAATTTTCGAGTTAGAGCTTCTGACACCCATTAGAAGAGGTATTAGCCATATGATTGCAAAAGCTTATGTAGATGGTGAGTTAACGACTGAAGCTGAAATGAAGGCAAAAATTATAAAAAAATAATATATGAATCAACCATTATCATATGTACACCCTGCTGCAAAAATTGCAAAGACAGTAGTAATAGAACCTTTTACAACAATTGGGAAGGATGTTATTATTGGAGAGGGAACTTGGATTGGGTCTAACGTAACAATTATGGAGGGTGCTAGAATTGGAAAAAACTGTTCAATTTACCCGGGCGCAGTCATTTCAGGTATCCCTCAGGATTTGAAATTCCAAGGGGAGGAAACTACTGCTGAAATTGGCGACAACACAGTTATAAGAGAATGTGTAACTATAAATAGAGGGACTAATTGGAGGAAAAAAACCAAAATTGGAAAAAATTGTTTAATCATGGCTTATTCTCACATTGCTCACGATTGTAAAGTTGGTGATAATTGTATATTTTCTAACAATTCCACACTGGCAGGCCATGTCACTGTTGGTGATTATGTTACTTTAGCAGGAATGGTTGCTGTCCATCAGTTTTGTAACATAGGAAGATATGTTTTTATTGCTGGTGGATCACTAGTTAGAAAGGATATACCACCATTTGTTAAGGCTGCTAGAGAACCACTCTCATATGTTGGTATTAATTCTGTAGGATTACGAAGGAGGGGATTTAAGTCAGAAAAAATAAGAGATATTCAAAATATATATAGAATTCTCTTTCAAAAAAAATTAAATAATACTCAAGCTATAAATATTATTGAAGCTGAGGTCGAGGCAACTAAAGATAGAGATGAAATTTTATTATTTATTAGGAATTCGCAAAGAGGTATTATGAAAGGATATATCCAAAATTAATTATGGTTAATACATCTGACATAAAAAAAGGATTATGTATCAGATATTCAAATGATATATATAAAATCATTGAATTTCTTCATGTTAAACCCGGAAAAGGTCCTGCATTTGTTAGAACAAAATTAAAGAGTGTTTCAACAGGAAAGGTTATCGATAACACATTTACAGCTGGTCATAAAATTGATGATGTCAGGGTAGAGAATAGAAAATATCAATTCCTATACAAAGATGGTGAAACCTATCATTTTATGAACAATGAAGATTATAATCAAATAGAAGTTAACAAAACTCTAATTGACTCCGATTCTTTTCTAAAAGAGGGTTTGAATGTTACTATTATAATTAATGTAGAGGACTCAAGTATTTTGTCTGTTGAGATGCCACAAAATGTGATTCTTGAAGTTGTGTCATCAGAGCCCGGAGTAAAAGGAAATACAGCCACTAACGCTACTAAAACTGCTAAAATTGAGACCGGAGCAACAATCAATGTACCATTGTTCATAAATGAAGGGGACCTTATTAAAATCGATACAGAGAAAAAAATCTACCTGGAAAGAGTAAAAAAATAATTATGAGCATTATAGTAAATATTAATTCTAAAATAATTGTACAAGGTTTTACTGGTTCAGAGGGATCTTTTCACTCAAGTCAAATGATTGATTATGGAACGAATATCGTTGGAGGTGTTACACCTGGAAAAGGAGGGATTACTCATTTAGATAGACCTGTATTTAATACAGTTATTGATGCTGTTCAAAAAACTAATGCTAACACATCAATAATCTTCGTTCCTGCTGCTTTTGCTGCTGATGCAATATTTGAAGCTGTAGATTCAGGGATAAAAATAATTATTTGTATAACTGAGGGAATTCCTGTACTGGATATGGTTAAAGTTAAAAGTTACATAAAAAACAAGGAGTGTATATTGGTTGGTCCAAATTGTCCAGGAGTAATAACCCCTGAGGAAGCAAAAGTTGGAATTATGCCCGGATTTGTTTTTAAAAAGGGTAGGGTTGGACTTGTTTCAAAATCAGGTACGTTGACTTATGAAGCTGCAGACCAAATCTCGAAGGAAGGTTATGGAATTTCAACTGCAATTGGTATTGGTGGAGATCCTGTAATTGGAACAACAGTTAAGGATGCAGTTAAAATGTTTTTTGACGACGATGAGACAGACTCTGTTGTATTAATTGGTGAAATTGGTGGTCAATTAGAAAATGATGCTGCAAATTGGATTAGTAAATCTAAGATTAAGAAACCAGTAATAGGCTTCATTGCAGGTGAAACTGCTCCAAAGGGCAGAACAATGGGACATGCTGGAGCCATAGTTGGAGGAAAAGATGATACCGCTGAAGCAAAAAAAAGTATATTGAGAAAATGTGGCGTTATTGTTGCAGATTCTCCAGCTGATATTGGTAAATTTGTCAAAAAAGAGATGTTAAAATTATGAGTTTTGTAAATGAAAAAAATATATTAGTTACAGGCGGATCTAGAGGAATTGGAAAATCTATTGTAGAAAAATTGATTAAAAACGGGGCTAATGTTGGATTTACATATAACTCTTCAAATAAAGGATCATCTGAAATTACCCAAAAACTAAATACATCAAATACAAAATGTATCGCTTACAAAAGTGATGCATCTAATTTTGATGAATGCAGTAAATTGATTGAATTATTTTTGAATGATTTTGAAACTATTGATGTGTTAATTAATAACGCAGGAATTACCAGAGATAATCTCCTCATGAGAATGAGTGAAGAGGATTTTGATAAAGTAATTGAAATAAATTTAAAATCTGTTTTTAACATGACTAAAGCTTGTCAAAAGGTTTTTCTTAAGAATAGAAATGGAAGTATTATTAATATGAGCTCTGTTGTTGGTCTAAAAGGAAATGCTGGGCAGTCAAATTATGCAGCATCAAAGTCAGGAATCATTGGGTTTTCAAAATCAATTGCCCAAGAACTTGGTTCTAGAAACATTAGATGTAACGTAATTGCTCCAGGATTTATTCGTACGGAAATGACTGACAACTTGTCTGATAATATAATTGATTCATGGACTCAGAATATTCCCCTCAGAAGAGCAGGAGAGTCTGAAGATGTTGCAAACTTATGTTTATTTTTGGCATCGGATTTGTCAACATATATTACGGGTCAGGTCATTAATGTTGATGGCGGACTTTTAACTTAACTTAATTTTATATAAATGGAAAAATACTCAAAAATTGGATTACCAGCATTAATAGGTGCATTAGTTCTTTTCGTATTTGCTATTAAGGCCTTTGTTAACATTGGTTATGGTGAAGCGGGAGTTCTATTTAAAACATTTGATAACGGTGTCGTTACTGACGAACCTCCACTTGGTGAAGGTTTGAATTTTGTAATGCCTTGGAATAAAGTGTTTATTTACAACGTAAAGCAACAAGAAGTTTTTGAAAGTAAAATGCAAGTTTTATCATCAAATGGTCTTGATATATCATTAGATATCTCGGTCTTATATCAACCGAAAATAGCTGAGTTGGGTCTCTTACATCAGACTAAAGGGTCAAATTATCTTAATGTTGTTATTATTCCTTCGCTCAGAGCTGTAGCAAGGAGTGTTGTTGGTCAATATACGCCTGAACAACTTTATTCAACAAAAAGAGATGCAATTCAAAATGAAATTTTTGAACAACTCGTTGAAGATGTTGAGTCTCAACACGTTCAAATAAATTCTGTTTTGGTTAGGGACGTTACATTACCGCCAAATATCAAAGCTGCTATTGAAAGAAAGTTAACTCAAGAGCAAGAAGCTTTAGAGTATGTATTTAGGTTAGAAAAAGCACGTCAGGAAGCAGAAAAATTAAGAATTGATGCTGAGGGAAAAGCTAACGCCAACAGGATACTCAATAGTTCATTAACAGCTAATATACTTCGTGATAAGGGAATTGAAGCAACTATGAAGCTTTCTGAATCCCCAAATACAAAGACAGTTATTATTGGTTCTGGTAAAGATGGTTTACCAATTATTTTAGGAAATCAATAATACCAATGATTTTAAACAATTAAAACCCGTCTTAATGATGGGTTTTTTTTATTTTTAGTCTGTGCAAAAAATTTTCCAAATATTAATAATCTTTATCTCCAGTTTAATTAGTTCACAGGACAATTATTATGTGTCAAATTCAATTGGAGATAATAATAATTCAGGAACCTCTGAAAATTCTCCCTTTAAAACTATAGATAGAGCTCTTCACAGTATTAGTCCAGGTGGTACTATTTATGTGATGAATGGTACATACTTCAATGAAGATTATGGAACTGCTAATCCTCACATTTCTGATGGCTCACTAAGTACAAATATGAATAACCCACCTGTAATAGTTATAAGTAAGTCAGGAACTGAGGGTAATTACATTACTTTAAGAAATCTTCCAGGACATAAACCAAAAATTAAATTTGATGGAAGAGGAGGCATATTAATTAATGGTTCACAGAGTTATATAATTATTGAAGGTTTTGAAATCGAGGGACCAGCAGCCTCAGTAAACTATAATCATGCAATTACAGATAGAAAATGGAAGGTGAAATGTGACCAAGATGGATTAAATTATAATCATAGTTTTTTTGCAGGATTTGGAATATGGGGGGGGTTTAGTCAAGATTTTCTTCATCATAACATAATTGTTAGGAATAATGTTGTTCATCACACTACAGGCTCTGGAATTAGATTTAATGACAGTGATCACATAACCATTGAAAACAATACTGTATATAATACAACTTGGTGGACTTCAAACGCCTCTAGCGCCATAGTATATGCAGAATCAAAAGCAATGAATGATTCAGATAATGGTGATGATATAAAAATGATTATGCGTGGTAATATTGTCTATAATAATTGGAATAGAATCCCTTTTTATATGACATCAGGAAAAATACCGCCAAATGGAAATCCACCTAGTGGTAAGTATGGTAATGCTGATTACTCAACAATTCTTGATGGTCAAGGCCTTTATGTTACAAGAAGCGATGATGACTATTATGGAACTTTTTTATTTGAAAATAACCTGTGTGTTAACAATGGGAAAAATGGAATTAATTTTGATAGATCTAATGGAAGCTCAGCACTAATCCGAAACAACACCCTATACTTCAATGGTGTTCATGAGATTATACAAGACATTTCTGTTAGCGACGGAAATGACCCACATCGTGGTCAGACTGTTGGTGGAATTAAGGCTAATTATTTCAAAAATGTTACAATAGTCAATAATATAGTAGTAACACGTGAATATGATTTTTATGCCATGCAAATTCAAAATCAACAGGAAGAGGGAAATGTTAAAGAGGCAAATAATAATATTTTTGTAAATGGTAAACTGCCTGGATACACAAGTCAACAAACTAATAAATATGTAATTCATGATTGGGTTGAAGATGATAATCAGATTTTTGAAAATGTAAATTTTAATAGCAACAACTTTGTAGACCCAGTTTCTTTTATTAATCCACCAACAGTTGTTAATGGTGGAATTGATATTTCCAAGACAAACTTTCGTTTAAAATCAAATTCAATTGCAATAAATTCTGGTGAAGTAGAAAATACTCCGTTAAAAGATATTCTCGGAAATCCACGTCCACAACCGCCTAAAAATGCTATCTCATACACAAGCTTTGAAGACTCATTTTCTGGTTGGTCTGCTTGGTCCCAACCATCTGATAATAATGATGTTTCGTTAAGTAATGAACAATCTAGATCTGGAAGTAAAAGCTTAAAAGTTTTTGGAAGAACTAAAAACTTTCATAGTGCTAAGTTCAATATCGATCAATTAAAGTTAGGTCAATCATATACATTATACATTTATGCAAAGCTACCTGAGGGAGAGACTGGTACTACTCAATTGATGATTAGAAAAAAAATTAATCAAACAGCAACATCCATTGTACTTGCTAATCCGGTAGAAATTCACAATGATAAATGGACGCTTTTGTCCGTTGGTTACACCCACACAGAGATGGATAGCGATAGTTATTTTTTTATTAAGGGTCCACCAGTCACTAATTCAGCTGGTGTTGACTATTATTTAGATGATTTTTCATTAGTTAAGCAAGGTTCTGGGGAGGTTAACTTTGATTTAATTGATGATATAGTCGATATAGGTGCCTATGAATATATTAAGCCTGGTGACAAGGATAATGATGGAGTTGATGATAATACTGACAATTGCCCTGATATACCGAATTCTGATCAAAATGATTCTGATAATGACGGCATAGGTGATGTTTGTGATAACGATTCAGATAACGATGGTGTTTTTGACAAGGATGATAATTGTCCAGGCACACCTGAGAATGCTATTGTTGATGTTACAGGTTGTGAGATTTTTGA
>TARA_B100001057_G_scaffold342198_1_pt1 | contig 12756 bp, 10 predicted proteins | sample TARA_B100001057 | Tara Oceans TARA_B100001057 (sample SAMEA2621839) | marine metagenome | biome: marine biome (ENVO:00000447); feature: surface water layer (ENVO:00002042); material: "saline water (ENVO:00002010), including plankton (ENVO:xxxxxxxx)" | depth 5 m
ATTAGGTAAGAATCTTACTGGTATTGAATCTTTCTAAGATTAACTATCTTTTAAGTATCTCCCAAAAAATTCTTCAAGCTCAGAGTAAAGCTCCATCTTATTAGCTTCTTTATAAAAACCATGACCTTCGTCAGTTTTTACCATCCACCAAAAATCTTCACCCTCAACTTTTCCATTTTTTTCTAATTCTTTTCTTAACTTCTGAGCATGTTGTATTGGAACTCTCCAATCTCTTACTCCATGAACAATGTATAAAGGTGTTTCAATACGATCAACTAGGTTGATAGGAGATACTGCATCAAGATATTCTTTATCATTTTCATAGTCTCCAATTTCAATTTTTTGTTGTTCTTCCCATATCTCCCAAACTTTTGGCACTTTGGAGAACAATAAACCCATATCTGTAACACCTACATAATTGACAGCACATTTATACATCTTTGGAGTTTTTGTAATGCCGGCCATTACAGCATAACCACCATAACTAGCTCCATAAATGCATACGTTGTCTGGATCAGCAATTCCTTGCTCTACAGCCCACATTACTGAATCGGTAACGTCATCTTGCATTTTTCTACCCCATTGACCGTTCGCCATTTTGACGTGATTTCTTCCATATCCAGTAGAGCCTCTGAAGTTCATGCTCAATACAGCATATCCTCTTGACGCTAAGAACTGATGTTCAGCATTATATCCCCAGTAATCTCTTGCATTAGGACCTCCATGAGGATTTACAATTAATGGAAGATTTTTTCCATCACTATTTTTTGGAACTGTTAAATAACCATTTACAGTTAGACCATCTCTCGCAGTGAACGAAATCGGTAACATAGGCGACATTTCATCTTTATTTATCCAAGGTCTAGATTTTGCTATGAAAGCTATGCTGCCTTTATTTCTATCATAGAAATACATTTCACCAGGATTTGTATCACTCCATGTAGTAATAATTGCTTTATCTTCATCTTCAGTCCAACCACCAATTGATACTTGATCATTTGGAAAACTTGCTTCAATAGATGCGTAAACCTGCTCTAAATCTTTGTCGATCCAAACCTTTTCTGGTTTATCTCCATAATATGCAATGAATGCAGGCTCTTCTGTTTTAGTCGAAATAGCAATTCCGCCAACATCATACCTATCATTTTCATATATCTTTTCAATGAACTTATCTTCATAAGCATCATATAACCAGAGCGCATCAGTGTCCGAATCATCAATAATTGAACCATCGGCTGCAACAGCTTGACCTCTCATATATACATATCTAGGATCATATGAATAAGCAGCTGGTCCGAAACTTGCTTCTTGGAATTTAAATTTTCTGAGCAATTTAAAATCTGAGTCAGCATCATTCCTATGATATAGATAGTTATATAGACCCTTAACAGCAACATATCCTCTTACTAAACCTTGTTGGTCAACAGCCCAGCCTAAACTTGTTTGCCCGTCAATTACAGGATCTTTGGCAACCATTGTAAGCTTGCCTGAAAAAATGTTTAATTTGTATACATCAGTATATTTAGGTCTTCTTTTGTTGTAAGAGACAAGAATGTGCTTATCATCATCTTTCATTCTGTCTAATATATTTGCACCAGTTGGATAACCATCTTCCCATTTACCAGGAACCAATTCTTTTGGTTTTGTTCCATCGGCATTAATAGCCCACATACTATATGCATCTAGACCAGCTTCTGGTTGTCTATAAAAAGCAATTCTTGTGTCACTAATCCACGTAAATCCTGTTAGTCTGGATTTGCCTCTAGTTCCGCTAAGCACAGTCGGTGTATTTGTTTCAAGATCTATTACAAGCAACACTCTAGCAGCTTGAGGATCATCTATATCTTCAATAGCACATTTAGCACCTGAAGCAGGGACCATAGATGCAAAATACTTACCATCTGGTGACAAACTTCCACTTGTCATAGCCGAATCACAGAAAAAATGCTGCAGAGGTATATTTTCATTAGCATTAGCATTAACACTTAATACACTAACTAAAATAGTAAAGAGAAATAATGTTTTTTTCATATTTGTATTCCTTTTGATTTAATTTATGAGTGAATTTTTAAATAATATTCAATTTTAAATTATTACATATTTTTTATTAAAAAATAACCTGATTTAAAGCTTTTTAAGCTAAAAAGTGATTTTCATAAAATGTTTGCACATTTTGATTAATTAATTGATAATTATAAGTTACTACATAATTTTATGGGGATATAACTATGTTAAATAACAAAAATTTATTTTTATCAGTTTTGCTTGCATCAAATTTTGCACTGATATCAAGCTTGTATGCTGATAATCCTGGTGAGGTTGTTGCTCAAGCAGATGAAGTTGCAGAGGAAGTTGTAACTGAAACTCAAGCTGAATCAGCTCCAGTTGAATCAAGTTCATCTGAAGCAAGTGGTGATGAGGTTGAGCTTTCAAAAATCAGCGTCACCGGTTCAAGAATAAAAAGAACTGATATCGAAGGACCTCAGCCCTTAGTAGTTATTACTGCTGCTGATATAGATCAAGGTGGGTTTATTTCAGTTTATGAAGCTGTTCAATCTGTTGCTCAAAATACAGGTCAAACAGTAATGGAAGGTCTCGGTGGAGGATCCAATGCTTCAAATACTAACCAAGTTAACCTTCGTGACTTCGGTCCAGGAAGAACACTTGTTCTTGTGAATGGTAAAAGAAGGGCAAATTATCCATATCCATCTGGAGATGGTGATGCGGCTTTTAACTGGAATAGAATACCAATTGGTATTGTCGAAAGAATTGAAATATTAACTGCAGGTGCATCCGCTGTTTACGGGGCTGATGCTGTAGCTGGTGTTATTAACGTTATTCTTGTCGATGGTATGGAAGATATAAGCTTACAAGTAAGAGCTGGAGCTCATCAGCCGTTTACCTCAAGATCATCAGGTGAATCATTCAGTATTGAATTGAGTGGTGGTGGATATTTTGATAACGGCAGTTTGGTTTATGGTATCGATCTCAATATGAGAAATCCCCTAAATGGTACCGATAGAACTCAATTAGATGATTACGGCGATGAACCTGTAGGTTTTTTTCAATATGGTATGTGGGCTGGTTATCTTGCAAGTAGAGCTAGATTTGCTACATCTTTCTTACCTAATGAAACAGGAACATCAACTACTTGTGAAGATATTGGTATGTTTGACGACAATATGGCTAATTATGGTTGGGCAGCTTTCGGAAGAACAGAAAGAAATGCATATTGTAATTTAGACGCAATTAAATACAGAACTATAAGAAATGGTAATGAAAATGGTTCTATATATGTTGGTGGATCATATCAATTTGACAATGGAATGGAATTAACTGGTGATGTTCATTATTGGGAGACAACAGCAGATAACGTCTACTATCCTTATTTTGTTCAACAAAATTTTGATGCAGCTTATATCATTAATAATGATGGTGAGATTCTTGGTCAATTTGGAACAAATAATGTTGAAGGTATTAGTCCATTAATATGGGATTCATACGGATATGCGTATCTTCAAGGACAAAGATTCTTTGCAGATAAGAATTGGCAGGCTGACTATGAAGAAGATACTCTTTCATACACATTAGCACTTTCCGGTAATTTTGAGTTCAATGATTCAATCTGGGATTATGAATTAGCATATGTATATGATGATTACTACTATATGCAAGGTTCCGAAGATGTTATGAATGACACACTGGATGCTTGGACTTGTGGTGGAGTTATTAATTATTATCCACAACTTTGTACAGCAGGAACATATGGTTATAGCGTATTTAACCCAGACACATACTGGGGTGATTATGATATGGCTGCCTCATACGGTTTATGGGAGTATGCATTTATTGAAGGTGAGTCAAGCTCAGAAGCAATTTCTTTCCAAGTTAATGGTGATTTATTCACATTACCAGCTGGACCAGTTGGATTTGCACTTTATGTAGAAGATAACTCAACTGACTACACAATCGATCCATCTCAAGCTTTCGATGATGGTCGAGTATGGGGACGTTCTACAACAGAAGGTGGTGGTGAGAGAACTAGAACATCATACTCTGTTGAATTTGCCCTTCCTATATCAGCTAATGCAAATTTATATCTAGCTGAAAGATATGATGATTATGATGAGAAATCTACACAGATTGGTGGTAAAAGAACTAGTCAGATTACTTTCTCATGGAAACCAACTGATAATTTATTAGTCAGAGGTGGTTGGGGTGAGTCATTCGCTGCTCCAAGTTTACCTTATATTTATAAAGGATTATCTGGAAGCTTCGGTACTCCATGTGATTACTACGGTAGATGGTTAAATACTGGTGAAACATTAGGCGGCCTATGTACTGGTTACACTCAGCTAAATGCTAGAGAAAATTCAAGAGGTAACCTTAACTTAAGAGCAGAAACTGGAGAAAACTATAACTTTGGTATTGTCGTAGACTTAGTTGATGAATCTAAAGTAAAAATGGACATGACCTTGGATTTTATAGAATTAGAGCTTAACGACATCGTTGTTGGAACATCTGTAAGTCAAATTCTTATAGACGAGATGATTTGTAAAGTACAAGAATCAGGTGATACTGTCGAAGGTTACTCATATTCTGGTGGATATTGTGCCGATATATACGCAATGGTTGTTCGTGGAGCTGAATGGCAACCACAAGGTGGAGGTACTGCTCCAGATATTCAAATTCCTGAAGGTGGTATAACTTCTGTTGAATATGGCTTTATTAATGGTGCTGGAAGATATTACAGAGGTGCAGACTTTGGGCTATCTTCAAGATTCTTAACAGATAATGCTGGTGATTTCTTCGTAGGACTATCAATTGCATATGTGGATGACGAAAGAAGAAGTGATACACCAGGAGATCCTTTTGTTTCAATTATGAATCAAGAAAGAAGACTTAGATCAAGAAGTTATCTTTCATTAAGTTGGACAAAAAATGATTGGTCTGCAGGTGTAAGCACACAAAGAATTGGTTCAATGAATTACCAATCAAGATATGCTCCTACAACCAATGGTGACGGAAGAGTTAAAATTAATCCATATTATGACATTGGTTCTTTTGTTAGATATGACTTTGAGGAAGGTCATTTCCTTGCAGTATCAATATCAAACTTAATGGATGATATTCCTGAAAAGAATGAAGATTTAGGATGGCCTTGGTTTGCAACATATTACTACTCACCTGTTGGTAGAGAAATATTTGTAACTTACCGTTATACATTCTAAAAAGTACTTACTTATAACTAAAATCCCCTCGAATGAGGGGATTTTTTTTATGAAAAAACATACATAAAAAGTATATAATGATGAGCATGAAATTCAGCAGATTATATTTATTACTATTTCTTACACATACTTTAATTTTGGCTCAATCATCAGAAGAAGTTGCTGATGAAAAAAAATTAATGCAACAAGCTATTGATATAGAGGCATCATCATCAAATGATGCAGCAAATAGACAAGAATTTATCGATAATATTGATTCAGAAATTATAGTTTTAACAGGAGATATTCAATTTTTATCTCAACAGCTAGATCTAACAAATATATATAACCGTCAGCTCCAAGAATTAATTGATTCACAAAATGCTGAAATAATTTCAATCAATGAACAGATGGTTGAATTAGATAAAACAAACAAAGGCATTCTTCCAACATTAGAAGAAATGGTAAGTACTTTAGAAACAATAATTAATGATGATACACCATTTCTTTTAACAGAAAGAAAAGCTAGAGTTGTTGAATTAAAAGATATATTAAAACAATCAAACATTTCAACTTCTGAGAAATTTAGAAGAGTTTTTGAGGCTTACCAAATTGAAAATGAGTTTGGTAGAACTATTGAATCATACAGAGACGAGATCACCTTTGATTCAGAAACATTTAATGTTGAAGTGTTCCGTCTTGGAAGAGTTGGATTATATGCAAGGACCTCTGATGGAAGACATACTGCAATGTACAGTAAAAAAGAGGGTAGATGGATAAGAAAGAAGGGTATTGATAACGAATTAGTTGTTGCACTCAAGATAGCGAGAAAAGAATTACCACCATCATTGCTTAAATTACCTATTGAGAGAATATGATGAAGTTAAGACTATATTTAATTTTACTAGTTTCACCTTTTGTACTTTTAGCTCAAGAAAATGAATCTGTTGATAGTGAAGTTCCTGCTCCGATATCTAAAATTGAACAATTAATATTAGACATCGAATCAGAGATCGATATTGAAAAAAGATTTGATTTTAGTAGATCAAATTCAAAAGAAAAACAGTTAGTTGATTTAAAGAGAATTCATAAGAAAGTTAAGTCTGATCTTGCTGCAGCTGAAGATTTATCACAAAGATTGATTGCTGAGTTTGATGATAATGAGAAAATTCTCTCTGAATTAGAGGAGAAGCTAACATTAAAACTTGGTAATCTTGGCGAAATGTTTGGTGTTGTCAAACAAGTTTCTGGTCAAACTAGAGGAGAATTCAAAAATTCAATCACTAATATTGATAATCCAAATAGAGATCTTTTTCTCAAGAATCTTGCTGAGTCTAAAAAGCTACCTGATTTATCTGATATATCAGGTTTATGGGTTGAACTATTAAAAGAGATTAGAAACGCTGAAACAATTAAAACATTTAAAACTGAAGTGCTCTCTGCAGATGGAGACAACAGTGAATTAGAAGTTCTCAGAATTGGAACCTTTTCTATTACACAAGATGGAAATTTTTTAAAACATTTAATTGATACCAACCAAGTTGAATTTTTACCTTCTCAACCCTCAGGCGTAAACAAAAGAAAGTTAAGAAGACTTCAGGGTAGTAGTGAAGGTGTTTATGAAGTAGATATTGACCCTACAAGAGGCGCAATTCTTGATAAATTAATCCAAAAGAAAACTTTTTTCCAGAGAATTGCTGATGGTGGTTTCGTTGGATATGTAATTATTCTACTGGGGCTTGGTGGCGTTGCGTTAGCCTCTGAGAGAATTTACGTGCTAAGAAACACTCTAAATAGTATCCAAGAACAAGAAAATAGTTCAGATATTATGCAAGATAATCTTTTAGGCTCATTATTACGAACTGCTAAGGAGAACGTAAACGAATCTCTAGACTCTCTTGAACTAATTTTAGATGAAAAAATTCAATCTATTACACCAACGATTGAAATAAGAGTAAAAGCAATTAAATTAATTGCTACAGTTGCTCCTTTATTAGGTTTATTAGGAACTGTAATTGGGATGATTGAGACTTTCCAAGCAATAACTTTGTTTGGTACAGGCGATCCTAAACTTATGGCTGGAGGTATATCACAGGCATTAGTAACTACAATGTTAGGACTCATTGTTGCCGCTCCCTTATTATTTATGCACTCTTATGCAGAAAATTACTCTAAATCAATAATATCTTTCTTGGAGGAGAAGGCGTCTGGAATAGTAGCTAACAAAACAAAACAATGATTAGTGAAGTATTTAAAACCTATTCAAACTTTATCAACCAGGGTGGGCCTGTAGTTTTAATTCTTTTTCTAATAAGCATATATTTGTTTATCTTGATTGCCGCGAAGTTTAAATTTCTTTTCTTTGAAATAGACGCGATTAAATCTCAATTTAAAAAAGATTACCAAAATATTAACAATGATCAGTTTATATCTTTAAATCAATCTATTTTAAAATCTGATTTTAAAAGCGTTGTTGTAAAAGATTTTTATATAATTCAAACTTTGATAGCCTTATGTCCTGTTTTGGGTTTACTTGGAACAGTTACAGGAATGATTGAAGTTTTTGATGTTGTGTCATTCTTTGGAACAGGTAATGCTAGAGCATTAGCATCTGGAATTACAAAGGCAACCTTGCCGACTATGACGGGTATGGCCATAAGTATTGTAGGCCTTCTTACATTTACAGTTCTTAATAGCAAATCACAATCAATTATCTCGGAAATATGAGAAGAAGAAAAAAGATATATCAAGAGGAAACTGGTCTAGATCTTACACCAATGCTTGATATTGTATTTATCATGCTAATATTTTTTATTGTGACAACTTCTTTCGTAAAAGAATCTGGTATTGAGGTGAATAGACCCAATGCTGAAACGGCAGAAAGAAATGAAAAAGGTAATATCTTAGTTGCAATTTCTGAGAATAATGAAATATATATTGATAGAAGAAAAGTAGAACTAAGAGCAATTAGACCAAACATTATAAGATTAAGAGCTGAAAATCCAGAAGGTGCTGTAATAATTCAAGCTGATAAAGCATCTCAAACAGGATTGCTTGTAGAGGCTATGGATCAAATAAGACTTGCAGGGGTTTTAGAAATTTCAATCGCAGCTGAAAATGATTAAAAAGTATTCAGGACATATTATTGGTTTTTTATCATCGATTGTTTTTTTTATGACTCTTGCGTATATAGTAAAGCCTAGCTCTGAGTCATTAAAAAATGAAAATTCATTCAGAGTAGTTGATTTTATCAGGCTCAAAAAAGACACCTCATTAAAAGAGAAATCCAGAACAATTCCTGATAAACCTGAGCCACCTAAAAAACCACCACCACCTGAATTAGTAACTCCTGAATTATCTGCACCGCCTCAGGTTCCAAATTTAGATATAGAATTTCCAGATATATCTGTACCAACAGATTTTAAGGGTGCTTTTTTGGGCCCTCAAGTTGGTGGAAATTCACAAGTCATACCTTTAGTAAGAATAAATCCTCAATATCCAAGAAACGAACTTCTTGCAGGTGTCGAGGGATGGGTAAAAGTAAAATTTATTGTTGAGCCGGATGGATCTGTATCTTCACCAAAAGTAGTTCAGTCCAAACCTCCCAGAGTGTTTGATTCATCTGCTTTAAGGGCAATAAAAAAATGGAAATTTAAACCCAAAGTTGTTAACGGTATTGCTGTGCAACAAGCTGGAACTCAAGTCATAGAATTTAAACTTTTTTAATATGAAATTATTTAATATATTATTTGTTTTAATCGCTTTTCCACTATTTGTTTTATCTGAAGATGTTCTTAATGAGGGTGTGTATTGGGAACTAACAAGAGTAGATTCAAAAATCGAAGAGAAGAAGTTTGATGAAGCTGAAAAAATCTTAAGTCGGCTATACAAAAAAAGCTGGAGATCTAGATCATATAATAAAGCTGTTATAGCAAGAACTTACGGATTTTTCTTATTTCAACAAGAAAGATTCCCTGAAGCGATTGAAAAGCTTCAAGTTGCATATGATGAACAAGCTCTACCTTTACAAGAAGCTACCTCACTTGTTCAGGCATTAGCCCAACTTTATACAACTCAAGGCAATATGAATGGTGCAAAACAGTTATTACTAGATTTTATTGAGGAAGCTAACAGAAATCCTAAACCAGTCCCAGGTATGCATAATATTTATGCTTTAACTGCCTTAATTTATGCGTCTGAAAAAAATTATGATATTGCATATGACTACATTAATTTAGCAATATCTTTGTCTAGTTCATTCAGAGAAGATTGGTTTCAGCTTAAGTTTGCAATTGAATATAACAAAGAAGACTTCGAGGCTGCTGAAATCTCAGCGAAGGAACTTCTTCTTAATAAACCAGAGAAGAAAAGATACTATGTACAGTTATCTGCTATTTACAATATATTAGAAAAATATGACTTATCACTGGCAACAATGGAAGTAAGTTATATGAAAGGTTTAATGGACAAACCTGAAGAATTTACAACTTTAGCAAGCTTTTATATGTATAAAAGAAATCCTGCAATGTCAGCAAAAGTGCTAGAAAAAGCAATTACGAATGAGGATATAGATTTTGATAAAACAAATGCAAAGCTTCTTGCTGATTCTTGGCTTTTTGCAAAAGAACGTTTAAAGTCCCTTAATGTAATTGGCAGATCGCTTAACAACGATCCAGAAGATGCTAAATTAATTAAACAATATATAAACATAGCATTTAGTGCATTTGAATGGGATGAAGTTATTAGGGGTATTAAAAAAGCCGATGAAGCTGGGCTTGAAGATGATGGTAAGTTTGCATTAATGAAGGGAATTGCATACTTCGAAAAAAAATCGATTACAAATGCAAAAAATTCATTTATAGAAGCATCCAACAGCAAGGAATATAAAGATCAAGGTATTGCTTGGTTGGAGTATCTTGAAGCATTAAACGGTTGATCGCTCATAATTTGAACTGTTCATTTTTGAATTTGTCTAAACACTAATGATTATAAAAACTGAAAATTTAACAAAAGATTATGAGACGGGTACTCAAGTAGTTAGTGCTCTCAAAGGGATCGACTTATCAGTAGAGAAAGGAGAATTTTTGTCAATAATGGGGCCATCTGGTTCTGGTAAAACTACATTAATGAACATTATTGGATGTTTAGATTCACCAACTAATGGTTCATATTATTTAAATAATAAACAAGTAAGTAAACTAGATGATGATGAATTGGCTCAGATAAGAAATGAAGAAATTGGTTTCGTATTTCAATCATTTCACCTGTTGGCTAGAAATACCGCTTTTGATAATGTTATGTTGCCGCTGAAATATGCTGGCGTCAACAAGGAGGAAGCTACTAAAAGATCAAATGATGTACTAGACCTTGTTGGTTTATCAAGCCGATCAAAACATACTCCAGCAGAGCTATCTGGTGGTCAACAACAACGAGTTGCCATTGCAAGAGCTCTTGTAAATAAGCCAAGTATTTTATTTGCAGATGAACCAACAGGAAATCTTGATTCAAAGACTGGTGAAGATGTAATGAAAATTTTTAAAGATTTAAATCAGAATGGACAAACAATTATATTGATAACACACGAAGATAGCGTTGCAAAACAATCTAACAGAATTATAACTATTATGGATGGTCTGATAAAATCAGATATAAGTGAATGACATGAAAAATCTAAAGTATATATTTACATTATTATTAATCTTAGTCTCCTGTGGTGGGGGTGGCGATAATAAAGATACTCAGTTTTATAAGAAAGAGCAGACTATTCCTCAAAAACTTGAAGTATCAATAGATGCATCTGGTGTTATTGAGGCTATTTCATCGGTTGAAATAAAATCTAAGGCATCTGGTGAGGTTCTTTTTCTTGGTGCTGAGGTCGGAGACTTTATTGATAAAGGTTTCATGTTGGCTCAGATTGATCAAAGAACAGCAAATAACATAGTTGATCAGACTGAATCAGATCTTGAAGCTGCAAAGGTTCGTCTTTTGAATGCAGAGTCGCAGTATGAAAGAGGAATTGAACTTCATAAAAATTCGAGTATTTCGGATAAAGATTTTGAAGATATAAAGGAAAACTTTGCTCAAGCAAAATCAACACTAGTAAGAAACCAGGTTTCATTTGAAAATGCAAAAATAGCTTTGGATGACACTGTAGTAAAATCACCAATTGATGGTACAGTCATATCGAGGCCTGTTGAGGCAGGGCAGGTAATTTCTTCTCCTACTTCAGCTTTTGGGGAGGGCAGCATAATCATGACTATGGCTGACTTATCTAAAGTCAGAGTAAGAGCTCTAGTTGATGAAATAGATGTTGGAAAGGTAGCGATTGGCCAAAAAGTATCAATTAAAGTTGCAGCATATAGAGATAAAGAATTTATTGGAACTGTATCTAAAATTGAACCAAGGGCTTATGTTCAACAGAATGTCACAACTTTTCCAGTATTAATTGATATAGACAATGAAGATAACCTTTTATTGATAGGTATGAATACTGATGTTGTTATCCAAATATTAAAAAAAGATGTTAGCTTAAGTGTTCCAACAATGTCATTAAGAACTAGAAAGGATATTTATACTGCTGCTGCTGTTTTGGATATTGAAAAAGAAGATATTGATATATTCTTGAATAAAAAAGTTGATGGCGAAAACTTCAATAGATTTATTGTTATTAAAGATTCAAATAGTGGTCCTTATTTATCATGGGTAAAAGTTGGAGTATCAGATTTATATAATGTTGAAATTATTGAAGGTCTTACAGAGGGTGATGTAGTCTATATCCTTCCAAGTAAAAGTCTTTTTGACTATCAAGAGCGATTTAAAGAAAGAGTTAGTGGTTCATTCAGTTTTGGATAATGTTAGTCGAAGAATCAATTAAGTCAGCAATATCATCCATAAAAACAAATGGAGTTAGATCTTTTTTAACAGCATTAGCCATAATAATTGGAACAGCTGCTGTAATCACAGTAATAGGTATTGGATCAAGTGCTGAGAAGGCTTTGGAAGCAAGTATCGATGATTTAGGCCCAAGAACCTTGTCAATATTTCCTAGTCAGCGAAAAAGAGGTGGAATATCTTCTGGATTTAACCCTCTAGTAATAAAAGATGCAGAGGCTTTAGCTGATAATAAAGAACATAACTGGATGATTGCTCCTGCTATGTCTGGCAGCAGACAAGTTAAATTCAGAAATTCAAATATTAGCGGTGAAATTAATGGTTATTTACCTGTCAATTTTGAAGTAAGGGGATTCGAAATTGGACAGGGACGTATTTTTACTGAAAAAGAAAATCTAGGAAGAAAAAAAGTTATCATACTTGGATCGAAAGTTCCTGGAGAACTTAAAACGTCTGCAAGACAATTATTAAATAATGAAATACTAGTTGCTGGAACATCTTATAAAGTTATCGGAATTCTAAAAGAAGAGGGTTCAACAGGTTGGCAAAATCCAGATGATGATTTGTATGTTCCATTATTAACAGCATCACAAAGAATATTTGGAACTGACAGGCTTGGATGGATCAATGTAGGAATTTCAAATGAAACTAATGT
>TARA_B100001057_G_scaffold102487_1_pt1 | contig 12753 bp, 8 predicted proteins | sample TARA_B100001057 | Tara Oceans TARA_B100001057 (sample SAMEA2621839) | marine metagenome | biome: marine biome (ENVO:00000447); feature: surface water layer (ENVO:00002042); material: "saline water (ENVO:00002010), including plankton (ENVO:xxxxxxxx)" | depth 5 m
ATCACATGCCTTAAAAGTGACGCATTGTCCATGCGTTAAAAGGGCATGTTACTAATAGAGATGTAGGTAATGTGTGCTGATAGAATAAAAAATATTATTAAACGCCCATCTAAAATGGGACTTTACGATCCGCAATTCGAGAAGGATTCCTGCGGAGTTGGTCTTGTAGCTAACATTAAAGGTATCCCTTCAAGAGAAATCATGGAAGATGCTTACATCATTAACTCCAGGATGGATCATAGAGGTGGATGCGGATTTGAAGAAAATACTGGCGATGGAGCTGGTATTTTGATGGCTTTGCCCGATAAATTCTTTCAAGAAGAAGCAAAAAAGCTTAACTTTACTCTTCCTGAAAAAGATTTTTATGCTGTAGGAAATATTTTTTTACCTCAGCAAAAAAAATATAGACAAAAATGTAAGTTGCTCATCGAGCAAATTTTAAAAACGGAAAAACTAAATTTTATTGGCTGGAGAGAAGTTCCAGTCGATGCAGATAAAGCAGATGTAGGCCCTGCTTCTAGAGACGCTCAACCTTTTATAGAGCAACTTTTTGTAGGCGCCTCAAAAAATCAAAGCTCAGAAGATTTCGAGAAGTTACTTTTTTTAGCAAGAAAGAAATTTACACATCAAATTAAGGGCAATGATGAAATAAGACAAAATGAAATGTTTTTCGCTTGCAGTCTTTCTTCGAAAGTTATTACTTACAAAGGTATGCTAACTCCTGCCCAACTGTTCCCTTTTTATCCTGATCTTATGCATAAAGATTATCAAACTCATTTGGCAATGGTGCATTCAAGATTTAGCACTAATACTTTCCCTTCTTGGGATAGAGCACAACCAAATAGATTTATGTGCCACAACGGTGAGATAAACACTCTTAAGGGGAATATGAATGCAATGAAAGCTAGACAAGGGGTTGCTGAAAGTGAAATTTACGGAAAAAAACTTAAACAGTTATTCCCAATTTGTGAGCCCGACTCTACTGATTCAGGAAGTTTCGATAATGTTCTTGAGTTTCTAATCATGAATGGGAGAAGTTTAAAAGAATCTGTAATGATGATGATTCCTGAGGCATGGCAATCAGATGTAAACATGCCAAAAATAAAAAAAGATTTTTACGAATATTCTTCAGCATCAATGGAACCTTGGGATGGTCCGGCTTCAATCTGCTTCACTGATGGCAAATGCGCTGGAGCAGTTTTAGATAGAAATGGTCTTCGTCCCAGTAGATTTTATGTAACTAAACAAGACAAAGTAATAATGGCCTCTGAAGTAGGTGTTTTAGACGTTAATCCGCAAGATGTTCTGCTTAAAGGAAGACTGCAGCCTGGGAAAATGTTCCTTATTGATTTTGAAGAAGGGAGGATGATTCCAGATGAAGAACTTAAATCTGAGATATGTAATTCAAAACCTTATGGAAAATGGATTTCTAACCAAATTGTTGATCTTGAGAAAATTGTAAAGCCCGCGAAAATTAAAAAAGATAACAGTAAAGATTTAATTAAAAGAATGAAATCTTTTGGTTACACAACAGAAACAATGCAATTTATGCTTATGCCCTTGGTGTCTGAACTTAGAGATCCTCTTGGTTCTATGGGTAATGATGCCGCCCTCGCCTGTTTATCTGACAAGCCAAGACTAATTTATGATTATTTTAAACAACTCTTTGCGCAAGTTACCAACCCGGCTATTGATTCAATAAGAGAAGAGGTAATTATGTCTCTTGAATGCTTAATAGGTCCTGAGGGAAATTTACTATCTTCTGTTCCTGAAAATGCACACAGATTAAGACTTAAGTCTCCGATCATTTCTAACGCTGAGTTAAAAGCAATTCAAACTCTCAAGACTGGAGGATGGAAAACGAAAAAAATTGATATCACTTATGAAAAGAATCTAGGCAACAAGGGTTTGAAAAAAGCTCTTCAATCAATCTGTAAAGAGGCTGATCAAGCTATATCTGATGGTTTCTCGTTTATTGTTTTATCAGATAACTCAGTAGACAAAGACAGAATTGCTATAAGTGCGTTAGTCGCTTGCTCAACTGTTCATCACTATTTAGTTAAAAGCCAAAAGAGAACAAGAATTGGGTTAGTAATAGAAACAGGAGAAGCTCGAGAAGTTCATCATCACTGTCTTTTGTTCGGTTATGGAGCCGATGCAATAAATCCTTATCTAGCATTTGAATCTCTTTGGCAGGCAAAAGAAGATGGAATGTTAAAAGCTACTGAACTCAAAAAATATGACGACATAGTTAATGCTTACAAAAAAGCTGTTAAGAAAGGAATGATGAAAGTAATGGCTAAAATGGGAATTTCTACTTTGCAGTCTTATAAAGGAGCGCAAATATTTGAAGCTGTAGGGCTCTCTGAAGAAATTATTGAAAAAAGCTTTCCCGGAACTGCAAGCCGTGTACAAGGAATTGGATTTGATGGCTTAGCAAAAGAAGCTAAAAGAAGACACGATCTAGGTTTCCCAAATGAAAAAAGTAACGTATCCATTCTGGGTAATAATGGTGATTTTCATTGGAGAAATGGTGGTGATTCACACATGTGGGATCCTAAAACCATTTCAACTCTTCAATTGGCTTCTTGGTCGAATGATGAGGGAGCATATTGGGATTTTGCAAAACATGCTAATGAAAACACAACCCGAAATAGTGCTTTAAGAGGCCTTTTAAAGTTTTCATCAAAAAATAAGCCTATAGATTTAAACGAAGTTGAGTCTGAAAAAGAAATAGTTAAAAGGTTTGCTACCGGCGCAATGAGTTTAGGGTCTATATCTACAGAGTCTCATGAATCTCTTGCAGTAGCAATGAATGAACTGGGTGGAAAATCCAATACAGGGGAAGGTGGAGAGGATCCGATAAGATTTAAACCACTTGAAGAAGGAATTTCAAAAAGATCTGCAATTAAACAAGTTGCATCAGGAAGATTTGGCGTCACTATGCACTATCTTACAAATTCCGATGAAATCCAAATAAAGATTTCCCAAGGAGCAAAACCCGGTGAAGGTGGGGAACTCCCCGGAAAGAAAGTTGATGAATATATAGCTAAAATAAGACATTCAACTCCAGGCGTAGGTTTGATAAGCCCACCTCCTCACCATGACATATATTCAATAGAAGACATGGCTCAACTTATCCATGATCTAAAAAATGCTAATAGATCATCAAGAATAAGTGTAAAACTTGTCTCTGAGATAGGTGTTGGGACAATTGCATCAGGCGTTGTAAAAGCTAAAACAGACCATCTTGTAATTGCAGGTCATGATGGTGGAACAGGTGCTTCTCCGCTAACCTCAATTAAACATGCCGGATTACCATGGGAGTTGGGCGTGGCAGAAACTCATCAAACATTGGTTATGAATAATCTCCGTTCAAGAGTGGTTCTTCAAACGGATGGGCAAATTAAAACAGGGCGTGATGTTGCCATAGCGGCTTTGCTAGGAGCTGAGGAATTTGGATTTGCTACCGCACCATTAGTCACGCTTGGTTGTATCATGATGAGAAAATGTCATTTAAATACTTGTCCAGTTGGAATTGCAACTCAAGATGAAGAATTAAGAAAAAAATTCAAAGGCAAACCTGAGCATGTAGTTAATTATTTGTTCATGGTGGCAAAAGATCTCAGGAAAATTATGGCAGAAATGGGATTCAAGACTGTAAACGATATGATTGGAAGAGTCGATTGCTTACAAGCTGATGATGCAATCGATCACTGGAAAAGAAGAGGTTTAGATTTTTCAAATATTTTAAAACCTGCAGAGAAAATATTTAAAAATACCGAAGTCTACAACACCATAAAACAAGACCATGGTTTAGATAAGGCGCTAGATAAAGTCCTTATCAAAAAAGCTCAAAATGCTATTAAGCATAAAAAGCGAACAACTATTGAATCAAAAATAGTAAATACAAATAGAGTTGTCGGTACCATGCTTTCCAATGAAGTGACGAAAATTTGGGAGGATGTAGGATTGCCTGAAGATACTTTAAAGATAAAACTTTATGGTTCAGCGGGTCAGAGTCTTGCGGCCTGGTTGGTAAAAGGGGTTTGTATTGAGCTAGAAGGCGATGCTAATGATTTTGTTGGAAAAGGTTTGTCTGGCGGAAAACTAATTATTTACCCTCCTGAAGAAAGTTCTTTCAAAGCTGAAGATAATATCCTTTTAGGAAACGTTGCCCTTTATGGAGCAACAAGGGGTGAAGCTTATTTCCGTGGCATAGCTGCAGAAAGATTTTGTGTTAGGAATAGTGGAGCAGAAGTTGTTGTGGAAGGAATTGGTGATCATGGTTGTGAGTATATGACTGGAGGTAAAGCTGTAATTCTAGGTCCAACAGGAAGAAATTTTGGTGCAGGAATGAGTGGAGGAGAAGCTTACGTATACGATCCAGAAAAGACGTTTCCTTCGAAATGTAATACGGATACGTTTGAACTAGAGAATTTAAAAGAAAAAAAAGATATTAAAGAACTAACTAGGCTTATTTCGAATCATCACAAATATACTGGCTCTGAAATAGCCAAAAAAATTCTTGACCATTGGGAAAAAGAAATAAAACACTTTGTAAAAGTAATGCCGACTGACTACAAAAGGGTGCTTTTAGAAATGGCAGCTGACAAGAAAGAGGTATCAAATGGGTAAACCTACTGGATTTAAAGAATTTCAGAGATCCGTTGAACCATATAGACCACCAAAAGAGAGGGTTCTGGACTTTAGGGAAATATATACTGCGCATGAAGATGAGGGTCTAGAGACACAAGCATCAAGGTGTATGGATTGTGGAGTTCCTTTTTGCCAATCCAATGAGGGTTGTCCAGTTTATAATCTAATTCCTGAATGGAACGACCTTGTCTATAACGAAAAGTGGGAAGAAGCTTTTTCGAGATTACTGAAAACTAATAATTTCCCCGAAGTGACAGGAAGAGTTTGTCCTGCTGTATGCGAGGGAGCTTGTGTTTTAGGAATTACAGAAACTCCGGTGACAATAAAAAATTTAGAATTTGCAATTGCTGATAAAGGTATTGAATCAGGATGGATAAAACCAGTTATTCCAAATAAAAGAACTAATAAAAAAATAGCTATCGTTGGTTCTGGTCCTGCTGGTCTGTCAGCGGCCCAACAGCTCAATAGCGTTGGCCACTACATAAACGTTTATGAAAGAGCGGATAGGATTGGTGGCCTCATGATGTATGGAATTCCAAATATGAAGCTTGATAAATCCATCATTGATATGAGAGTAGATATCATGGAAGAAGAAGGAATAAAATTTCACACCAATTGCGATGTAGGTAGTAATGGAAAAAACTCAATATCTATGGAAAAACTTATCAAAGAAAATGATATTGTTTTGATAACCACAGGGGCAACTAAGCCGCGAGATTTGCCTATAAAAAATAGAGATGGTGATGGCGTTTATTTTGCTATGGAGTTTTTGGGTCAAAACACAAAAAGCCTTTTGGATAGCGACTTGAAAAATGACAGTTTCATTAATGCTAAAGGCAAAGATGTGATTGTTATTGGAGGTGGAGATACAGGTAATGACTGTCTAGGTACGTCTTTAAGACATGGCTGCAAAAGCCTTACAAATTTTGAGATACTTCCCGAACTTCCGAAAGAAAGATTGGATAATAATCCGTGGCCTATATTTCCTAGGGTGTACAAAGTTGATTATGGGCATGAAGAATCAAGAGAGGTATTTGGTAAAGATCCTAGGGAATATTCTGTCTCTGGAAAAGAGTTTTTGAGAGACAAAAATGGAAAACTTACTGGAATCAAAACTGTGAAAGTTGATAAGGACTTCAATGAGATTAAAGGTACTGAACAAATTTGGAAAGCAGACTTAATCTTTTTGGCGATGGGCTTTCTTGGACCTGAAGACTACCTAAATAAAAAACTAAAACTTGAATTGGATGAAAGATCCAACTTCAAAGCAGAGCATAATATCCATCAAACTTCTCATCCTAAAGTTTTTGCAGCTGGTGATTGTCGTAGAGGTCAATCTCTAGTCGTGTGGGCTATTAATGAAGGACGAGCAGCAGCACGAGAAATTGATAAAAAGATTATGGGCAAAACTACCCTCGTCTAGGTCTTCTCAGTTTTTATTTGCCTCATTAGTCCTTCTTGAATTGCCGAGGCTACTAACTTTCCATCTTCTGTATAAACTGTCCCCCTATTGAAGCCCTTAGCGTTACTCGCACTTGGGCTGTCAGTTACATACAAGAGCCATTCATCTGCCCTAAAAGGTCTATGAAACCACATTGCATGATCTATGCTTGCTGACATAACCCTTCTATTCATGCCTCCCCAACTAATGCCATGAGGAAGTTGAGCAGTACTTAATAATCCAAAATCTGATGCGTAAGCTAAAATATTTTGATGAACCAAAATATCGTCTGGTAGCTTACCGTTAGCTTTCATCCAGGTATGTTTATATGGCGGTTTCTTTTCCGAATTCATTGGACTGTATTGTTCAACAGTTCTCAGTTCAACGGCCTTTTCTCTTAGAAAACCATCTCTAAACTCTTTTGGTATTTCATCAATCATAGATTCTCTTAGCTCTCTCTCGCTAAGTAAATCATTTGGTCCTGGTACATCAGGCATATCGAACTGATGCTCAAAGCCTCCTTCATCAATTTGAAAAGAAACAATCATATTAAATATGACTTCACCATTTTGAATCGCATCTACAGTTCTTGTTGTGAAACTCCCTCCATCTCGAATTCTCACTACGTTATAGACTATAGGCATATCAATCCTACCTGGCCTTAAAAAATATGCGTGGAAGGAGTGGGCATACCTTTTTTCTTCGATAGTGTTATATGCAGCACTTAGAGATTGTCCAAGAACTTGTCCACCAAAAACTCTTCCCCAGGCAGTTTTTTCACATTCTCCTCGATATAGATTTTCTTCAAGTCTTTCAAGATTCAAGGTTTCTACTAAATCATCTAAACTTTTTTGTGTTGACATGATTTAGGCCTCTTCTATGGTGTGATCGACATCTGTTGCTGGTTTTTCTGAAGATGGTTTGCCGACAACTATAGCTGGCACTCCAGCAACTGTAGTGTTTGGCTCTACATCTGAAAGCACTACACTGCCGGCAGCTACTTTAGCGCCCTTTCCAATTTCCACATTACCTAAAATTTGTGCTGCTGAGCTTATTAAAACTCCCTCACGAACTTTTGGATGTCTATCCCCAGTTTCCTTTCCTGTTCCCCCGAGAGTAACGCCTTGAAATATTGATACGTCATTTTCAATTACCGAGGTCTCTCCAATGACAATTCCAGTTGCATGGTCCAACATCACTCCGTGTCCTATTTCTGCTTTTGGGTGAATATCTACCTCATATACGGCAGAACTTCTACTTTGGATGAAATATGCAAAAACTTCTTGTTTTGCTTTCATAAAATAATTTGCGATTCTGTGAGCTTGTAATGCTGCAAATCCTTTTGAAAATAATAATGTAAATACAAATCCGCTTGATGCAGGATCTCTTTCCTTTACCGCCTTTAAGTCAATTACAGCTTTTTCTAAAAAATCTATATTAGAAAAAACTTCATTAAACTTATCTCTCAAAATTTCAAACGAATATTCTTTTGTAGCTAAGTCATCAGCAAGTTTTGCTGATAAAGAATTATCCAAGCCACTAAAAGATAAAATCTTTTCCTGAAAAAGAGTTTCTGATTCTAGTTCTAAGGAAATTTTATTTTTGCTTTCTTTGAGAATATCAGCCCAAATGTCTTCTACAATAGTCATAAGATAAAAATTAAAGTCGCAAGTCTAAGGCAAGTTAACTCAAAATTATATATTTTCTTGCTGTTTTTTTTTAAAAAAGGATAATGTTGATTCACATTTAGAGCCAGTAAATATATGAAATTCGATAATTTTTCAAACCAAGAACCGGATACAAATGTTAAGGTCAAAGACACATTTGAAATAGATTCTGATTTAAAAGTAAATTCCTTTTCTGCAAGTAATGAGTATGTTCCAAAGCTGGATACTGATTATTGTTTTGACAAAGCTACTACCCTTTCAATTCTTGCGGGTTTTCAAAATAATCGAAGGGTTATGGTTCAGGGACTTCATGGTTCAGGCAAATCAACACACATTGAGCAAGTTGCAGCAAGATTAAATTGGCCTTGTATTAGAATTAATCTAGATAGTCACATCAGTAGAATCGATTTATTGGGTAAAGATGTAATTGCTATTGAAGATAGTAAACAGATAACAAAATTTCAGGAGGGTATATTGCCATGGGCCATTCAGAATCCTGTTGCCTTAGTCTTCGATGAATACGATGCTGGTAGACCAGATGTAATGTTTGTTATTCAAAGAGTTTTGGAAGTTGAAGGTAAACTTACTTTGTTAGACCAAAATAGAGTCCTTACTCCTCATCCGTATTTTAGACTTTTTGCTACAGCAAACACTGTAGGCTTAGGAGATAGCACTGGCTTATATCATGGAACACAACAAATTAATCAAGGTCAAATGGATAGGTGGCATATTGTTTCACCTCTTAACTATCTTTCTGAAGATTTAGAGCTCAAAGTTATTCTTTCAAAAGTTAAAGATTTAAATAATAAAAAAGGTCAATCAACGGTGAAAGCGATGATTTCGCTTGCTAACTTAACTAGAGAAGGCTTTAAAAATGGAGATATTTCTAATCTAATGTCTCCAAGAACAGTTATCAGCTGGGCTGAGAACTATTCTATTTTTAATGATATAGGAAATTCATTTGAATTAAGTTTCCTAAATAAATGTGATGAGACTGAAAAATCTATTATTGCAGAGTACTTTCAAAGATGCTTTGACTCGGAAACAAGCGATTCTATTTTAAATTTAGTTGAGCAAGCTTGAGTCAAAAATCTACAGAACAAAACGTCAAAGATGTCATTAATGCTTCCAGTAGAGCAATATCTAAAGATAAAGATCTTCACTTAGACGAAAATTATCTTCAACAAGTTGCTGAACCTGGACATAATCTTCGAGAAAATATTGAGTCCATTCAACTATCTAGAGGTGATGCAGACAGACAGGCTCTATTACAAAAATATAAATTACTAGAGAAGCCTTCTAAAAAAACAGGAATCTCTGAACTAGATTTCCTTCTTAAAGATTTTGAGGCTGTAAGGTCTGAAATCCTTGGTTCTAGAGATTTTTTAGGAGTAAAGCAAAACCTTAGAAATTTATTCCTAAAAAACCTTTCTAAACAAACAATTGAAAGTAAACAAGATGCTTTAAAAATTGCTGTTGAAATAAGTTTAAAAAATAAACTTTTAAAACAAAAAAATAATAAGTTGGAAGAGGTTTTCTTAAAACCATGGGGGAAAGCTCTATCTGAAGTCGAGTCTGATTTTAAGCTTGCAGATGAATATTTGAGTGATAAAGAGAAATTTAATGAACATTTAATTTCTTTATTCAAAAAATTAGGTTTCGAATTCGAACATCCTGAACAAGAAGAACCTAAATCTGATTCTGAAGAAGAGAATGAAGATACTGATGAAGATAGTTCCTCAGATCAAGAAGAAGAAGATCAGCCTGATAATGATGCATCAGAAGTAGATGATGAAAGTGAGACAGAAATCGAAGACTTTGAAATTGAAGAAGGGGATGTGGATGATACAGAAGATTGGGTAGAAAACAGATCAAAGCTTGAAGAATTAATAGCGCTTAACCAGAATCAAGAATACAAAATTTTTTGCAGAGATTTTGATGAAGTAGTTGATGCAGATAATTTGTGTTCTTCAGAAGAATTAAAAAGGTTAAGAGACAGATTAGATCAATTGATTGACCCTTCAAAATCTGTGATAGCAAAATTAGCAAATAGACTGCAAAGATTGCTATTAGCTCAACAAAGACGCTCATGGGAATTTGATAAAGAAGAAGGTATTTTAGATTCTTCTAAACTGCACAAAATCATTACAGATCCTTTAACGCCCTTAAGCTTCAAAACGGAAAAAGAGACCTCTTTTAAAGATACTGTTTTAACTATGTTGGTTGATAGCTCAGGATCAATGCGAGGTAGATCAATGACTACTGCAGCAATATCTGCTGATATTATTGGATCGACTCTAGATAAATGTAATATCAAAACTGAAATCTTGGGTTTTACGACAAAACATTGGAAAGGCGGTGACAGCAGAAAACTTTGGGTTGAATGTGGAAAACCTAGTTCTCCTGGCAGACTAAACGATCTGAGACACATTATATTCAAACCTGCTGATCTAGCTTGGCGAAGAGCAAAGAAAAATCTAGGTCTAATGCTTCGAGAAGGCCTTCTTAAAGAAAACGTAGATGGAGAAGCTCTTTTGTGGGCTTCCTCAAGATTGATAAAAAGACCGGAACAAAGAAAAATTCTCATGGTTATCTCGGATGGAGCTCCTGTTGATGATAGTACTTTATCTACTAACTCAACCAGTTACCTGGATAATCACCTGAAACAAGTGATTTCTGAAATTGAAAACAGAACAGAACTGGAGCTGATAGCAATAGGCATAGGACACGACGTTACGAAATATTATAAAAAAGCTGTAACTATTCACAGAGCTGAAGAGCTTGGAAATGTCATGTTGGAACAATTAACTGATCTATTTCGAGAGAAATAAGGTTTGGAATTCTTGAAAAGAGGCTTATAATTTAATTATGAAAATTACAAATGTAGACGGACCTCCTGGATTTCAGGAGTTTGATGATATTGAAGATAGAATGACTTCAGAACATGTTGAAGATGTTAGAGAAATTTTCAACACCCCACTAACTGGATCTTATAACTGGGATTACACTGTAGCCGATAACAGAATCAAAAGACTGTATGAATTGGGAAAAGAGCTAAATTGGAACGGATCAATAGATTTAGATTGGACCAATCATATTAAACGTGGTGATCTTCCTGTGAAACCTGAGTTTGATGATTTAGGGAATGTTTACCCAGAATATAATGACATGTCACAGGATGAAAAAAGAGAAGTAAGCTGGCATGCATCTGCATGGGGTTTAAGCCAGTTCTTACACGGGGAACAAGGAGCACTTTTAGTTGCTTCTCAACTTGTATCTTGTGCACCTACTTATCAAGCAAAATTGTATGCTGCTTCTCAATGCTTTGATGAAGCTAGGCATGTAGAAGTATTCAATAGGTACTTACAGGATGTTATGGGAATGTCTTACTCAATCTCGCCAAGCCTTAAAGCACTATTGGATAAAGGTCTTACAGATCCTAGATGGGATTTAAAATTTATTGCAATGCAAATAATCATTGAAGGTTTAGCTCTTGCGGCTTTTCAATCAACAAAAATGAGTACAAGTTGTCCTTTGCTTAGGGACTTAACTCATTATGTAATTCGTGATGAAGCAAGACATGTTACTTTTGGTATAAATTATCTGGAAGACTTCAATAAAACCTTAACTAAGGATGAAATTGAAGACAGAGCTAGATTTGCCTATGAAGCATGTGTGATCATGAGAGATAGAATACAGAATTATGAATTAGGTAAAAAATTCTTTGGTTACTCAGAACAAGAAGCTAGAGAGGCAATTCTTAAATCAGGTGTTAATGATGACTTTAGAGGTCTGCTGTTTAACAGAGTTATGCCTAATTTGAAGAAAATTGGTCTTTTAACCGAATCTGTTCGCCCTCTTTATGATGAATTGGGCTTATTAGAATACGAAGTTGCTCCAAGTGATTTCGAAATTGATTGGGCTGAAATTTCTAAACCTTTAGAGTCTTCTGATGAGATTGAAACTCAAGCAGATGAGCAAGCTGAAGTTATAAAGGAAATGTTCCACAATCACTAAATTCTAAAGAATTAATTTTTCATCACTTTGGTTGGTTTTACTTTCTCAAAGTGATGGCTTTTTAAGTTTTTCATAAGTAGTTCATTTCAAATGAATCAAGTTGACATAGGAATTGACTTTGGAATAACAAATTCTGATATCGTTATTAAGTCTAATAATGATTTTTCTTATAAATCTTTAAGAAGTGAAAAAAATATTCATTTGTCATTGAATAATATTTTAAAAAATTTCCAAAAAGACTCAAAAATAAAAAGCATCTCTGTCACGGGAGGAAAACATTTAGATCTTCCTGACAGTTTTGATGGTAAAAAAATAGCAAAAAAAAATGAGATAGATTGCATCGGGGTAGGCGCAAAGAAATTATCTCAGTTGGATGCAAGTTTTTTAGTCTTAAGTTGTGGATCAGGAACTGCATGTGTAGCTTATGAAAACGAGACTACTACTCATCTGGGAGGAACTGGTCTTGGAGGAGGCACAATTAGAGGTTTGTGCAAGTTAGCTGTTCAAATAGATGATCCAGATGAAATCAACACTCTATCTAGAAAAGGAAGCCAAATAGGAGACTACACTTTAAAAGATGTAATATCAGGGCCTATAGGCAACTTACCAGAAGACAGTATTGCAGTGCATCTTGGAAATTTAGACATGATGAATAAACTAGAAAAAGAAGATATTTGTAAATCTATCATTTATCTTGTTGCAACAAACGTAGCGAGGCTAGCTGCCACTACAGCTCTTGCAGCTAAATTAAATAAGATAGTTGTTGTAGGAAGATCTCCTAATTATTCTTTATATAAAGAAGTTCTTACTAGATGGGTTGAATTTTCAGGATTAGAAATTATTTTTCCCGAAAATAGGGAATTTGCTACAGCTCTGGGTACTTTAGAAGTTTAACTAGAAGCCCGACAATGTCCTACTCTCGCATGGACGAACCACACTACCATCGGCGCTAAGTGGTTTCACTTCTGA
>TARA_B100001057_G_scaffold190994_1_pt1 | contig 12752 bp, 10 predicted proteins | sample TARA_B100001057 | Tara Oceans TARA_B100001057 (sample SAMEA2621839) | marine metagenome | biome: marine biome (ENVO:00000447); feature: surface water layer (ENVO:00002042); material: "saline water (ENVO:00002010), including plankton (ENVO:xxxxxxxx)" | depth 5 m
AAGGAACGCGCTAATCGTTCATCTCTTAGGAGACGGAAGTAGGTGAAGACCGAAGGAACGCGCCGTTAAACTGGTCGAGTTTAGCTTCAATTGTCCTGCAGACAAATTGCAAAATAAAAAACTTTACGGGGAAATTTTATGAAAAATTATGTAAATATTTTATTTAAAAAACTAATTTTAGCTTCTTTTGTTGCTACCTTTGGATTATCTCTTATTTCACAAGAGGTTGAAGAGGTGGTTGTAACGGCTGAAAAGCGTTCTGAAAGTCTTCAGGACATATCACAAGCGGTTACAGCTCTTACAGAAGAGGATATTGAAGAGAAAAATATAACAAGCTTTGTAGATCTTAGCGCAATAGTTCCAGGTGTAACTGTTGCCAAAAATGAAGGGTATAAGACTATTATTTCTATCAGGGGTGTTGGTAATGAAACCAACCAGAATGCTATAGCAGCTCCATCAGTAGCTTTTCATATGGATGGTGTTTTTATTGCATCTCCATTTGCATTAGGCACAGATTTTCTTGATGTAGAAAGGATTGAAGTTTTGCGAGGCCCTCAAGGAACTTTATTTGGACAAAACTCAACTGGTGGAGCCGTAAATGTCATAAGTAAAGCGCCTTCAACAGACGGCGGTTCAGGAAAACTTAATGTAACTTTTGGTGACTATGATCTAAAGAAGATCACAACATCTAATAATTTTGTCGTTAATGAGAGAGTTGCTACAAGATTCTCAATATCATCAACAACAAGAGAGGGATTCTCAAAAAATATAGTAACAGGGCAAGATCTAGATGATGCTAACAACAAAGCCTTTAGAACTGATTGGATGTTCGATTTAAATGATACATCATCGCTTAGAGTGTTTGGACAGTACTCCAAAGTTGATAGAAATGGTGCAGCAATTAGAGGAATTGATGATCAAACTCCTGGCAGAAGAAATCTTTCCCAAGATACGGTTTCTAAACATGAGCTATCTTCAATGGTTGTTGCAGCAATTTATGAGTCAGACCTTGGGTTTGCTAACTTAAAGATAATTGCAAGCGTGCAAGAAGATGATGTATTAGTGGTTAGAGATAATGATAGACACAACTACCTTGACCCAGTATTGTCAATTGAGGGGTTGCCTGCAGGGTCAACTTATCAAAGAGCAGAGTTCACTCCTGAAACATCTCTTGTTGATACCTCAACTTTTGAAATAAACCTGATTTCAAATGAGCCTGCATTAAATGGAAAGCTTGATTGGACAGTTGGTGCATTTTATATGGATCATGAAATTGAAAATCGCATAAGAGGATACAGAGATGATGATCTAGATGGCAGAATAAAATATTTGTGTGATGAATCTTTTGCTGATCCAAGTTACTGTTATGATCATGATTATGGAATACCGGGAAGATTTGATATTTATGGCCCTAATGCTGAAGTTGACTTCTTTACAGATGCTAATCCAGGAAGAGAATCATACTCAGTATATGGTCAGACTACCTACAGCTTAAGCGAAAGCTTTAGAATCGTATCTGGACTTCGTTATTCTGAGGATACTTTCTCAACCGATGTAACAAACTTTTTAAACGTCGAATCTTTTAAAGAAGAGGGCACAACTGATGAAATTACATCAAGAGTGGTGGCCGAACTTGATTTTTCTGATGAAATTATGGGTTACTTTGCTCTTGCAAAAGGATTCAAGCCAGGCGGAAGTAATTTAACTTTTGGTTTTGATGATGATAATGCGCCTCCGATGGTTTTTCCGACATTTGAAGCTGAGACTGTCGAATCCTTTGAATTTGGATTTAAATCAACATTTGCGGATGGAAGAGCTAGAGCAAATATTGCTGCTTTTTCTTATACGTATGAAAATCTTCAATTCCAGGCAACTGATCCAGACATATACAGAGGCGGAGTTGCGAACATACCAGAATCAGAAATGACAGGTCTTGAGATAGAATTTACAGGATTCCTAACAGACTCATTCAGTGTTGATATGAATTTAGCTTTTCTAAACTCTGAAGTTACATCAGATTATGATGTATTAGACAACGTTGATGCTTATCCTTATTTCTTTGGACAGGAAGATATTAGATACGGTCTTAGAGAAAATGTAAAAGGCAATCAGCTTGCTAAAACACCCGAGATTACTGCTGATATTTCACTTAAGTATGAGACTAACTTACCATCTGGTAACTCGCTCACTACCATAGCCCAGTACGTTAAGAGAGGGGAATTCCAACAAAGGGTTTCAAATAATCCAACTGTTGATTATGTCAGAGATTATGTCTTAGGAAACATAACCACAACAATAGGATTTAGCGACAGCTTAGCTGTTGATTTTATGCTATTGAATATAACGGATGAAGCTGGCGTGAATTCAAGTATGACGGACGTCTTTGGTGTAGCTGCTACAGGATTTGAGTTAATACCTCCAAGACAAGCTATGACGAGGATAAGATATAGCTTTTAGTAGATAAAGAACTACTAGTTTATATATTTGGTCTGTTTGAAGTAATATTAGCCCTATGGACAAACATTACATTCAAGCAGATCAGCTTTTAAAAGATTCATTCGAATTAGCTTGGAAAATCTTTAATAGTGACTTCAAACCAAATTTTATAATAGGTGTTTGGCGCGGAGGAGCTCCTGTCGGAATTGCCGTTCAAGAGTTCCTAGATTTTCTTGGAATTTCATCTGACCACATTGCCATAAGAACATCTTACTACTCCGGTATTAACTCAACAAAAAATGAGGTCCAAGTATACGGACTCAACTATGTCATTAAACAGCTTAAATCAAATGATTCGCTTCTTATAGTCGATGATGTTTACGATACTGGTAAATCAGTGAGCAGAGTAGTTGAAGACTTAGTTTCAGCTTGCAAAGAAGATTGCCCGGACATTCGTATAGCAACTCCTTACTTCAAACCAAAAAATAATCAAACTGATAGAGTCCCTGACTATTTTATTCATGAAACAGATCAGTGGCTTGTCTTTCCTCATGAACTTCAAGGCCTTTCTATCGAGGAGATAAAAGCTAATAAACCTGAGCTTGGGTCTTTGATCAAAAAAATTGAACTATTAAAATCTAAATGACAAATCTTACTGTATCAGAGGTTTATGCTATTGGATTGCCAATCATTTATGGAATGATAGCTTTAGAGGTTTTGTTTTCATCTCTAACTAATAAATCTTTTTACAGGCTAAATGACACTTTGTGCACAGCTGGACTTCTTATTGGCAATATATTGGTTGGCTTTGCAGCAAAAGGCCTTTCATTTGGTATACATATTTTTCTTTATCAATTTAGGCTACTTGACTTAGCGAGCATAATACCAACTTGGCTAATGTGGGTTTTAGCCTTCATTTTGATTGACCTTTTTTTCTATACATATCATAGGCTGTCTCATAGAGTTAGATTTTTATGGGCAATTCATATGAGTCATCATTCAAGTGAAGAAATGAATTTTGCAGTCTCTCTTAGACAAGCTTGGTTTGCTCCACTATCTAAGATCCCTTTCTTCTTACCGCTTCCATTATTGGGGTTAGATCCAACAATTGTTGTAATAGCTGGGGTAATAAGTACATTATGGGGAGTTGTTGGCCATACTCAGATTGTAGATAAGCTAGGACCTTTAGAAATTATTTTCAATACGCCATCTCATCATAGAGTTCATCATGGCGCTAATAAAGAATATATTGATAAAAATTACGGAAACTTATTTATCATATGGGATAAGATGTTTGGGACATTTGAGCCAGAGCAAAAAGCTGTTAAGTTTGGGTTGGTAAATAATGTTAATACATTCAATCCCGTAAAAATTACACTTATGGGATGGAGTTCTATTATTAAGGATGTAACAAAAACCAAAACATTAAAGGAAGCTTTATCTCTAACTTTTGGACCCCCAAACACAAAGTTTAGGGGTGGATCATTCTAATTAGTCCAAAGCGTCATTAATTTTCCAATTTAAATAATTAAAGTGCCCTTTAACCATTTTATTTCCATAAGAAGAATTGGAATAATTTCTAATCTTTATAAGGGAATTAAAGATCGCTGATCTCGATATTTCATCATATCTTTCATCACTCATAGCACCAATAAGACCGTCAACATAAGCAGATTGCAAATTCATTTTGAAAGTATTTGGAACCTCCCTTGCTACGAAGATACCATTAAATATATCTTCTAGGACTTCGTTAGGCAGGTATTCATTTCCATATTTAGAGCTATCAGTTAATCTTTTCATTACACGCGGATGAAGAATAAAGCTTAGAGCACTAAGCTGCATTCTCAGAACTCTATCATGAACTTTTGGATCTTCATCAGAGTTTCCATAAGAAGCTGCTCGCTTTTCTGACTGAAGTAGCTTTAATATACTTGGATCAAAGACAAAGGCATCATTAGCAAAAAGATGCTTATTTAGAACACTCATGGCTCTTTTTTGTTCGCTATATAGCACAACCTCATAAGGCATCATTTCATTTTCTTGGCCCATTACAAGTCTATTTGAATAAACACCACCTATTTGAATAGCTATCGATTCAGCGAATCTACCTTTATCTCTTAACAGGCTATCAAAAGTAGCTTTTAGTTCAGTATATGTTGAGCCAGGCTCATTAAATATCTCAGGCAACTCATTAATTTTATTATCAATTATTTTGAGTCTTTGAACTGTATATGTAATTGGATCGCTGGACATATCATATCTTTTATTTCTTGGATCCATATTTGATCCTGGTGAACCCATAGCATCATCGTCAGTTCCAAAAATGAATTCTGGCTTGGTGGATTGAGATAGAAGATTTTCTCTTTCTGTCTCATTCATATCCTGACTGTAGCCAAACACAATTGCCCATATATCGTAAGGACCTGGTTCGGTAGGGAAAAAGTTACCTTGCTCAACACCCTCAGGCGCAATATTAATTGGATCATAATCCATTACGGACCCAATATGATTTTTACCTGTTATGTTTTTGTCATGAATCTCTATAGCGTCATAAAGCCAGCTAGCTTTAAAATTATGTCTCAGCCCAAGAGTATGACCTATCTCATGTAAGGTCAGGGATATAATCCATTGTCTAAGTGGATCATTTTCTTCATCATAGCCCCAAATTTTTCTGAGCCTATAACCGTAGCTAATCGAATTAAACTCTTGAACAATGTCTGCGGCAATCATTTCCCCAGTTCTTGGGTTTGCAACACTTGGACCATATCCAGAATACCTTGGAGAGGGGGTTGAGGCCCAACGAATAACATTGTACTGAACATCGCCAGCATCCCATTCTGCATCATCCGGTTGTATTTTTGCTACAACAGCATTTTTAAATCCCGCTTTTTCAAACGCGATATTCCAAAGCTCAATTGCTTCAACAACAAATGGTTTAATTTCCTCAGGTGTTGAGTTTTCTACCCAAAAAACAATAGGATTTATTGGCTCAGAAAGTTCTGCTTCCGGATCCTTTTTTATTAAACGCCATCTATTAATTAGATCCTTGCCCTTAAAATAATCATAAGTACTTAAATCAGTGATCTTTGTTGAAAAATATCCTATACGCTGATCAGCAATCCTTGGCTCATAATTATCATCTGGCATTTCGACAAACATATGTCTAGCTACGATGCTTGAATATCTTGCATCCGGTACTGCGTCAACTGAACTCTTTGGGCTAGGATTAAAGAAGCCATAAGTCACCTCTATTGAAGTATTTTTTGGATAGTTTTTTACTCTGCTGATATAAGTCTTTTTATCATCAATTCTTCCAAGAATGAGACTGTAATATTCCGCATATTCTTTTGGAGGAGTGAGCCCAACAAGCATTTCACCTAGAAATAACTTATCGATATTTATTAGGTATCTACCTTCCTCTTCTATCTTTACCTCAAACCTGCCGACGAATGACTCCAGTATGTTTGTTAAAGTAGATTTAGATATATTGTTTGATTCATCATAGTTAAAGACTGTATTTTTCTTATACAGCGCTATGTCATCTTTAAATTTTCTAAACTCTAATACAGAGCTGTCTCCCATATCTCCACCACTTGCTCCTCCTGCTTGTGCACCACTTATAATGTAGTAAAAATAAATAAATTCCTTTGAGAGATTTTCTTCGTCAATGATCGTGTAGTAAGTGTCTTCTTCTGTTTCGTAATAAATATCAAGCATTCCCTCAATGACTTCAAAGTCACCTTCTTCAATGAATTCACTTATAGTTGGCTCTTTATCTTCTTCAACTTCCTCATCAGATGATTCGTCAACAACACCTTCTGCAACTTCTTCTGATTCTTTAGGCACTTCCTTTACTTCTTCGTCTGCAAAAGAAACATAGGAAAAAACTAATATTAAACTTAACAAATAACTGATATTTTTCATTTTCTACCTCGTAATCTTGGTGGTTATTCTAATGGTCAAGCTATCAACATGCAATCTGATAGATGTTAATATATTCTCATGAATAAAATATATGATTTTGTAATTATAGGGGCAGGTTCTGCAGGGTGCGTTTTAGCCAATAGACTTAGCGCTGATCCAAATACTAAAGTTTGTATTATGGAAGCTGGGAAAAAAGATACAGATCCAAGAATCCATATACCAATAGGTTTTGCATTCTTTGGTCCAGATAATCCTGTTAGTTGGAATTATGAGACGGTTCCTCAAAAAGAATTTGAAGAGGTGACAGTAGCTGAACCAGCAGCTGAGGTTGTTGATACAGCTGGAGGTGTTCACTCAATCAAGCAAGAAGTCAAAGAACATAGGCGTGGCGCACAACCAAGAGGAAAAACACTTGGCGGCTCAAGTTCAATAAATGCAATGCTATATGTTCGAGGTCACAGATGGGACTATGATCATTGGGCTAGCCTAGGAAACGAAGGATGGTCATATGATGAGATCCTTAAATATTTTAAGAAGGCAGAACATAATGAAACGTTTGATGATGAGTTTCATGGACAAGGAGGCCCACTTAATGTTTCAAAGATAAGACATGAAAATAAACCAACAAAAGACTTTGTTGAAGCCGGATCAAAACTTTACAAACAAAATGAAGACTTCAATGGCGGAGAGCAAGAGGGCATAGGCTTTTACCAAACCACACAAAAAGACGGCAAAAGATGCAGTGCCGCGAAAGCATACTTAGTACCTGCTTTAGATAGACCGAATTTGACTGTCATTACTGAAGCAAACGTAAACAAGATCCTTATTGATGATAACAAGGCTTCTGGAGTTGAATATATAGATGCAGAAGGAGAATCTCACATCATCTCAGCCTCAAAAGAAGTACTTCTTTGTTCAGGCACTTTTGGTTCTCCTCAAATATTGCTGAGATCGGGGGTAGGACCAAGACAAGAAATTGAAAAACATGGCATAGAACATAAGGTAGATCTTCCTGGCGTAGGAAAAAATCTTCAAGATCATATTGACTATCTTACTGTACACAAATATAACTCTATGCAGTTTATTGGAACCTCTATAAGAGCATTCTTAATAAAATATCCAATTGAGGTATTAAAGTACATATTAAAGAAAACTGGATTATTCACCTCTACCATTGCAGAAGCAGGTGGTTTTATAAAATCTAATGAGTCAAAAGAAATTCCAGACATACAGCTTCACTTTGCGCCTGCTATGGTTGTAGATCACGGCAGAACACAAGTATGGGGACATGGATTTAGCTGTCATAGTTGTTTGTTGAGACCAAAGTCTAGGGGAACAGTTACACTAAAGTCTGCAGACCCAATGGAAGATCCATTGATAGATCCAAAGTTTTTATCTCATCCTGATGATATGAAAGATATGATCGAAGGATACAAAAAGATGATGGTAATCTTAAACATGGAACCAGTAAATAAGTATATAAAACAGCACTGTCAAAGACCGATTGATATAAACGATGATGCTGACATTGAAAAGGCTATTCGTGAAGGAGCAGACACTGTCTATCATCCTGTAGGAACATGCAAGATGGGCAATGATGATGAGGCTGTCGTCAATCAAAGACTGAAAGTTCACAAGGTTGAAGGTTTAAGGGTTGTTGATGCATCAATTATGCCAACTCTAATCGGAGGCAATACTAATGCACCAACCATAATGATTGGTGAAAAAGCCTCTGATATGATCTTACAAGACTGGGCAAGCGCTTAATGACAGAGAGTGGACGCTGTCAGTGCGGAGAGATTAAGTATTCTTTCGAAAGAGACAAAATTATTTCTGGACATCATTGCCACTGTAAAGATTGCCAAAGAGCCACAGGGTCTGGAAAAGCTACTATTCTAGTCATTTCAAAGAAGAATCTCTCAATAAGCGGTGAACCAAAATACTTTGAAAGTGTTGGCAATCAAGGTATGCATATAAATAGAGGATTTTGTGAAAAATGCGGGTCAGGAATTCTAAGTTTTGCTAAAGAGCTTGATAGAGTAATATTTATAAAAGCAGGAACATTAGATGATTCAAGCTGGGTTACTATTGATTCAAATTACTTTACTGAATCAGCTGATGACTGGAATAAGCCCGATGACCATATTAAAAGCTTTAACCAGAATCCAAATCTATTTGAAAATATTAAAACAGTCCTTAAATCATTTATGTAATTTATGAATGAAGCACTCAAAAACATTTTAGAAAGAAACTCACACCGTAATTTGGTCGAGCCTATCCCATCAAAAGATGAAATGGAGAAAGTTTTTCAGGCTGCTTTAAGAGCTCCGGATCACGCATGGCTTAGACCTTCAAGCTTCATTCAGATAAGTGGAGATGGTCTCCAAAAACTTTCAGATATTTTTGTTGATTTTGCAGAAGAAAATTTTGATGACCTAACAGAAGAGAGAATAGAAAAATATAGAAATGCTCCTTTTAGGGCTCCATTAATTGTGGTGCTCGTTTCTTCAAAGAAAGATCATCCAAAAGTACCAGAAATGGAGCAAATAATATCAACAGGAACAGCAGGACAAAACATCATGCTTGCATTAAGCGCTTTAGGATACGGAGCAATTTGGAGAACTGGAAGTTTTGCATTTAACAATAAGATTTCAGATAAATTTGGCTTAAATGAAAACCAAACAATCATTGGATATATCTATATTGGTACTCCAACAGGAAAGAAGAAATCATTACCTGAAATGAATACTAATGACTATGTTTCCATTTGGGGCTGAATTTTTTAATGAATAAAAAAGTTTTTTTCATACCACTTACTGTTTCCTTCCTTTTTTTTGTTATTTATCTTTTATTAGCTCAAACAGGGAACTTCCTTGCCGTAGAGCCAGGCTATAGCATTAATGATGTTTCACGCTGGTGTGAAAGGATTAGTGGAGGTTACTTTCGGGAGCCAAGTAATGCTCTTTCTAATATAGGATTTATTACTACCGGCCTAATAATGTTCTGGGTTCTATCCAGAGAATCGAGGGGCAAATCAAGATTTCATGGCGCCTCACCAACGGCCATAATATTTGCATCAGCTGCATTATTTTTGGGTCCAGGGTCGCTGCTTATGCATGGAACTCACACTGCATGGGGTCAATGGGCTGATTGGTTAAGTATGATAATGTTTATTTCAATTCCCTGGCTTGTAAATATTTTTGTCATTAAAGATTATTCAGAAAATGTTTTTGCGAAGACATATGTTTCTTACATCACAATTTATGCATTAATAAGTTGGAACTTTGGTAGCGACCTTGGCATTGGTATTAATTTATGGTTTTTATCAATAGCTTTATGGGTAATCACTGAAGCATTACAACACTTTTATTCACCACTACTTAGACTGCTATCAGGCTTTATAGGCTTTTTAGTTGCAGCAGTCTTTGGGGTCTTTCCTAATGAGATTTTTGCAAATTTTAGTGAATACTGGTGGACCATCTTATTTTGGATACCAGCAATTTTTATTAATAAGAAATCACTTATGAGAAAGACTAGATTTAGGTGGTTTTGGTTTGGAATGTTTACTTATTTGACAGCATTTGTAATCTGGCTTCAAGGCTACCCTAATACAGATTTCTGTAATCCAGACTCCATAGTGCAGGCACATGCTTTGTGGCATATTCTTTCCTCAATAGCTACATTATTTTTCTTCTTTTATTTTAGGAGTCTAAGACTGACATGAAATCACTTGATGACAAGATAACTTTCGCTTCTGGTCATCAAATGAAAAATAGATTTATGCTCGCACCCCTTACTAACACTCAAAGTCATGAAGATGGAGTGCTTTCTGATGATGAATATCATTGGCTGACAAAGAGGGCACAAGGTGGCTTTGGCATAACAATGTCTTGTGCATCTCATGTTCAAGAAACAGGTAAAGGATTCCCAGGACAATTAGGAATTTTTGATGACAAGCATATCGATGGTTTAACAAAGCTTACTTCCGAAATTAAAAAGCATGAAAGTCTGGCAATTGCTCAACTTCATCATGCCGGAATGCGTTCCCCAGAGGGCCTTATAAATACTCAACCTGTGTGCCCATCGGATGACAGCAATACAGGCGCAAGAGGCTTATCTTTAGAAGAAGTTATTCAACTTCGAGAGGACTTTATAGCTGCAGCGGTTAGGGCTAAAAAAGCTGGCTATCAAGGAGTTGAAATACACGGAGCTCATGGTTATATACTTTCTCAATTTTTATCATCTGAAATTAATAGACGCCAGGATGAATATGGCGGTTCTAATGAGAACAGATCAAGGATTATCTTTGAAATAGTTGAGGGAATAAGAATTAACTGTGGCAAGGATTTTATTCTAGGGGTTCGACTTTCACCAGAAGGATTTGGATTAAAGCTTGGGGAGATAAAAGAGGTTTGTGAGGAACTTATAGCTTTAAATAGTATTGATTTCTTAGACATGTCACTTTGGGATTCGTTTAAAGATCCAAATGAAGAAGAGCATAAAGGAAAAGATTTATTACAGCATTTCACAGACATGGATTTTGGCAACACAATGCTTACAGTAGCTGGCAACATAAGATCAGGCGAGAGTGTAATGGAAATATTAAAAAAGGATGTTGATTTCGTAACAGTGGGAAGAGCCGGCATACTTCATCATGACTTCCCTAGAAGAGTGATAGCAGATAAAAGTTTTGAACCAATAGAGCTACCTGTTTCTAAAGAGCATCTGACCCAAGAAGGCCTAAGTGAAACTTTCATAAAATATATGCAGAGATGGCAAGGCTTTGTTGAAGAATAAAAGATTGTGAAGTTTTATCTATTATTTGCCCTTTTAATAATTCCATTAGAGTTACTTTCTTTAAATCTTTATGAGCTAGATCCTAACAAGGAATATCTTAAATCTGGTCAGAAGCTTATGGATCTCGATTATGGTCTTCATGATCTCGAAGCCAACCAAACAAGCAAAGAAATCCTGATTGGCATTCATGGCCGTGACAGCAGAGGATTTGAATGGATCTACCCACTTCAAACTATAGATAATGAGGTCACAAAGACTTATTTTTTCCGTTGGGATACAACAAAATGTCCACAAAAAACCATTCCAATTTTTATGAAAGAAATTTTAGCAATGAAAGATATCGAAAAGATTACAATTTTGGGACATAGTTATGGAGGCATACTTTCTTCATTATTACTAAATGAGATAGAGGCTATAGAAACAGAGATTCATGTTATAGCTGCACCTTTAGCAAGCAATGACTTAAAAAAATACTGCGGCTACACACATCCAACATCAAAAAATAATAATATTTCCTACCATCAATGGAGAACGGTTAAAAAACTAGATTATGCTTTTAGTAGCTTTGATTATGATCCTCAATTAATAGATTTCATAGAATCCAGCGTTGTTAGACTCCCAAGGCAATATAGAGGAACAAGATTAGGGCATCTTTGGTCGATTAGTTGGGTGGCAGATAACATTAATCTAGATTAACAATTTCAGTATTAAAGTGTCATAAAAATGACAATCTCAAACCTTTTTTGTAAACTTTTAAGAATGCAAATAAAAAAATATTTATTTATACCAACAATTCTTATCTCGGGATTTTTAGCTGCTCAAGACCTTAAAGAGAAACTTCAAGTTGATTTAGATCCTTTAATGGAAAAAGTTATTGAATGGCGCCATGATATCCATGAGTTTCCCGAGCTGGGTAATAGAGAGTTTAGAACTTCAAAAAAAGTTGCTGAGCACTTAGCATCGCTTGGAGTAGAGGTAGAAACTGGAATCGCTTATACCGGAGTTGTAGGATTAATAAGAGGTGGAAAACCTGGACCAACAATTGCCCTTAGAGCAGATATGGATGCACTACCAGTTACTGAACAAACAGGATTGCCATTCGCTTCGAAGCAAAGAACAACATATTTAGGTCAAGATGTCGGAGTGATGCATGCATGTGGTCATGATGCTCATGTTGCTATCTTGATGGGAGCTGCAGAATTTCTTGCTAAGAATAAGAAGAATCTTAAAGGAAATATAATGCTTATATTTCAGCCAGCTGAAGAGGGTGCTCCCGAGGGCGAGGGCGGCGGTGCCGAACTTATGCTTGCAGAAGGAATATTTGAAAGATATAACCCTGAAGTAATATTCGGACTTCATGTCACTAATTCACGACATGGTCATCTAGGTGTTCTGCCTGGACCAGCAATGGCTGCTGCATCTTCTTACAGAATTACCATCAATGGTGTTCAAGCGCATGGATCAAGACCATGGGATAGCATCGATCCAATTATGGCCACAGCACAACTCATTGAGTCATTAAATACGGTTGTAAGTAGAAGAATAAACATCATTAACAATCCTGCAGTAATTTCAGTAGGAATGGTTCAAGCTGG
>TARA_B100001057_G_scaffold131511_1_pt1 | contig 12750 bp, 16 predicted proteins | sample TARA_B100001057 | Tara Oceans TARA_B100001057 (sample SAMEA2621839) | marine metagenome | biome: marine biome (ENVO:00000447); feature: surface water layer (ENVO:00002042); material: "saline water (ENVO:00002010), including plankton (ENVO:xxxxxxxx)" | depth 5 m
ACTCCCTTTAAAAAAAATATTGGTATGGCTTTTCATAGAGCAAAACCCGATCTAAGAGGGGGTTATTACCTTGAGATATCAGCAGACGAAAGTTTTGTGGCAGTAGGTTTTTGGAATCCAAATAAAGAAGACTTGCTTAGAATTAGAAAAGAAATAGAAATAGACGGTCAAGAGTTCAAGAGTATTATAAATCAAAAGAAAATTAAAGATATATGGGGAGAGATTCAAGGAGAAGAAGTAAAGACATCGCCTAAGGGTTTTGATAGATATCATGAGCATATAGATATGATTAAAAAAAAGCAGTTCATATTTATTAAAAATTTAACGGAGAAGGATATTCTAGATGAAAACTTTCAAAATGAGCTTCTTAGCTACTTTATTTCAATCAGACCCTTTTTTGATTATATGTCTGAAATTCTTACAACAAACTTAAACGGAGAGTCAATTATATAGTAAATGTCAGAGAAAATTAACATAGCAATAGTCCAGACAAGTATTAAGTGGGAAGATACTCAAGGAAATTTAAGTAATTACGAACAGATAATTAATTCAATGAATCCCGGAGTAGATATCATTTTTTTTCCAGAGATGTTTAATACAGGCTTTAGCATGAATGTTAAAAAAATTTCTGAAACAATGGATGGAGAGACTGTTTCATGGCTTCAAAAAGCAGCTTTAAGAAAAAATGTATCTATTACTGCAACTCTCGCAATAGAAGAAAATAAAAATTTCTATAACAGATTGGTGTGGATTTTCCCTAATGGTAAAATTATTTTTTATGATAAAAGACACACATTTACCCTAGCAGGAGAGAGTAAAGTTTACACAAGGGGGAAAGCAAAAAAAATAATAGCATATAAAGGCTGGAAATTCCTTCCCCAAGTATGCTATGATTTAAGGTTTCCAGTTTGGTCCAGGAATGACTCAGATTATGATATCCTATTTTATTTAGCTAATTGGCCAAAACCAAGAATTTCTCATTGGAAAAACCTTCTTGTTTCAAGAGCAATAGAAAACATGTCTTATTGTATTGGAGTAAATATTATTGGATCTGACCCTGAGAATAAATATAATGGGTACTCATGTATAATTAATCCGAATGGTGAACACTGCATAGACATGACTGAAGATGAGACTGTTATTTATTATCAATTAAATAAATCAAAAATTAATGAAATTAGACATTCTTTAAATTTTCTTGATGACAAAGATGATTTTAGTCTAAAATTTTGATTTATTCTTTAAATTAGATATATGAGAAAATTTATTTTTACTTTTTTTATTTTAATATTGTCATGCTCTGATAATCCAATAATTTTATGGGAAAACTATGATGAAAGTAAAGAAATAGAGGATAACTCTAACCATGAGATAAGCAGGATGAGATATAAAAGGCTTCAGTCTTTAACAAAAGATAGAAATGAAATATTTAAGCCCTTTCATGATTTTTTAAAGTCTTATGATATTTCATTCCACAATTCAATTAAAGATTTTATAATAAATGAGGATATTACATCAATTCAGTCTCATATATCAGAAGGTAAATTCAATTATGAAGATTTAGTAAAATTTTACTTATATAGAATTTATAAATTTGAGATGGATAAAGAACTATATCTTAACTCAATTATATCATTAAATTCAGAAATAATTAGTGAAGCTAGGGAGCTTGATAAACTGAATAAGCCAGACAATCTACTTTATGGGATTCCAATATTAGTAAAAGATAATATCAATGTTAAAGGTATGGTTACATCAGCCGGTGCAACAGTATTTAAGGACAACTTTATTGATAACAATGCTAGAGTTATAGAAAATTTAAAAAATAACAATGCTCTAATTCTTGGAAAATTAAATATGAGTGAATGGGCTTATTATTTTTGTAGACCATGTCCAGTGGGTTACAGCTCTCTTGGTGGGCAAACTCTTAACCCTTATGGTCGTAAAGTTTTTGAATCTGGAGGGTCAAGTTCAGGAAGTGGGGTTTCAATTGCAGCTAACTTTGCAGCTGCTTCAATTGGCTCAGAAACTTCTGGTTCAATATTATCTCCTTCCTCTAAAAATTCATTAGTTGGTTTAAAACCTACTATTGGAAGTATAAGTAGGTCAGGTATTGTGCCAATATCAAGTTTCTTTGACACCTCAGGTCCTATGACTACTAATGTTTATGACAATGCAATACTTTTTAATTCCATGATTGGATACGATAAAAAAGATCAATTAAGTTATAAGGCTGACAAAATTGATTTAGATGAAATGATAAATTTTAAATCTAAAAATATTATTGTTGGTATATCATCAAATGATTTAAAAGATTCCTTAATATCAATTGCTTTAGATGACTTGAAGATTAGTGGTATCTCAAATGCTATTTATGAACCCGAAAAGTATTCATTACCCTCATTTAGATCTATTCTAACATCAGATATGAAAAGAGACTTACCAGAGTATATTTCTCAACATGCTAATAACAATACTCTAGTTCTTAATGTTGCAGATATTATAGATTTTAATAATAAGGATTCTTTGCTTAATGCACCCTATGGGCAGTATATTTTTAATGAAATTAAAGATGATAAAGTTACCGACTCAGAATTAAAGCAAATGAAAATAAACACAAAATCTCAAGCAACTAATTATTTAAATAAGATTATGACTAACAATAATTTTGATATTTTTATTTCAGTTGATAATAGTATGGCTGGTATTGCTGCTGCAGCTCATTTTCCTGCTTTAACAATTCCAATGGGATATAGAAGTGATGGTCAGCCATCAAATATTACATTTATTACTAAATCGAAAAATGAGCAATTATTATATAACATAGCATATAAATATGAAAATGAATCAAAAAGAAGAATTGCTCCAAAAAAATATAATTAACGATTAAATGATTAAGAAAGTATGCTAAAATTATTTACACGATTAAGAAATTATCTTATCTCTGGACTTCTTTTCTGGATCCCCTTGATTTTAACGGTTATTGTCATTAAGTTTTTTTTAGAATTTATTAATAGTCTTGTTCCTCAAGAATATCTTCCGGAAGCTATATTTAATTTAGATACTTCTATTCCAGGCTCTGGAATAATCCTTCTATTTTTAATAATACTTATTACAGGTATATTGGTTACTAATATATTAGGAAGAAGATTAGTAGCTCTATGGGAGAAATTACTTAACAGAATTCCAGGTTTTCGAAACATTTACAATATACTTAAAAAAGTTTCTGATACAGTATTAAATACTTCATCTCAAAGTTTTAAAAAGGCATTTTTAATCCAATATCCAAGTAAGGGTATTTGGGTAATAGCATTTCAATCTGGTGAATATAAAGGTGAAGCAGAATCAATTATAGGTGAGGAAACCATAAATCTCTTTGTACCAACTACTCCTAATCCAACTTCAGGTTTTTTTGTGCTAATACCTAAAAAAGACGCTTTTGAGCTTGATATTAGTGTAGAGGATGCATTTAAGCTGGTTATCTCTGCAGGTGTTGTAACACCTAATTCTGTTAAAATTAAGGACAAGAAATAATACATAGCTATCCATGATAAAATTCTTAAATTAGAAATATGAAAAAAATATTAATATTAATTACAAGTCTGATTATGTCAAGTGTTTCCTATTCACAAAACAATGATGTAATTATTGATAAAATTTATTCTGAAGGTATCGAAAAGCTGCTTGCTAACTCAAAAGTTAAAAAAGCATTTAAATACATAATAGATATTGAAGAAAAAACAATGAAGAATTTAATTGAGCTAACCGAAATTGAGGCTCCTCCATTTAAAGAGGAAAAAAGAGCAAAGGAGTTTGCAGAAAGGCTAAAATTAGCAGGAATAGAAAATGTATGGATTGATTCAATTGGCAATGTAATAGGCTTGCTAAAAGGGACAGTTGGATCGAAAAATATAGCAATTGATGCGCACATGGACACAGTTTTCCCTGAGGGAACTGATGTTAAAGTCAGGGTAAAAAACGATACTCTTTACGCACCAGGTGTTGGAGATGATACAAGAGGACTTGCTATGATTCTCACTATGGCTGAAACAATTAAAAAGAATAATATAAAACCATTAAATAATATTTTATTTATCGGGACTGTAGGTGAGGAGGGACTGGGTGATCTTAGAGGAGTTAGGTATTTATTTAAAAATAATAATCCAAAAATAGACACATGGATTGGTGTTGATGGAGGATCAATTGGCAGGGTAAATAACCAAGCACTAGGCTCATATAGATATGAGGTAGTTTTTGATGGTCCTGGTGGTCATTCATGGGGAGCTTTTGGACTTGTCAATCCTCACCATGCTTTAGGCTATGGTATTAAGAATTTTATTGAAAAAGCAGATAAATATACCTTAACTGGGCCAAGGACCTCGTATAATGTTGGTATAATCAGTGGAGGTACTTCTATCAATTCAATTCCATTTAAATCATCAATGCAAGTTGATATCAGGTCAGTCGAGCCGCAGAGACTTGATGATATGGAGGAAATACTTTTTAACTCAATGCAATCCGCTTTAAAAGATCAAAATAAAATGAAAAGGAGTGGTCCTGACCTTAAGCTTACCATCAATAAAATAGGTAATAGACCTTCAGGTAAAGTAGACGAATCAGTCCCATTAATACAAAGAACAATTGCTGCTACTCAATATATGGGTGTTGAACCGCGAATAACAATAGGTTCTACAAATTCAAATATACCGATTTATTTAGGTGTGCCTGCTGTAACAATTGGCCGGGGCGGAGATGGAGCAGGAGCACATTCCTTGGATGAATGGTGGCTTAACAAAGATGGTTATAAGTCAATACAGCTAGCTTTATTAATATTACTATCTGAAAGTGGAATTAATAGTTTAGATCTAAATAATTTTTTAGATTAAAATTCAAGTTCTATTTTTCTAAACAAATTAATGATTGGTTTTTCAGTCTAAGTAAAATTATTTATTATTATATTTATTACGTACCCAGAACAAAAAATTCCTATACCATAGGCGATATATCTCAATATTATAGGAATAAAATTAAGTTTCTTTCTGGCATATTCCTCAGCTGCAAAAAGATTGTACAAGCTACCAAAAAAGACAAGTAAAATACTCAATGATCCAATAATATTCCAAATGTATTCCATGATATAAAGTTAGGGTTATTTGTTAAAACTGAAAGTTAATTTCCTTTTGTAAATTAGTTATATAATGAAGACATCACATAAAATTGCAATATTTGGATTGGTGGAATTATTTATGGTATAATAAATAAAGCAGAAGAAGTGCTTGTAATATCTCTAATTTTCTTATTTGTTACTTGTATACCATTATTTGATAAAAAGAAATAATTAATGAATAAAGAAAAGCTTATAATACTTATAAGTATTGTTTCAGGTGGATTATTAATTGGTGTTATTATATTATTTTTAATTGATAAAGACTGGCCTAATGCTTTTGTGTTTTCAATGGTATTTTTGGCACTATGGATATTCCCAAAATATTTGAATAAGAAATAATTTTTAATATCTTATCTGTTTTTATTAAGCTTTTTAAACTCTATAAACTCTTTTCTGCCAATATACATCTTGCTTACCAATGAGATTATTTCATCAGTCAAATCTTTAGGATTTTTAGATAAAAGATTAAATTTAGTACCATCCATACTAATTAATTGATTCTTGTCTGAATTCAAATTAATTGAAGTATAAAAATGATACCTAATAACGTGATCAAGTGTCAAATTAGTATCATTATAATATTGATCAAACAAAGATTTATCGGATACAGTTGTATTTAAAACTCTATATGGTTTTGAAAAGCCTTTATTAATTCTAAGTGCAGGTAACTCATCTTGTTGAGAATATAAACTGAATGATAATAAAACAGCTATAATTAGAATAACATATCTCATAGATATATCAATGTAAGTTTGATTTAGAATGAATATCATTGATTTCTATCCAATATCCTTGAGGATCTTGAATCCATATTTGTTTTTGACCATCAACTCTTTCCTGAATTGTATTTAATTCGCCTTTCCAATTAGAAAAATCAATTTCATTTTTTTTTAGATTATCAATAAATAATTCAAAATTTTTAGGACTAAATGCCATATGAATTGACTTAGGTAATTCATTAATTTCAGATGCTGATTGAATTAAATGTATTTCTTTACCATTATTTGTTTTAAACCATCGCTTAGGAGGGTCCTGACCAGCACCTACCGGTATTTCTTCCAATCCAAGAATATCAATGTAAAAGTCGCCTGACTCTTGTAAATTATTTACTATTAATGCTTGATGATCAAAAAAAAGATTATTCTCTTGCGACATAGATTTCATGTTTATTAAAAGAATGGTTACAATAACAAATTTTTTCATTAACCAAAAGTAATAATTATGTTGTAAATTAAATTATGAAAAATTTAATAATAATTTTTTTGTTTCCAGTTTTAATAAATGCACAAGAGAATCAAATTAATGATGAATTAATAAAAAATAGTATTCAATGGACTGAGGTTGCATCAACTGGCAGGGATTATGAAAAAGCCAAAATATTCCTTAATGAAGATTCATATTCTTCAACCTTCTCTTCAAATGGAAGTTCTTTAAGATTATATGATAGGGAGTATTTCACAAAACCTGTGAAATATCAATGGATTAATTTTAATACATATGATCATTTTGTTCAGGTTTCTCCAAATAAAAGTAGTGCTGTAGTAACTTTTAATGTTGATGGAGAATATATTTTTAAAGGTGTTGAAACTGATTATGCTGTAAGGGTATCATTTTTCTGGACAAAGATAAATGGAGAATGGAAAAAAATGCATTCTCATTGGTCATCAAGAAGTGGATCAGTTGGAATCCCTGTTAAAGACCGATAAAAGATATTATTGATATGGACGCAACAACAATTATCACTCAAATATTTTTACCAATATCATTAGCAATTATTATGTTTGGAATGGGTTTAACCCTCGTATTTAATGATTTTGCTAGACTTTTTACTTATCCAAAGGAAGTCATTATCGGTTTATGTAATCAGCTAGTCTTTCTTCCTTTAATTGGATTTTTAATTATCCTTTTGTTCGATCTAAACTCATCAATGGCTATTGGAATTATGATACTCTCTTTATGTCCCGGAGGACCCACTAGCAACCTTATTACACAAGTTGCTAGAGGAAATATTGGTCTTTCTGTTACCCTAACAGCTTTAGCTAGTCTAATTACTGTTTTCACAATTCCAATTATTTTATCAAAAACCATTACTTATTTTACAGGAGAGACAGAAGTCGTTATTGAACTTCCTGTAATTCAAACTATGGTTCAAATTTAGTAATTACAGTAATTCCTGTCTCCATTGGTATGGTGATTCGTAAAAAAAATCAAGCTTTTGCTTTAAGAATGGAAAGACCTATGAGAATTGCCTCTACAGTGTTATTCGTTATTATTTTTTTACTTGTCATGATTGCTAACAAAGATTTAATTGTCCAGGCTATGAGACATGTTGGATTGGCAACATTACTTTTGAACTTGTCAACGATGGCTCTTGGATATCTAACTGCTAAATTTTTTGGTATAAAAGGGAAAAGTCAAATTTCAATTACAATTGAAAGTGGAATTCAAAATGGAACATTAGCTTTTGTTATTGCCACAACGATTCTTAATAATGTCGAGATGGGACTTCCAACTGGTGCCTACTCAATATGGATGTTTATAACTGGGGGAATTCTTATGTGGCGATTAGGAGGTTCAAAATAAATTTTTAAATTTATAAGGATGAGAAGAAGAGATGCTGTTCAAAATATTGCTCTAATTACCAGTGGAAGTATACTTTTTCCATCATGTAAATTTAGTAATGAATATATAGTTGGTGATAAAGTACTAGATTATGATCAGTTGAAATTAATTAAAGAACTTAGTGAATACATTCTTCCTATTAAAAATCTAAAAGTTGATAATCCTGAAGATTTAACAGATTTTATAATTACAATGTTAAATGATTGTTATAGCCCAATGGACATGAATAGCTATTTATCAGGATTAGATGAATATAATGAGTCAATTAAAGTCAAAAACAATGATCATAGTTTAATTTTTGATAATATAAATAGTTTAGAGGCTAAATCAGAAAAAATAAAATTCTTTATCAATACCACTAAAAATTTAAGCATTACTCATTTTACTACATCCGAATTCTATTTGACAGAATATTTAAATTATGAATATGCACCTTCAAGATATTTAGGCTGTGTTCCAATCTAATAATCATGAATAATAATAATTTTGACGCTATAGTAATTGGTGCAGGTATGTCTGGTGGATGGGCATCTAAAGAGTTATGTGATGGTGGTATTAAAACCTTAATGCTTGAAAGAGGTCCAAATATCGAACATATCAAAGATTATCCTACTACAAATATGTTGCCATGGGAATTCAAACACAGGGGGCAAGTAAATTATAAAACAAGAATTGAAAATCCTGTTGTGAGTCGCTGTTATAATTTTGGTGAGGACTCTCAACATTTTTTTGTAAAAGATAAAGATGAACCATATATACAAGAGAAACCTTTTGATTGGATTAGAGGCTATCAAGTTGGAGGAAAATCAATAATGTGGGGAAGACAAGTTCAGAGGTGGAGTGATTTTGATTTTGAGGGTCCGCTGAGAGACGGATTTGCAGTAGATTGGCCTATTAGATACAAAGATTTAGAAAAATGGTATACAAAAGTTGAGCAATTTATTGGAGTTTCTGGAAATTTAGATGGACTAGATGTAGTCCCTGATGGAGACTTTTTAAAGTCTTGGCCTCTTAACTGTGTTGAGGAATACTTTCAAAAAATTATTAAATCTGAGTATAAGGATAGATTTTTAATTTATGGAAGATGTGCGCATTTAACAGAAAATAAAGAAATTTTTAGAAAACAAGGTAGAGGATTATGTGTTAGTAGAAATATTTGCAGAAGAGGCTGCCCATATGGAGCTTATTTTAATGCAAATTCTACATTAGTCCCTTGGGCTTTAAAAACAGGTAATCTCACTTTAAAACCAAATTCCATTGTTCATTCAATCATTTTTGATGAAAAAAAAGGAAAAGCTGTTGGGGTTAGAGTTGTTAATTCAGATTCCCTTGCAAGCACAGATTATTTTTCAAAAATCATTTTTGTATGTGCTTCATCACTAAATTCAAATCAAATTTTGTTAAATTCAAAATCAAACAGATTTCCTTATGGTTTAGGAAACGATAGTGGTCTGCTTGGAAAATATTTTGCATTCCACAACTATAGGGCAAAAATTACTGCAATACATGAAGGTCACCGAAATTTTAAACCAGATGGGAGAAAACCAACAAGTTCTTATATACCAAGATTTAGAAATGTTTACAGACAAGAGACTAATTTTTTAAGAGGATATGCTGCTGGATTCAGCACTGCTAAGATATCAAATATTAACACCAACGGATACGGTAAAGATCTTTTTAATAATCTAACAATTGATAAGGAAAATGGTGCATGGCGTGTTGGTTCACACATGATGGGTGAAACAATCCCCAAAAAATCTAATTATGTCGATTTAAGTAAAAATGAAAAGGATAAAAATGGTTTACCACTTTTAAATATTAATGTCTCCTATGATGATAATGATGAATTAATGATAAAGGACTTTTATGAGCAGTACACTGAAATGTACGAAAAGGCAGGATTTAAAGAAATTAAAATAAGAGATACAAAACAAGCACCAGGATTAGATATACATGAAATGGGTGGGGTAAGGATGGGAAATGACCCAAAAACATCATTATTAAACAAATGGAACCAAATGCATCATTGTAAAAATGTTTTCGTAACAGATGGATCTTGCATGACATCCACAGCTACACAAAATCCGTCTTTAACATTTATGGCAATTTCAGCAAGAGCTGCTAACCATGCTATTAAACTTCTAAAAACAAATAAAATTTAGTTAGCAAAATCAGAATTATTTAAATAATTGAAACTTTTCTCTAATTTTTTATAAGGTTCATGATTGGGTCTAAAGTCCTCAACAAAATAATCCATTAAGCCTGCTACTTGTTTTAAATTAAAAATTGATTCAAAATCAATTATACCTGATCCAACCGAAGCTCTATTATATAATTCATCTAAGTCTTTTACATGAAATGATTTGAACCTACCAGGATATTTGTTTATTAAATAGATAGGATCTGCACCACCTTTAGTAGCCCAATATAAATCCATTTGAAATGTTACAATATTTGGCATAGTATATTGTAAAAGAATTTCATAGGGAATCTCATTTTCTAATCTATTAAACTGAAAATCGTGATTATGAAAACCAAAGATTATTCCAGATTCATTAAATTTTTCACCAACTTTGTTCAAATATTCTGCGAATTCTTTGTAACCATTAATACTTTGTCTGTATTTTTCAGGAGTGATAGGAATAATACCATATTTTATTTCTGCTTCTAATGCTGAATCTATTATTCTGTTTATATCTTCAAAATTAAAATAATTGATATGTGATGATAAAAGATTCATACCAAAATTTTCAACGGTTTCTTTGTAATATTTTGGAGATATTTTTTCAATAAACAATCCTTCTGAATTTAATCCGTAAGCTTCAATATTTTTATATCCAATTTTTGAAATTTTACTCAATGTACCTTCAAAATCCATTACTAACTGAGGTCGAACAGAATGAATTTGAACACCAAGTTCCTTTTTTAATTCTGATTTAGATTGATTACAGCTTATATTACTTAAAATAGACCCCAATGAAGCTAAAGAGCCAGTTTCTATAAATCTTCTTCTATTTATCATAATCTAGTGTAAAAATTATTAATAAGTTTTAAGATGTTTAATTTACAACTTAATTTCTGTTTTTATTTTATGGAAGTTTTTAAGAATAAAAGTTCTAAATAGGTTGAAATTTCAATGCTAAAATCTATGTTATAAATTTAAAATCATTTTTAGTTAGTGATGCCCATATTAAGTCACAATAATATCCATCAATCAGAACTTGATTGTTAAATATAGCCTCTTCATTAAACCCAAGATCTTTATGAAACTTTCTGCCGATCTTGTTATTCGATAATGCGCATGCATTTATCTTATTCAGATTAAGATTTTTAAATGCATAATTCAAAATAAGACAAGCTGCCTCATTAACATAGATTTTTTTCATAAAATCGAGTTTAGCTATATATATACCCCAATTTGCAATTGAGTTCTCTAAATCTATATTTTCAATGATAGTAATTCCTATTGATGAATTTGTTTTTGAATCTTTTACCATTAGGTAGATTCCGTTTTTATCAGCAAGTTTTCTATCAATCCAGAATTCATTCTTAATTTCGTCTATAAAGTTATTATTAGGAAAGTATCTGTTCTTCTCATCTAAATCGTCCCAGCTCATAAAAATTTTAGAATCAGATTTTCTAATTGTTCTCATGTTAACATGTTCTCCTAAACAAGTAACTTTATTATTAATCATATCAAAAAAAAGTTAGTAAGGTTAATACTAGATTTACTTTAAAAGTAAAAATTTTTTGAAATATTTTTAGATCAAAGGATCAATTAATGATTTATCATCATTTTTTGAATTTTTATACAGGTAAATTATTAAAGGAAGTAAAATGCTAAATACAATTAAATAAACAATCTTCTTTCCAACTGAAAGATCAGTAAATCCATTAAGCAGTCCTGTAAAAATGGAAATTGCAATTATAATCCAGTTGTCTTTTAAAAACTTTTTCATTTATCTTTCCATCTATTCATCTAATTATGATGTTAATTCCAAATATTTTGAAACAGCACCTATAACAAAGCTTATTAAAAAGACAATTAAAATTGTTTTCCAAAACCTTTTACTCTTAAAAACTTCCATAAAATAAAATTAATAATTAAGTCATAAATTTTTAGTGTAAAATCGATTTACTTTCCGATAAAATAAATTTTTATAGATTATAATACTTATTTTCAATTAGTTACATATAGATCGGGAGGAGTTTCAACGTATTTCAACATGAAAAATCCACCATATTAGGAGGGTTTAAAATTTTTATAAAAATTAGTTAATCTTATTCCATTAAACCTAATTGTGTTAAGAAATCCAGGTTATCAAAAAAATCATGTTCTTGTTTTATTTTTCCATTCTCCATTAGAATCAATGTTGTCCCATAAAGGTTTAATTTTTTACCAGTTGCTGGTATTCCTGCAAAGTTACCATCGTGTGTTCCTTTGAAATTCCAGTGTTTTACGAGTTTATCACCTTGACCAAATAAGTCAACAAAAGTAAACTCAGCATCTGAGAATCCAGTTAAATAATTTCCATAATAATTTTTTAGCCCTTCAATTCCAACTATATTATCACCTGGTAATACTACAATTACATCTTCTGTGAAGTATTCACTGTTAATTACATCCATGTCTCTTTCATTAAAAAATTTAGACCATACTTCTTCATAAGTCTTTAAGTTTTGAGATAATTGATTACTTTCCTGATTAGTCTGGCAGCTTATAAATATTAATCCAATTATTGTAAAAATTGAAATATTTTGTAAAAATTTAATTCTGTTTTTCATAGTCGATTGATTTATTTCACTAATATATAATTATTTCTAAATTATATAAAATAGATTGAATTAAGAAAAGCTCATGAAACTTTTAAGTATAGTTTCAGGTGCAATCTTTATTGGTATTACAATACTATTTTTAATTTAGAAAAAAAGCCCTAATTAAAGGGCTTCTATATTAGTTA
>TARA_B100001057_G_scaffold501119_1_pt1 | contig 12750 bp, 14 predicted proteins | sample TARA_B100001057 | Tara Oceans TARA_B100001057 (sample SAMEA2621839) | marine metagenome | biome: marine biome (ENVO:00000447); feature: surface water layer (ENVO:00002042); material: "saline water (ENVO:00002010), including plankton (ENVO:xxxxxxxx)" | depth 5 m
TCTTTTCCCTATCTCCTTCATCCTTTTCTTTATCTCCTTCGTCTCTACCACCTTTTCCGCCACCACCTCTATTAAAACCATAAATACCTTTACTGAAACTCTCTTTTATAAATGGATGATCCCTATTAAATCTAAAGACGCCATCTTCATCAAATGATAGACTCATTTCATTTGAAAGATCAGCTTCGAAGCCATAACTATCTTTACCAATTAATATATATGACGAATTTATGTTTTCAGAAGGAAAATTCCCTTCGATAAATTCCCTTGATTCTGGGGCCAGATAATCATTTTTAAGCTCATAATATACTATATCATTATTGTCTTCTCCTGGTAGATTAAATGAATCTTCTAGTTGATTACAAGAAATAATAATTAAGGAAAAGAAAACAATTGAAAGTATATTGAGGTATTTCATAAATTTATTTTTTTAATAAATGATCTATATTTATATATAAATACGTCTTAATTTAAATATTATTATATAAATATACCATGAAAGACTGGAATAATACAATTACTAAGGATAGCTGGAGAATTTTAAAATATAATGCTGAAACTGTAAATGGTTTTGAAACTTTAATCGAGGTGGGACCCTCAATATCAATTTTTGGGTCTGCGAGAACAGAACCAAGCGACCCATACTATAAAAAAACTGTTGAAATTGCCAGTATGATTTCTGAAATGGGATTTGGAATAATATCAGGTGCAGGACCTGGTATAATGGAAGCAGCAAATAAAGGTGCTAAACTAGCTAAAGGAAAATCAATAGGACTAAGAATAAATTTACCATTTGAACAATTTACTAATGAATTTGTAGACGACGAGTATTTACTAAAGTTTGACTATTTCTTTGTTAGAAAATTAATGTTCCAAAAATATTCCCAAGGGTTTGTTGTTATGCCTGGTGGATATGGAACTTTAGATGAGTTATTTAATGCTTTGACTCTAATTCAAACTAAGAAATCAAAATTATTCCCAATAATTCTGGTTGGCAAAAAACATTACGGACCATTATTCAATTGGATTAAAGGTACACTATCTGGAAATAAACTTATTTCACCAGAGGATATTGATCTGATTAATCTTGTAGAAGAGAAGGAAGAAGTAAAGCAGATTCTGTCAGATTTCTACGATAAAAATAACATTGATATAAACTTCGAATAATTTAATTGAGATCATCTCTGTAAGGGGTCGGTAATATTATCCTATTTTCCATCACAAATGATTCCCAGTCATTAATTAAAGAATTGTATACCTCATTTTGTTCATTTTTTAGGTTATTAACTTCAGAAATATCAGATAATTGGTAAAGTTCAAAATTATCTTTATTGAAAGGAAAAGAATTATTTACAATTTTCCATTTGTCTTTAATTAAAATTGAGCTACCACTATGTTCAAATGCAAAAACATAATTTTCATCATGAGTATAACTCTGATTTTTCATGAGGAATGGAATAATACTTTCTCCTGTTACGCTAATTTCAGAATCGGATTTAGTTAAGGAGTAAAGAGTAGGAGCAACATCTAGTACTGAAATAAACTCATCATAGATATCACTTTCAATATTATCTATTCCATAAAATATTATTGGAGACCTCATTCCCCCAGAAGTTGTAAAACCTTTATATAACTTAAATGGATTTGTAATTACTTCAGCCCAGTTTTTACCGATTGATATAAATGACTTAGGCGATCCCATCTCTTCATAATCGTAGGTGAATTTTTCTTTAAGATAACCACCATATGTCTTATTGAAATAGAAGTCCTCTGCAGCCGCTCCATTATCAGACATAAATATAATTACTGTATTTTCTAGTATCTCCTTACTCTCCAGAAAAGATGTTAATCTACCAACATTAAAATCTAAGTTTGAAATCATTCCTGCATAAATTTCCATTTTTTTAGACTCAATTGCCTTTTCAGATGAGCTTAAATTATTCCAATTTGATGAATATGATTTTGATTGATAATTAGAACCTTCTTTTAATATTCCTTTTTTAATCATACTATTAAGTCTTCTCTCTTTAATAATTTCATATCCACCATCATAGACACCCTCGTATTTATCTGAGTAAATTTTATCTACTTGTAATGGCCAGTGTGGTGCAGTATAACACAAATATCCAAAAAATGGCTTATCATCTGATGATTCTATGAACTCTATTAACTTATCCGTGTATACATCAGTAGAATATTTACCCTCTTCCCACAAAACTTTCTTCCCATTTAGAGAGAATGCTGTATCTGGGTATCCTCTGATAGGCTTAATATTATCATAGTGTGTGAAAGCACCTGGAAGAAGTGAAAATGTTTTATCAAAACCTCTGTCAAAAGGATCTCCTCCAATATGCCATTTTCCTGACATAAATGTGTTATATCCATTTTCTTTTAGTACCTCTGGAATAATTTTTACTCTCTCAGACAAGGAACCTTCGTACCCATAATTTCCAGAACGAAATGCCTGAATCCCTATACCAGCCATATGGTTATCATTACCAGATAATAACATAGCTCTAGACGGAGCACAAGACGGAGCCGAATAAAAATTTGTGAAAACTACCCCTTTTCCTGCAAGATCATCAATATTTGGTGTGCTAATCTCACTGCCGAAATATCCTAAATCACTATATCCTAAATCGTCAGCTAAAATGATTATAATATTTTTTTTATCATTTTTTTGTGGAGCACAAGAAATGAATAATAATACAGTAAAAAAATTAGTTGCTGACTTTATCAAATTGAACATTATAAATTTTTAAGCTTTTTATCGAACCATCCTCCTCTTTAAAATCTACAAATAACTTTTCTAACCACTTCTCATCTTTATCAGTTAGAAATGTATTACCCTCCCACCATTCTAAATCAAAATTTTTTATGTTGTTATTTACATCAAGATTTAGATAATATTTTTTTTTAGATTTTTTCCATTCTCTTGTTCGGAGGGTAACAGCTATATCACCGTACATATCATTGGAAAATTTTCCTACAAAATCTTTTAGTTCATAGGATAGCTTTTTTGATTTATCTCTATTCTCAAATGATTCAAAATATGATTTTTTATATCTCTCACTTCTTTCATTGTATAATTCGAATACCTCTGAGTTCCAATCTCTTGAGTTATCATCAAAAAGAAGCAGATCAAAAATTTTATATACTAGAGCATGTCTTAACTCTGCCCCGTCCATATTTGCAAAAACTTGAAGAGCTATATTTTTATCCCTTACCATTGCTATTATGGCAACTAGACCTTGTAAGCTACCGGTATGCATATCTATCTTTAGACCTCTATAGTCGTGCTGAAACCAACCCAGTCCATATGTTCTCCAATTCGGTTTTGTGAGTTTAGATGTAGGATAAAATGAACTTCCAATAATAATTTGAGGCTCGAAGATATAGTTAAATGTTTTTTCAGATAAAATTCTTAAACCATCAACTTCGCTGTTATTTAGCAGAAAGGATAAATATTTTTCCATATCATCAACACAGGACCACATCATCCCAGCAGCACCAATCTGGTCAGATATTGTAAACGGTACATTTACTATGCCTTCCTCATAATCAATCATGTGCGGGTAGGTATGATTACCATACTCAAAAATATCTCTAGACCATGTCAACGTACATTCAAGACCAATAGGTTCCAAAATATTATATTGTATGAATTCTTGCCATGTCTTACCAGAAACCTTCTCAATTAGTCTTCCGGCAACAACGTACATTATGTTCTGATATGTATAGCCCCCCCTCAGAGAGTACTTTCTCTCAGACTTTGAAAAATTGGATAGAAGTTCCTCTACTGAAGTACTATCAGTAGTCCATAGCTTATCTTCATTTCCTATCCCAAGGTTGTGAGTTAAGAGGTCTTTTACTCTTGCATCATTTGTAATATATGGATCTGATAATTTGAAATCAGGTAAATGATCTACTACTTTATCATTCCACCCTATTGAGTCTCTGTCTACAAGTATACCTAATCCCATTCCTATAAATGCCTTGGTCGTAGAGGCCATAGAGAATATTGTTTTGGTGTCAACTTCATCTCTGGTAAAATAATTTTTGACTCCATATGTACTCTTGAAAATTGTAGAATCATTTTCAACTATAACTAAACTCATCCCGGGAATTTGCCACAGCTCCTTTCCCTTTCTTGCAAAGTCATCAATTATTTGACTTTTATCTTGAGAATAAATAGTAAGGTTTAAGAAGAAAAAACAAAAAAAAATAAAAAGTTTTCTCATAATACTAAATTATATCCTTTACTACCCTAAAACCAATATGTGAGGAGCCTGTATCTGGGGTATTTTTCATCCTCATTGAGTTTCTATATCCTTTACAGTAAGACTTATTACATAGGAAACTACCTCCTCGAACAACTCTCTTCAAAGCATAGGGCTCTTGAGGATCAAAACTTTTGTTGGGACCACTAGGGTTATCTGAGATGATATTTGAAACTGTCTTGTAGTAGTCATAATTATAGAGATCTGAACACCATTCCCAAACATTTCCAGACATATCATATAAACCAAAGTTATTTGCTGGGTAATTTTTAACAGGAGAGGTAGATTCAAAACCGTCAATTTTAGTATTTGACTTTGGAAATTCGCCTTCCCACGTGTTTGCGAAAGAACTCAAATTTATGTCATCTCCCCAACTATATTTTTTACTAACAAGGCCTCCTCTCGATGCATACTCCCACTCAGCCTCAGTTGGTAATCTACCTCCCCTCCACTCCGCATAAGCGACTGCGTCAAACCAACTCACGTGGACAACCGGATGATTTTCTTTGCCATCGATTGATGTCCCTTCACCTCCTGGTTTCCTCCAATTTGCACCGGGTACTAACTCCCACCACAACATATGATTTTTAAGACTTGAAACATTATCATTTTTTTTAAAAACGATTGATGAGGGTGCAAGAAGTTCGGAATCGGGCTTAGGCGTATTTGGAGGAAAATCTTTCTTTATTTCTTCCCAGTCAAGTGCTAACTCAGATGTAGTAATATATCCTGTTTCATCAACAAATTTTTGAAATTGTGCATTAGTCACCTCTGTCACATCCATCCAGAATGAATTCACTTTCACTTCGTGAATAGGGAATTCGTCGGGGTTTGCGTCTTCGTCATCACTTCCCATAAAAAAATTTGACCCACTGATAAGTACCATACCTAAGGTATCTAATTCATTATTTTGAATATTTTTATCCTGTTTACACGATAAAAAAAATATTGATAGCAGAAAAAAACATGAATTTTTCATAAGTTTAAATAATAAACAGATTCGTTTTATGTTAAATGAATTTAAAATAGATAATAATTAAATAAAAAAAATATGAGGTATTTATTAATGATCACAATCTTTTTAATAAGTTGTGATGCACCAAAAAATAATTTTGGATATGTAAGCATTGACGATGAAAAAAGCAAAAATATTGTAGAACTATTTGAGGCAGTTGAGGATGAAGATATTGGATTTTTAAAGGAAATATTTTCTAAAGATTTGAAATTTACAGATCCACATGGGACAGTATTAAACAAAGATGAATTTATTGCTGGAGTAGAAAACTTATTTGATATGTTTGATGATGTTGAATTTGAAGATTCTGAGTATTCTGACTATGATGGTCTTGCAGTAGAAACTACTTATTATGCGAATGGTCAGGTATGGACAAATATCTGGAGCACATTTGAAGGTAAAGGAAAATATACTGGAAATGAAGTAAGTTTTCCTTTTCACATATCCTACTTATGGGAAGGTGATAAAATAGTTGAAGAGGTGCAATTCTTTAGCACTGATGTCTTTGATACTGAAAATGAGGCAAAAAGTAATTTATCTCAATAGTTTATAATTAAATTTATTGATCTCCCAAGAATATCTTTGCTGAACAAGAGAAACTAGTTCTTCATCGTAATATTCTTGGGTTTTTTTATACTTTTTACCTACATTTTTTTTTACAATTTTTTTTATTTTGGGTAGACTAAGCTTTGAAAACAGTTCTGGGACATCATTTTCTATATCCTCTAACTTTATTATCTGATCAACCAAAATTTTCATTTTATCATCATAAATTAAATTTTCGAGAGAATATGTTCCATATTTCCTCCACCTCCGATAGTCATTTCCACCACCACCCTCTTTATTAACTTTTGTCAATGTTAACCATTTCTTGAATGATGGCATTAATACTCTTGGATAGTTTTTGTATATCATCTCATATAGTGAAACTAATTTATCAAATGGATTCCTAGTGCATATTATTTTATGATAACTTTCATAATCCCAACCTAATTCAGAAAAAACATTCCTCGTCTCAACTGGAGACATGTGGGTGTAAAATGGAAATTTTTCACTTTTATTTAAAAAATTATTCTTTACAATTATATCTGAATAGGGCTCTAACATTTGTCTGAAACTATCAGAACCTGTCTTAGGATTACAAAAAAAAATAAATTTATATTTATGAGATATCCTCATTCCACAAATTAAAACAAATAATTAGTATGTATAAAGAGAGTTTGATTAAGTTTAATGGATGAAAAAATTACTTTTACTATTAATATTTATTAGTTGCTCAACAACTAGAGATGAAAACACACCTAAAAATAAAAGTTTAAACTATGATGATTTAATTCAACTGTTCACTGATTGGAGAAACTTTGAGAATCCTCCCCTACTAGATGGTACCCCAGATTATACTAAGGAGAGATTTGATAACGACCAAAATAAGTTTATAGAGTTAAGAGAAAGATTAAACTCTTTTTATATAGACGAATGGCCCATTAACAAACAAATAGATTGGTACATAGTAAAGGCTGAAATGAATGGCTACGATTTTAATTACAGAGTTCTTAAACCTTGGGAGAGAGACCCCGCATTTTACCAGACAATATGGATGTATCAGAGTGATGTGCCAGCTCATGAGGGGCCAACAAATCATGGAGTACTTGAATTCTGGATGTATGAAATTCCTCTTGATAAAGATTCAGAGAATAGAATACTAAAAGAATTAAAATCTATTACCCCTTTTCTGGATCAGGCAAAAAAAAACTTGATAGGAAATGCCAAGGAATTGTGGGATGCTGGAATCCAAAATTTTAGAGATCAAATAGATAATTTAATATATATAAGAAGAACCCTCAACCTTAAAGAAGATAATAAAATTAATGTGGAAATAGATAGAGCCATAAGTTCAACTAAGAGTTTTATTACTTGGCTTGAGAAAGAGTCAAAAAATAAGACTGGACCTTCAGGAATCGGAAAAGAAAATTATACTTGGTACCAAAAAAATGTACATCTTCTTCCAATGACGTGGGAAGATGAGGTCAGATTATTACAAAGAGAGCTAGACAGAGCGTGGTCATCTCTAAAGCTTGAGGAGCATAAAAATAGAGACTTACCAGAACTTATACCTGCAAATACTGAAAAGGACTTTAAAAACTTAACAGAAGAGGGAGTAAGAAGATTTATTACATTTATAAAGGATAAGGGTATCATGCCATTTAAGGAAAATATGGAGCCTGCACTAAGAGAACATATGGGGAAATATGTCCCGGAGGATGAGAGAAATTTCTTTAATATTGGACTCCACCTCGATCCCTTACCACTCTACTCACATTTTGTACATTGGTTTGATCTTGCTGAAATAAGAGATAATCCTCATGAGAGCCCAATCCGAAGAAAAGCTCTACTCTATAACATATTCGATACAAAAAACGAGGGCTATGCCACAGGAGTTGAGGAAATGTTTATGCACGCTGGTCTCTATAATGATAGTCCCAGATCAAAAGAAATTGTCTGGATAATGATTGCGCAGAGGGCAGCAAGGGGATTGGGATCACTCTATGCTCACGCAAATGAGATGACAATGCAAGAAGCTGGTGGAGTACATGTGAAATGGACACCTAGAAGGTGGATGAATAGAGAACCACACCTACTTCAGTTTGAGCAGCATCTTTATCTCAGACAGCCTGGTTACGGGACGTCATACATAACTGGAAAATACATGTTAGAAAAAATTTTAGCAGAGTATGCAGAGAAAGAAGATAAAGAAGATAAAGAATTTACTCTAAAAGAATTTTTCAAAAATTTTAACGATACAGGTAACATACCAGTAAGCTTAGTGAGATGGGAGATGTTAGATAAAATAGATTAATATGTATTATGTAATTGTTCTAGAAAAAAATAAAATTTCTCTTATTAACTCAAAAGATAACACTACTAAATGGACTATTGAGGACAAAAATAAGATTGTAAGTACTTTCAGACTTGATAAATATATATTCCTCTACACATTCAATGGATGGACAAAAATGTTTACATCTCTTATAAATATTGAGACAGGAGAACTTTTTTGGAGAGATAAGGAATTGAATGCTTTTAGTAATTGCATTGCCAAGGATAATAAACTTTTCTATGTTGATAAATCATTCAATATAGTGGTAATGGAAATTGAGTCTGGAAATATAATAATGGAGGAAAAATATCCCTATAAAAAGTGGTATTCTTCAGTGTATCCTCAGCTTGTTGTTTACGGTGATAGAGTCATTGCTTTTACAAAAAAAAATGCCGTTAGGATTGATTTAAATTCTAAGAAATTAGTTGATTATAAATTCAGAAATCTTGAGTTAAAGGACGTTTTGTCAATGACAGATAGATACAATATCACAGTAAATCGATACACATCATCCGGCTCTGGAGGAGATGCTTTCATGTACGGAGCTTATGCCGCAGACGGAGGCGGATATGGTGGTGGGGACGCTGGTGGAGGTGGTGGCGATGGAGGTGGTGGCTAAAATCCATTTTCAACTCCTAATCCAAATAATGCAAAATCATATTTCACTGGATCAATTGAGTCAAATTTTCTTAATGCAGTATCTAACTCATTTAGAGTAATCATATCATTTTTATCTCTGTTAATTATCCCAATTTTTTTTGAAATCCTTAGTGTATGAGTATCAAGAGGACATGATAGCTTTGATTTAGGAATACCTTTCCAAAGTCCGAAGTCTACATTACAATCCCTAACCATCCATCTGAGAAACATATTTATTCTCTTGCATGAAGATTTTTTTAAGGGGTTAGAGATATGTTTTTGAGTTCTTGGCAAATGACTAATACTAAAAAAAATATCTCTAAATCTAATTATTGCATTAAAAACTTTATCCTCATTTCTGCTTACGTGAAATACTTTCTCTAGACCACCATGATTTAAGTAAATATTTTTCAGGGAAATAAAAAAAAACTTTAAATCTTCGGCATTAAATGTTCTATGAGTAAATGAGATTTTATGAAAATCTTTTTCATTGGAATTTATTATAAATTTATATGGACTATAATCCATTATTTCCATTAATCTGTGAGCATTATTAATAATCATTTTTCTATTTCCCCATGAAATTATTGATGTTAAAAATGCTGAGATTTCTATATCTTTTTTTTCAGAAAATCTATAGGGAATTTGAATAGGATCTTTGTCTATAAATTCCTTTGTATTATATAACTCATACATTTCATCTAGAAATATTTTTAAATCATTTTTTAAATTATATCGTTTCATCTACTAATGCTGAGGGATTTATCATACAAAGATTTAAAAATTGAAAAGGAAATTAATAATCTTATAGGAAAAGAATTTGATTTATTAGATAAAATTAAGAGAAGAGGTGTAGGTTCGAGAAAACTTTTAATAAAGAAAGCAGATAATAAAATTTATGATTTATTATCTAAATCATATAGTTTGAATGACTGTAATATTGAAATTAGATCTAAGGGTATCATGGTATACTTTAAATCAAAACAATCAACTTTTGGTCTAGCTATTCCATATTATAAGTTAATTATCTTCAAAATAGATGCTGATCATTACACAATAAATTTTAACGAATTTTTTTTAAAAATTAGAATCAAAAATAAATCCGATCATAAATTCTTTAAAAAAATATCTGAGGAGAAAGCAAATTATTTAAGTAGATAAACTATGAAATATAAAAATTCAGTTCAGAATTCTATCACAATTAATGCAAGTAAAGAAACAATATGGAATTTTATTTCATCTCCTGGATACCTAAATAAATGTCATCCATTTTGTAAAAAAAATAAAATTATAAAATGGGAAAAAGATAACCATTCTGACATTTTAGAGTATTTAAACGGACTGATATACATAAGAAAATTTATTAATTGGAAGGAAAATAAGGGATACACCCTTCTCATAGGTGAAGAAAATAAACAAAAATCAATGGTTAAATGGGAGATTACCCCTCATAAAAAAAATACAAGTCTTTCTATTACAGTTTACCCATATTTTCTAAATAACTACCCAAAAATAATATCATATCTACCCTATAAAATTGTAGTAACTCCTAAGCTTGAAAGCTATCTACATTCTGTATTAACTGGAATCAAATATTATCTCGATAAAGGAATTCCAGTAGAAAAAAATATGTTTGGTAGTCATAAATGGTTCTCATAATTTATTAAAAAAACATATAGTTTTGAAGTATGAAAAAATATGGACTTGGGCGGAAGAGAAAAGGAATAAATCAGATAAGATGATTTCTAGAGAGTATGTATATAATAATTTACAGGACTTAAGACTTAAGAATTTACTATCAGATAGGAATTATCATATTGGCTTGAGAGTAATGAGTTTAGAAAACTATATAAAATCACTGAAGAACCTTAGATCTCTGATTGATAGTAAATACAAATAAATTACCCATCAAAAGATGGGTAATAATTATTTATTTGTTTCGGGAATGAGACCCGTCACAGAGACCATTTTCATCAGATGTATTTCCGCACTGACACAACGGTTTGTTTTTAAATGTAGTACTCATTTTTAATATTTAAATTCAGTCAATACAACGAGTAACAAAACTATTAGTTATGCTAAAAACAGATAATTTTTTAATTTATAATAGTTCTAAATTATATAATAATTTAAATGATTAATTTAAATGGAGCGTAACTTCTAGTTCAATATCATCTAATATTAACTTATCGCCAAGATTCTCAAAAAAAGAACCTGATCTAAATCTTACGTTATATAATGATCTATCAAAAGTCAAATTAGTTTTTAAAATATCACCGTTTACATTTATATCGAACGAAATAGGATGTGAGATATCTTTTATTGTCAATACACCATCAACTTCATAAAGACCATCTGATTTTCTTTTTGAAGAAGTCGTCTTTAAAGTAGATTTTTTAAACTTCTCAACAGAAAAAAAATCGTCTGATTTCAAATGTCCTTCTAACTTTCTTGCCCATTCTCCTTGCAAATCCTCAACTAATAAAGACTCCATATCAACTACAACCTCACCAATAACTTCGTTTTCAGTTACTTCAATGTTACCTGAACTTATGTTAAGTTTTCCAAAATGATTACTGGTTGTGATCTCTCTACCTGTCCATTTTATAAAACTCTTCTCAACATCTACATTGCTTTCTTTTGAAAGAATGATAGATGGAGATAAATAAAAAATAAAAAGTATTAATATGTTTTTCATAATTCTTCATAACGAATATTTTGAATTAATGATACATTGACAGAAAATTTGAATTAATAAGTTGACACTGACATAAAAAATCAATGAAAAATTTTCAAGGGTATTATTTATAGAATTTTAGAAAAATTAAATTTTACATCTAAAAATTCATGATTTTAATAAATCATTTTATGAAAAAATTCTTATTTTAATATATCGTATTATAATTATTGTAAAATTTTTATGTAAAACTTAAAAAGTAAAAAAATGAAAAAATTATTGATTGTTACCCTAACAACTTTACTAATCTCATGTAATCAAGGTGTTGTTGTGGATAATGGAAATTGGTCAGGTACAATAAATGAGAATAGTGAGGAAAGTAAAATAATAAGAAAATTGTCAAAAGCGTATGTTGATGGTAACTTTGAGATAACGGCAGAGTACATGGCTGATGATGCAGTAAATACAGTAAATGGAGTTGAGTTCGGGAAGGATGAATGGATTGCAGCATATAAAAGAGACCAAGAAATTTTTGATGATATACAACAAAACAACCTTACAATTACTACCATGTACTACAATAATGGTAGAATATTTACTAACCATTGGCTAACCTGGTATGGAAAATCTAAAATAACGGGTGAATCTAAAAATATACAATACTATGGGAACTGGGAGTGGAAAGGCGGAAAAATTATTGCAACCGGAGGAATTATAGATCCTACATGGTATGGTGGCGAGATAGTAAGATATTTAGAGTCTCAAAATTAAAATTCACTTATAAATCCTTAAATAATTTAATGAACATAGTAATATTTTTTAGAGATAACTATGAATAAATTTTAAGTATGGAAACAATAAATGATAAACAAAATAAAGAGGTTATAATAATTTGTGAACTATCTGTGAATGACAACAGGACAATTGACACAAGGGACTGGAGTGATAGTTATGCTAAACTTATATCTGAAACTGAGGAGAATACAATTTCCTGGAGGTTTTTGATCTCTAAAGATGAGAAAAAGGTAACACTTTATGAGAGGTATAGTGATGAAAACGCTTTCAAAAATCATCTCAGCAGAATATTAGCTGAGGGGGGAGATCTTCAAGAGGAGTTTGGAAATTTCTCAAATATCTATACATTCGAGAGCATAATATACTTAGGAGATGTCTCAGATGAACTGAGATCTTACATAAAAGATCATGGCCTTGAGTTAGACTTCCGTTCAAGTATTGGAGGTTATACAAGGTATTAAAAAAA
>TARA_B100001057_G_scaffold198162_1_pt1 | contig 12726 bp, 9 predicted proteins | sample TARA_B100001057 | Tara Oceans TARA_B100001057 (sample SAMEA2621839) | marine metagenome | biome: marine biome (ENVO:00000447); feature: surface water layer (ENVO:00002042); material: "saline water (ENVO:00002010), including plankton (ENVO:xxxxxxxx)" | depth 5 m
ATGGTGGATCTTTCCTCATCGGTGTTGACGGGGCCGTCGAAAAGAACATCGCCACGGGCGGAAATGGCTCGGAAGCGCTTGACGCCGTCAGCGGAAGTATACTCATACGAACCATCGGCATCCGAATGTACGATCTTGGTCTTCGCCGAACCAGAAACCGATGACCAAGATGACACTCCTCCACTTTTTCGGGCTTCATCGATCATTTTATCTAAATCCGTACTGGAACGAAAACCAAGGTTAATGCCAAAATCAAGATCCGTTCCCGGAATGGCCTCTTCGTCCATGGCCCTATCCCATTCGAGTGAACTTAGTTTGCCATCGCCGTCCCCATCAAACTTCTCCAACAACTCAGGGGAAACCAAATCCCGATTGAGACCCCGTTGACCAAAGGCACGTGCTTGCCGCTCGATTTGTTTGCGGATACGGTCTGCAAGGATCCGAGCATCCGGAAATACGATCTGCCCGATCTGGCTGTCGATTTCCTGAATACGATTGAACGAGTTCGTGAGACCGGTTTTTTTCTTACTACCGAGTTTCACTTTGAGGGTTTTCTCTTTCCCTCTTCTCAGGATGGTAAGAGTGACCGATTGACCAACCTTGCTTGACCGAACAAGCTCGACGAGTTGTTCCGGATTGACCAATATTTGATCATCAAACTTTTTTAGTACGTCATAATGCCTCAAGCCAGCTTTTTGGGCCGGACCACCGGGGCTGACCATCACAACGGAAAGATAGAGATTTCCCGGGAGTCCGAGTTGCCTGCTGACGATTGGCGTAAGCTTGGTTGCGGCAAGCCCGAGAAAGGTGACCTCGTTTTCCTCAGCTGCTCGGTTAGTGATGAGGGGGTTTTCGGAATCATGGGCGGGTTCTTCGGACCAAAGAGACGCCAATGAAAAAAGAAACGCTAAGCACAACAATAGTGATTTCATAAAGGAAGGGGGTTGATTACTGCTTTGATAGTCGTGAACTTTTTTTCAGAAGGGCTCGAGCCCAATGAGGAGGGTTTCCTGCCGGGGCACGGAAGAGCGGATGAAGGTGTTGGTCTCCGGATTCACCCAAATCGTTTCGTCCAAGTATCGATAGCGGTACTGCCTCGCGGGACTCATTCCCGGACGTTCGACGATTCCTTCATCGAAAAAACGAATGGGAATCTCCTGTTCCTGCGGTTGACGCCAGCCCTCGGCGGTCATTGCGGATAACTCTTCAACCGAAACACCGTTGATCGGACTGTCATCTGGAACGGTTGAAGAAGATGGCCTTGGGGAAGACGTCGAGTCGGCAGTTTTACCGGCAGGAAGAACAAGTTCAACATCGGATACGGAGGAAGAGGGAACGGGAAAAGAAAAGAAGAGAACAAGCGAAGCAGCGGCGCCAAGAAGCAAAAGGCCGGACACTGCAAACAACTTGGTTCGGAAAGATGATGTGGAATTGTCACAATCGAGATCAGGCAATTGCCTCAGGGCAAGCCTCCCCGAATCACCAAGAGCATCTTCAACCCGGCGCTCAAAATCAGCCGACGGTTCGAGGGGGCTACAGGAACCAAGCTCTTTTTCCAACTTTTCGAAGTCGTTCATGTGTTGGTTGATTTATCGGCATGATGGTCTTCCAAGGATGGCGGAACCCATTCCTTGAGCTTGGACAAAGCGTAGCGGTATCGAGAGGCGACGGTATTGAGAGGAAGGTCGAGGGCTCGGGAGATTTCATCAAAAGTGAGTCCCCCCCAAACCTTGAGAGTAAGAACTTCTTTTTGCTCGGGAGGCAATCGTTCAACGGCTTGCAAAAGAGCGGATCGGCGTTCGTCTTTTTCCAAGGTTCGGTCGAAAAAATCAACAAACGAAGATTCCGTGTAAACTTTATTTTCCCTGACTTTTCTTCTATCCAAACTCCGCGCCCAATCGATCGCCAATCTTCTGATGGCCCGGTAAACCAAAGTTGGCGACACCTCGCCCGTGTGCCCGTAAAGTCGCCAAATTCTTACAAAGGCTTCCTGCACGAGATCTTCGGCGTCATCGGGATAGCGTGCTTGTTGCCTAGCGAAAAGAAGTAATTTCGCTCCGTGCTTGGCAAACCATGCTTTCCATATGGGTTCGGTTTTCATTGGATAATAATCTGCCCCTATAGCGAAAGCGGAGCATGCATTTGTTTAGGAAATTTTCAAAACTTTGGAAAAGGAAGATTTGAGGGTTATTTTTTTACATTTATCAAAAACACCACAATGTGGCATCCAAAATGCAATTGAGCAAATCAAGGGCAAGGTTAGTCTTGAATACAAGACAACCGAAATGCGCGACTCTGGGCTGGGTCGCGCATTTTTTTTTGGCATCGGGAAAACAAAAAAAGTCCCCTCCGCTTGAATGAAAAAGGATGAAGCCTTGTCATGGTATTGACCATGAGCTAAAAATACCTCTGATTTCTTTAACTTTAAAACCATGAAACTCTACAAAGGCTTGGACTTGGCGTATTGCACGAACGTTCATCGGGGAAACAGTTGGAGAGAAACCTTCGATTCCCTCGAGAAGTATGTTTTGGCGGTCCGTCAAAAGGTAGCCCCAAAAGATAGGTTTGCCATTGGTTTGCGCCTCGGCGCGGATGCGGCAATAGAACTTTCCAACCCTGAAGAAATACTTCGTTTTAAAAAATGGTTGGAGGCAAAGGATTGCTACGTCTTCACCATCAATGGTTTTCCTTATGGGAATTTTCACGGGCAACGAGTCAAAGAAGAAGTGTACCGACCGGACTGGGCTTCGCAGGAGAGGCTTTCTTACACCATCCTGCTTTTCGAAATTCTAGAGCAATTGCTTGAACCCGGAGAAGAAGGCAGCGTCAGTTCTCTACCGGGTTCGTTCAAGGAATTTCACACCGATGAAACGGCCTATGCGAAAATTCTCGATAATCTTCTTCACTGCTCCGATCAAATTGACCGCATCAAGGGTCCGAAAAACCTCGATCTGCACCTCGGCCTCGAGCCCGAACCACTGGGACTTTTCGAAACCACCCCGGAAACCGTTTCCTTTTTCGGCAAACTCCATGAAAAATCAAACGGGCGGGAAACTTTTTCGCGCAACCTCGGAGTAAACTACGATTGTTGTCATCTTGCGGTGGAATTCGAAGAAGCCGAGGAGGGGTTGAATCTTTTGGGAAAAGAAGGAATTCGCTTGAGTAAACTTCATCTCAGCTCCGCCCTTCGCGTCAAACCCACTCACCAAAACCTCAAGGCCCTCGAAGGATTCGTCGAAGAAGTCTATCTCCATCAGGTCGTGGTCGGCCAAAACGGACGAATCCTCCAACGTCATAAGGATCTCGACCTGGCGCTTTCAGCCTCAGAGGCACAACCGGAATTCATGGGTGACGAATGGCGGATTCATTTTCACGTTCCTCTTCACTCATCTCCCGGTAATGGGATGGAGGACACCGGAAATCAGGTTCGCAAAACAATCGACTGGTTGGCCCGAAACCCCGAAAAATGCAAGCATTTGGAAATGGAAACTTATACTTGGGAAGTCCTGCCCGAAAACTTACGTTCCCAAGACGTTGTGCAACAAGTTGCCGAAGAATACTTTTGGACACTTGAGCTTCTTCGGGAAAGAGGGCTTGCCCCACCGACAACCACCCAAGGTGGTTCCTGAAGTGAGGAAAAACTTTCCACATCAGGTCCTGACCTTGGCCCGAACCTCCAATCTTCCGACGGTATGGACAAATTGCCTGGCCGCCTGGGGAGTCAATGCGGTTGCGGGGAACACCCTCAGGGCAGAACCCGCGTGGGGCGATCTCGGGTTTCTCGATCCAAGTTGCCTTTTCTTTCTTCTTCTCGGAAGCAGCCTGGTGTATGCGGGGGGTTGCACCCTGAATGATGCCTTCGACGAAAAATTCGACTCCAAGCACAACCCCGAACGCCCCCTACCCTCCCAGCAAATCAGCCCAAGAACGGTTTGGATGCTCGGTATCATTGAATTGGGCGGCGGCTTGGCCCTCCTCATCCTTGGGGCTCAGTGCTCCAGTCTGTGGGCTTTTTTGCTGGTTTTGACCGTAGTCGCATACGATTACCTTCATAAAAAATGGTCGGGTGGCTTCGTTCTCATGGGAGGTTGCCGTCTTTTTTTGTGGCTGACTGCGGCAACTGCAGCAGGACTCCATGGTCTTTCTCCTCAAACTTGGCTGTGGGGGATGGCACTTTTTGTTTACGTCATGGGCATCAGTTTATTTGCCAGAGGGGAATCAAAAAAGAGAGAAGCTCCAGCCAGAGTAGCCATCCTGTTCCTTTTTTCTTCTCCACTGCTCGCCTTGGCCGGATTAGTCCACTGGCATCAGATCGATCCAATTAGGCAGACCTTGATCAATTTGACCGGGTTGCTCGTCGCGTGGATTGCCTTCCGCTCTATCCAAGAGATGAGGAGTGGACGACAAGGAGCCATAGGCAAAGGCGTATCCTATTTGCTTGCAGGAATTTGCGCGATTGATTCGGTCGCCCTTTCCTTTTATCAACCCTCTTTGGTCGCACCTTGCCTTTGCGGCATATCAGTTGCTCTTTTGTTGCAAAAGAAGTTTGCGGCCACTTAAACCTTCGCTAACATTCAAATCATGCCTTCCACCTACTCCACTATACGGAAAAACATCCGCTTGGACTGCACTCACAGAGTCTTTTTCACGAAAGACTCCTTTTCCATGGCCAACGACACCTTGGCGGAAATTCTACAACCTCAACGGGAGGGAAACAGGACCAAAGTATTGGTCTACCTCGACGAAGGGATCTTGGATGGAAACCCGAATTTGCCCGACCGCATAAAAGGGTATTTTCGCGGCCGGGAAGAAAGATTGAATCTCGTAACCTCCCCTATTTTCATTCAGGGAGGAGAATCGGCGAAAAACGATTGGTCTCTCGTGGAAAGAATTTGGACCGATTTGAACAAGCATGCCATGTGCCGCCATTCCTACGTCGTCATTATCGGCGGCGGAGCCTCTTTGGATTTGGTTGGATTTGCCGCCTCGACCGCTCACCGTGGTGTTCGCTTGATCCGTTTCCCCACGACCACCTTAAGCCAAGGAGACGGAGGCGTGGGCGTCAAAAACGGAGTGAATTTCTTCGGAAAGAAAAATTGGGTCGGCACCTTCTCCATTCCGGATGCCGTGGTGAATGACTTTCACTTCCTGCGCGGATTACCGGAAAACCAAAAACGGGCGGGCTACGTCGAAGCCGTAAAAGTTGCCTTGATCCGCGATCGTTCCTTTTTCGAACAAATGGAAGAAAAGGCCCAAGACCTCGCCCGTTTTGAAGAAAACGCACTCGAGCAAGTCATCCGAAAGAGCGCCGCCCTGCATTTGGAACATATAGCCGGTTCGGGGGATCCCTTTGAAAAAGGCTCGGCACGCCCTTTGGATTTCGGGCATTGGGTTGCCCATAAACTCGAACAACTTTCCGATTTTCGTATTGGGCACGGAGATGCCGTAGCCATTGGCCTGGCCGTCGACTTGACCTATTCTTCGCGGATTGGCCTGATCAAACCGAAAACGGCCGAACGGTGCCTCCTACTTCTCGAAAAGCTAGGCTTCCATCTCTATGACGATCTGCTTCACGCCGATGGCGAGAGTGGGAACCGTTCGATTTTGGAAGGTCTCGAGGAGTTCCGCGAACATCTTGGCGGAGAGCTTACCATCACCCTCGTTCAGGGTATCGGGGAAGGCGTAGAAGTGCACGCCATGGACAAGAAAGAAATCCTCCAGTCCGTAGAAGACTTGCAACGAAGGCACGAGGCCCTTCTTGAAGTGTAACCGATGACCGAAAGCGGGCGTTGCGATGGCCCCCGAGTGGCAATTCTCAACGTAGTCGGGCTTTGCAATCGACTTTTGGGAGACCATACTCCCCGCTTAGAGGGTTTTTCCAAGAGATCAACCGGCACCCCTATCCCAATCCAACCCGTCATGCCGGCCCTTACTTGCTCGGCCCAAGCTACCTATTTGACGGGCACCCTGCCATCCGATCACGGAATCGTCGGAAATGGTTGGTATGACCGGACACTCAACGAACACCACTTTTGGAAACAGTCCAATCGATTGGTCCGCGGTCGTAAAATTTGGGATAAACTAAGGGAAGATCGTCCGGGTTTCAAGACGGCCAATCTGTTTTGGTGGTTCAACATGTATTCCTCGGTCGATTATTCGATCACCCCGCGCCCTCTTTACCGTTCCGACGGACTGAAGACCTTCGACGTACACGCTCATCCCCTTGCCATCAGAGATGAAATCAAAGCCGACTTGGGCCCGTTCCCCTTTCAGTCCTTTTGGGGTCCCAAGGCAGGGATTGGTTCTTCCAAATGGATCGCCGAATCAGCCAAATGGACCGAAGACCGGCACGAACCCAATCTTTCGCTCGTTTATTTGCCTCATCTCGATTATGATCTACAAAGGTTCGGCCCAGCAGACCCCCGGATTTTCATGGCCCTCCGGGAAATCGATGAAGTCGTTGGAGAACTGATAGACTTTTATGAAAAGAAAGGTATTAAAGTCGTCATTCTTTCCGAATACGGGATAACGAAAACCGATCAAGTCATTTTCCCAAACCGTATCTTTCGACGCAACGGTTGGCTGAACGTGAAAGACGAATTGGGTCTTGAGTACTTGGATTGCGGAGGTTCGCAAGTTTTTGCTCTGACGGACCATCAAATTGCTCACGTCTACCTCAACGACAAGAACGAGTCTTTTCTCAACAAGGTGAAAACGACCCTGGAGCAAACGCAAGGAGTATCTTCCGTATTGGTCGGGGAGGCCCGCAAAAAAGCCGGACTTGACCACGAACGGGCGGGTGACTTGGTCGCGATCTCGGATGAGCACGCTTGGTTTGCTTACTACCACTGGGAAGATGATACACTGGCTCCGGATTTCGCACGGTGCGTGGACGTGCACAGGAAATACGGATATGATCCAGCCGAGCTTTTCGTGGATCCCCAAATCAGTTTCCCCATGTTTAAGGTCGTCCGGAAGCTAATAGGGAAGAAGTTGGGTTTTAGAACTCACATGGACGTCATTCCCCTCGATCCCTATTTGGTCAAGGGAAGCCACGGCGCTACTCCTATAGACAAGCTTGATTGGCCGGTACTTTTCGGCGATGGCATTTCCGTACAGGACGATTCAATCCCCGCGGACAAGGTATGCGAGCGGATTTCCTCCCTCTTTGCATGATGAGGATTTCAACGTAACCAATCTACCTGGATACGCTGTAAAATTTGGAAGGTGCCCTTTTTAAGCTCAAGATGCCAAAGCGCTCTTTGTTAATTTTTTCCCTTTTTATTAAATTTGTGGTTGCTTCTTCAAACCTCGGATTAAAGAAAACATCACTGCAGTGATCGGTTTGATTGCCGATCCGCCCGAGTCAAATCCATACAAACACCAAAACAACGTGAGTCCTGCCACCAAGAAAAACGACGACGAAAAAATGGCCCAAGCCCTAGTAGAGGCCTATAAAAAACTCAAAGACCAAGTCCAGCAAGTAATTGTCGGTCAAGATGACGTTCTCGAACAATTGCTCATTGCCATGCTTGCCCGGGGACACTGTTTGTTGGAGGGCGTACCGGGGTTGGCAAAGACTCTCATGGTGCGATCCTTGGCTCAGGCAATCAACCTGAGTTTCCGCCGGATTCAATTTACGCCCGACTTGATGCCAGCGGACATAACCGGCACGGACATCATTCAAGAGGACAAGACAACCGGGCACCGCGAATTGGTTTTTGAAAAAGGGCCTATCTTTTCACAAATCGTCTTGGCGGACGAAATCAACCGGACTCCTCCAAAAACCCAAGCGGCCTTGCTCGAAGCCATGCAAGAGCACGACGTTTCGGTGGGCGGCAAAACCTATCATTTGGACGAGCCTTTCTTTGTTTTGGCCACCCAAAATCCGATTGAACAGGAAGGAACTTACCACTTGCCGGAAGCTCAACGCGACCGGTTCCTCTTCCAGGTAATCGTCGATTATCCGTCCCGTGACGAAGAAAGGCAAATCCTCGAGCGAACGACCTCGACCTTCGAGTCCAAACTCGAACCTGTCTTGGACGGAAAAACCATTCTCGAATGCCAGGAAACCGTCAAACGGGTACCTGTCCCCGAACACGTTTACGAGTTTATTCTCGACCTTGTCAGGATGGCGAGACCCAAGGAGGAATCCTCCCCTAAATGGGTCAAGGACCTGATCGAGTGGGGACCGGGACCAAGAGCTTGCCAGCAATTGGTTTTGGGTTCGAAGGTCAGGGCATTGCTCCGAGGACGTTATCACGTGACCGTGGACGACGTGGAAGCCTTGGCTCACCCCGTCCTGCGCCACAGAATCGTTCCCACCTTCAATGCGGAGGCCGAAGGAATTTCCGTCGAACACTTAATAGACCGCTTGCTCAAGGACGCCCCGAAAAAAGAAGAGAGTGTAATGTAAGAGAGCGCCTCTTATCTAGAAAACAGGGAGCCCAGTGGCCACCGTAACCGACTACCTAGACCCGAAGGATCTCTCTCGGCTTGCCAACCATCAAGTGTTGGCGAGGAGAGTGGTCGAGGGCTTTTGCACCGGGCTGCACCGCTCTCCCCACAAGGGGTTCAGCGTCGAATTCAAGCAGCACCGCCAATATGTCCCGGGCGACGAGATTCGACATCTCGATTGGAAAGTCTACGGGAAAAGCGATCGTTTCTACATACGCGAGTACGAAGAAGAAACCAACCTCAGGTGTAACGTACTCCTGGATGCCAGCGGTTCCATGGCTTATGAAGGTACCCGTACCGAAGGACGGTCCAAGCTCCACTATGCCTCGCGATTGGCGGCCTGCCTGTCCTACATGATGCTCAGGCAAACGGACAGCGTGGGACTCGTCACCTTTGACACGAAAGTCCGCAACGTTCTGCCCCCTCGTGGAAGAGCCGCTCACGTCAGGAACATTATAGACTTGCTCGGCGAAACCGCTCCTGGTGGAGAAACCGATCTTGGTAGCGTTTTCAACGAATTGGTTCCCAAGCTCAAACGCCGTGGACTCGTCATTCTCATTTCCGATTGCTTCGGGGACTTGGATTCCGTGATGAAAGGCTTGGCTCATTTTCGCCATGCCAAACACGACGTCCTGATTTTCCAGATTTGGGATCCCGATGAACTCGATTTCCCCTTCAAACAATGGACACGCTTCGACTGCCTTGAGGACGCGGACAAAAAGCACACGGTCGACCCCTCGCACCTCAGACAGGCCTACCTGGAAAACCTCAAGGAATACCGGGAGAACTTCACCAAAGGGTGCCACCGAAACCGCATTGACCTCGTCCCCATGACCACGGACCAGCCTTATGCCGACGCCCTGTCGTATTACTTGGCTTTGCGCAAGCGCGGAAAGGGGGCCATGCTCAAATGAACTTTCTCAACGTAAGTTTGGCTCTGGGAGCAGCGGCCGTTCTTGTTCCCCTGATCATTCACCTTTTTAACCGCAGTCGGTTCAAAGTCGTCAATTGGGGAGCCATGCACCTTCTCGAATCCGTAATACGGGTCAACCGCAAACAAGTTCAACTGGAACAATTGATTCTTCTTCTTATCCGTTGCGCCATTCCGATTCTTCTTGCTCTTTGCCTTGCCCGGATGGTCGTAACCGATTGGGGCCCTTTTCTTCACCGCATCGTTCTTCCGCTCGCCGCCTTGACTTGCCTCATCCTCTTTGCCCTTGTCCCTAGACTAAAAGTCCTCTGCGGTCTTCTTTGCTCAGCCTGTTTGCTATACGCGCTTGCGGCAGAGACCGGCCTGATCGGTTCGGGCTACGCCCAAAAAGAAATCTCCTCCAAATCCATGGACGTGCCGAGCTCCAGCGTCATTCTGATGGACGACAGTTTTTCCATGAACGCGGACGGTGGCTTTGACACAGCGGGTGCTTTTGCGGAAGGCTTTCTCAAAAAATTAAAGAAGGGATCGGAAGCCACCCTAGTGCGGATGGGTGGAAGCGCCTCGCCGATTTTCGACAAGCCGACTTCCGAAACGAAAACCCTCGGAGAAAGATCGGGCAACCTTCGGGCGGCCTCGGACCGGGTGGATCTCGCGGGATCCTTTGACACTGGAATCAGAGCGACTCATGACGGACAAAATGCCAAGCGTGAAATCATTCTGGTCTCCGACTTCAGGAAATCCGATTGGGAACGGACGAGCAGTTCTTTGGCTGGCTTGAAGGAACGCCTGGAAAACGAAACTCTCCAACCAGCCATAACTTTTATCGACGTCGGAGGCTCTTCCCTCGAAAACGTTTCCGTTGAAAGCATCGACTTGTCCGCATCTTCCGTCGGGGTTGGTCAAAAAGTTCTCATAAGAGCGGAGTTGCGCAACCATGGAACCAAAGCCACTTACGAAGGAGATCTGCCGGTCAGGTTGTTCATAAACGACGAAATCGAACCCGTTCGGGAAACCGTTGTTTCCCTCAAGCCCGGCGAAACTGGGCAGGTTCTCTTTCCCCATGAATTTTCCGAAGCCGGATCCTCAACGGCTACGGTCGAAATCGGAGCCCGCGACGCCCTGGACTCGGACAACCGCAGATCTTCCTCCATTGCCGTCCTGGACCGAATCGGTGTTCTTTTGGTCGATGGAGCTCCATCCGAAGAATGGCTCCAAGGCGAAACCGATTTTCTTAAAATCGCCCTCACCCCTTTTGAAGAAGCCCAAGTCAAGAAGACCATCGAGGCGAAAGATTTGATCGAGGCATCCGTGATCCGAATCGACGATTTGACCCCCGCCGACATCAAGGACGGTAACCAAAGCGTCATCGTTCTTGCCAACGTGCCCAACCTCAAGGACGACCAAGTCAGAGCTCTGGCCTCCTTTGTTCGAAACGGAGGAGGACTTTGGCTTTGCCTTGGCGACCAAGTGGACGGGAACTGGTACAACAAAGTTCTCGGTTCCGAGAAAAACGACTTATTGCCCCTTGACCTCTTTAACCTGGGCGGAAGCTTGACGGATGATTCCGTTCGAACGAAGGTGGTCGCCTCTTATTTCGAACATCCGGCCTTAAGTCTTTTCAACGACCGTAGAAATGGAAACTTATCGGATGCAGACCTTTGGCGCTGGCACAGACTGGATGAATCGGACGCCTCGGCTTATCGGGACGTTACAATTCTGGCAAGAATGGAAAACGGTGACGCCTTCCTGGCGGAAAAAAAAGTGGGGAAAGGCGTCGTCATTCAAATGGCTACCTCCGTGGATGGGGATTGGAGCAACGTTCCCGTCCGTTCATGCTACCTCCCGCTTGCTCAGCAAATCACCACTTATTTGGCGGATCAAGTAACGCCACCGCGCAACTTGCCAGCTGGTGCCACTTTTACCCATTACCTGCCTGAAAAAGAGGCCGGAACAAAACTTACGGTTCAAACACCGGACGGTTCGACCTATGTCGTCAAGGCAGTCAAAAGAGGGACGCAGGCCGTGGCGGAATTCTCGCAAACAAGGGAACCTGGAACCTATGAGATGAGTGGTGAGGGCATTGGAAAGATCAAATTCGTTGCCTTGGCATCGACTCGGGAATCTCTCCTTGAACGGATGAGCAAGGAAGAGATTCTTTCCGCAGGCGCGGAGCTTAGTCAAACGGTTGATTACATTGATGCATCGGAAAAAGACGCTCTTTCCGAATACCTTGAATTGGACGGCAACCGCACTTATGGGAGGGAAATGTGGAAATATTTGCTCCTCGCAGTGGTGTTGCTCATCTTTCTCGAGGTCATTCTCCAACGAGTCTTCGGAAGGGTCAATTCATGAAAGACGACCGTACGGGATCAAGCCTTTACCTAGCCGGCGAATGGGAACCTTGGACCTGTCTGCTCATCGTGTTGGTCGCTTCCTGCGCTGCCTGGTGGCTCTACAGGCTGGAAACCAGAAAGGGAACCCCCGCCCCCTTGGACAAGCTCCTTCCTTTTCTTCGAGCTCTGGCCGTAGCCTTGGTTGTTTTAACCCTGGCCGGTCCGACTTTGAAAAACGTTTCCGAGAAAGGGGAGCGAGGAAGAGTGCTCGTCTTTTTGGATGGATCGGAAAGCATGACGATCCAGGACAAGCATATGTCAGCAGGAAGAAAACTTCTTTTGGCCGAACGTCATGGTTGGCTTCCCGGAGACCAGCAATTGCTCGACCCGACCCTCCATGAAGCGGCCGATCTCTTGTCGGTGGCCCGTATTCGGTTAAACGATGCAATGGAAGATCCGACCGCCAACCTAGACCAACTCGCCGCCGAATTCGCCGGCACTGCAAAAAGAGTCACGGAAATGCTCAAGGGCAAGGATTATCAAGTCGCATTGCCGGAAGAACGCCGGGGCCTCCTTAAGCATGAGGTATGGAAAGGAATACCGGGAAGCGAATTACCGGCTCTTGTGTCTCATAACAAGTTCAAGGCAAAAAAGCCCGACACCACCGGATACCTGAAGTCAGCTCAAAGCCCAACCAACGTGGGCGAAGATTTTGGGAGAAAAATCAGCGGTATTCTCGTGCCACCCTCCGACGGAGAATATCGTTTTTGGATTTATGCGGATGACCAATGCATACTCAAGCTCAACGTCGCCGGTGAAAATGCAGATAATGCAAAGGAGATTCTCCGCGTGCCCGCTTATGCTTCCGCAGACTGGCAGGAATCCCTTCGCTCCCGCCCCATTCGGCTTCGCAAAGACAAGCGTTACTACTTCGAGATTTTGCACAAGGAAGGTGGGGGAGACGACTTCTGCGCGGTAGGATGGACTTTGCCGAACGGCTCT
>TARA_B100001057_G_scaffold30086_1_pt1 | contig 12718 bp, 14 predicted proteins | sample TARA_B100001057 | Tara Oceans TARA_B100001057 (sample SAMEA2621839) | marine metagenome | biome: marine biome (ENVO:00000447); feature: surface water layer (ENVO:00002042); material: "saline water (ENVO:00002010), including plankton (ENVO:xxxxxxxx)" | depth 5 m
AAGCAAAAAAAAGGAAAAATGTTAAAAAATAGAATCATACCTTGTTTAGATGTAAAGAATGGTCGTGTTGTAAAAGGTATAAACTTCGTTGATCTAAAAGATGCAGGAGATCCTGTTGAACAAGCTAAAATTTATAGTGATGGTGGAGCAGATGAAATTTGTTTTTTAGATATTACAGCATCTAATGAAAACAGAGATATCATTTATGACGTCGTAGAAAATACTTCAAAGAAATGTTTTATTCCTTTAACAGTAGGAGGTGGAATTAGAAGTGTAGAGGATATAAATAAATTACTTAACTGTGGCGCTGATAAAGTCTCTATTAACACTGCAGCAGTAGAAAATTCAAAAGTTGTTATTGATAGTTCAAAAAAATTTGGGTCCCAATGTATTGTAGTTGCGATAGATGCAAAGAAAAGTGGAGATAAGTGGGAATTATTTACTCATGGGGGCAGAAATAATAGTGGTATTGATGTTTTAAAGTACGCTAAAAAGATGGAAGAAAATGGTGCAGGGGAGTTATTGGTAACATCAATGGACAGAGATGGTACACAAACTGGATATGATATTGATCTAATGTCAAAAATTTCATCTCAGGTTAACATACCAGTTATTGCCTCTGGCGGTGTTGGAAATTTAGACCACTTAGTTGATGGAATTAAATTGGGTAAAGCTAGCGCAGTTTTAGCTGCCTCTATATTTCATTATGGAAAACATTCTATAAAAGAAGCCAAGGATTATTTGGACTCAAAAGGAATACCTGTTAGAATTTGATATGCTTAATACTTTAGAAAGACTATTTAATCTTGCGAGAGAACGAAAAAAATCTCCTGTAGATGGTTCTTACACAAATAAATTACTCAGCGATAAATCTCTAAGTAAAGAGAAAGTCCTTGAAGAAATAAATGAACTTATAGAAGCAGTTGAAAAAAATTCAAATAGTATTCATGAAGCAGCAGACGTTTTTTATCACCTCATAATGTATTTAGAATCAAATGATGTAAAAATTGAAGAAGTGATGCAAGAATTAGAAAGAAGAAAAAAATGATTAGGTCTTATAATGAGTTACGATAATAATAATATTTTTGCAAAAATTTTGAGAGGTGAAATACCTTGTAATAAAATTTATGAAGATAATTTTATTTTATCATTCCATGATATTAATCCACAAAAGAAGATTCATGCTCTAGTTATTCCTAAAGGAAAATATATTGATCTTGATGACTTTAGTGAGAAAGCTTCAGCAGAGGAAATTGTTGGGCTTTTAAAAGGAATCAACATTGTTGCAAAAAAATTGAGCATATCAGTTGATACTGGTAAAGGATATAGAGCTTTAGCTAATATCAGCGAGCATGGAGGCCAAGAGGTACCTCATTTACATTTTCATTTATTTGGAGGTGAAAGAGTTGGTAAAATGGTTGAGTGAAAAAAAAAATTGAAAGAAATTATTTAGAAATAAAATCATTAACAGATTTAAATATTTCTTCTACTTTTCCTGAGGGTTATGAGATTCAAAATATTAATCCTGCAGATTTTCAACTTAATAAATTTTTTTATAAAAATGTTGGTAAAAAACATCACTGGGTTGATCGTCTTATTTGGAATGAAAAAGAATGGATCCAATATGTATCTGATAAAAAAGTAAAAACATATGTTTTGAAAAAGAATGAAGATTTGGTGGGATATTTTGAGCTCATAATCCATGATGATAAAAGTGAGGTAGAAATCGCATATTTAGGTCTACTTGAAGAATATCAAAACAAAAAATTAGGTTCACATCTTTTGTCATCTGCAATCAAAAATTCATTTGAGAATAATCCTAAACGAGTATGGGTCCACACTTGTTCTCTTGATCATAAAAATGCTTTAACTAATTATATTGCAAGAGGTATGAAAATTTTCAAAAAGGAGACAATAACAATTTGATTAATTTTGCTCTGGTAGAATGAATAAACTTTTATCAAAATTTTGATTTTTAATAATTGATGATAGAAAAGTGATATTAAGATTCTGATAAATATCTAGAGTTTGCCATCCTATTAAATTATAATTTTCTTTGTTAAAAAAAATATTTATTTCGTTTTCATTTTCAACAAAGTTATAATTAATAAATTGATTTTCAACAATCCTCTCCTTTGAATTAAGTATTTTCTTAAGCAAATAATCTTTATCTAAAATTAAATTTAAAGGTGTTTTCTCTAAAGGATAAAAATAATAACTAGTTTGAGTTTTTATAACCAATGATTTTCCGTTTGAAACTAATTTTTTTTTGTTATCTAAATTATATTCACAATAAATTTTTTTAGGATATTGTATTATACAGTTTCCATTCTCAGTTTGCCCGTTAATATTTTGCTCGAAATTAAATGATATATTATTCGTATTTTTAAGGTTTTTAATTATATTTTCTTTAATTTCTGCTGAACTCTTGCTCGCAATAAGGATAAATAATAAAACTAAAATTTTTTTATTCATCATAAAACATCACGTTTTCCAACATGATTTGCTTTACTTACAATACCCTCTGTTTCCATCATATCTATTATTCTAGCCGCCCGATTGTAACCTATTTGAAGTTTTCTCTGTAGAAATGAAGTTGAGGCTTTGCCTTCTGACTTTATAATATCGACAGCTGCTTGATACAATTCATCTTTATCACCTTGATTTTTTGAACCCTCACTAATCTCTTTTTCATCTGCAAAATTTAAAATTTCATCTACATAATCTGGCTCAGCTTGTGATCTTAAAAAGTTATTAATTTTTTCAATTTCATTATCAGATACGAACGGTGCATGAATTCTAATAATCTTATTTGCTGAGGACATGTACAACATGTCACCTTTTCCCAATAATTGTTCTGCACCTTGTTCTCCCAAAATTGTTCTACTGTCTATTTTAGATGTTACTTGGAATGATATACGCGTTGGAAAATTTGCTTTAATTGTACCAGTGATTACATCAACACTAGGTCTCTGCGTTGCCATTATTATATGAATACCAGCTGCTCTAGCCATTTGAGATAATTTTTGAATATAATTTTCAATCTCTTTACCTGCGACAAGCATTAGGTCGGACATTTCATCAACAACTACTACAATATAAGGCATTGGGAGCTTATGTTTTGCATTATATCCATCAATATTTCTTACCCCTTCTTTAGTCATTAATCTATATCTGCTCTCCATTTCTTTAACTACCCAACCTAAAACAGAAGCGGCTTTTTTTGCTTCTGTAATTACTGGACAGAGTAAATGTGGAACTCCTTCGTAAGTTGAAAGTTCCAACATTTTTGGATCAATTAAAATAAATTTACATTTATCAGGAGTATGTCTGTATAGAAGAGACAAAATAATTGTATTTATACAAACTGATTTTCCTGAACCTGTGGTTCCCGCAATGAGTAAATGAGGCATAGAAGTTAAATCACCTACAATTGGTGATCCAGAAATATCTTTACCTAAAGCAATCGGTAATTTAATTTCTTTTTTTTTAAAATCTAAATTATTTAGTATTTCACTTAAATAAACATTTTCTCTTGAAGAATTAGGCAATTCAATACCAACAGTATTTCTACCCGGAATAGTTGCTATACGTGCTGACTCAGAACTTGTGTTTCTGGCTATATCATCAGAAAGATTTATTATTTTAGAAACTTTTACGCCAGCTGCTGGTTCAAATTCATTTAAAGTTACAACTGGGCCATGACTAACTTTTTTAATATTTCCATTAACACCAAAGTCTAGAAGAATCTTTTCTAAAAACTTAGGATCGTTATTTTCATTTTTATTGAAATTTCCTTTTTCTTTTCTAGAAGGAATTTTAAGCAAATCTAATGAGGGTAAAATAAATTTCGTTTTGTTGGATGCAGATCTTGTTTCTGCTTTTATGAATGGTAAATCTTCTTGAATCAAATTTTTTATTTCATCCTGAGGGATGTACTCATTAATAATTTCATTCTCATTTGTATAACTTTTACTACTATTTTTAGTAAACAAATTTGACAATTTTTTAATTGATTGAAGAAAATTTTTTAAGCTAAAATTAATACTTAATAAAAATAAAATAATTATTAAAATAATAAGAAAGTAGTAAAAAACATTTTCGTTTATATTTATGAGATTGTTCAAAAAAGTTTTGTTTAAATAATTTCCAGTGAATCCGCCATTTCCATTTATGTAAAGTTTAAATGTATTTTGATAAAAATTACTAAAAAATAATGACCCAACTATTAAATATAAAATTATAAAAAATGTATTTTCTATTATGAGAAATAACTCTTTAGTTTTAAATATTTTCATTCCTGTGAAAATATAACTAACTGGTATAAGGTAGGCTATAAGTCCTACTGATTGAAAGAGAAGATCTGAGACAAAACTTCCTTGAAATCCCAAAATATTATTAATTTCTGTATTTTGTGGAAAGATAAAATTCGGGTCGGTTGGAGAATAAGAAATTAAAGAAATAAAAAGTAATGCACCAAAAATAAAAATCAATATACCACTAATTTCTATTAATCTTTGAATAATGAAAATAATTAGAGAATTTGTGAGTTTTTTTATATCCATTTTTGATGAATCAAATTTACCACTTTGTATCATCTAATTTTTGTTGTTAAAATTAAAAATATTATGAAAGTTTGTATTTTAGGTAGTGGGTTAACAACTTTGACCACAGCAAAAGCTTTGATTAATCAGGGCATATACGTAGATATTTTATTTGAGTCAAAAAAGAAAAATGAAAATAAAACACGCACTTTAGGAATTTCTAAAAGTAGTATAGAATTTTTTAATAAGGATATTTTAAATATAGAAAAATTTCTTTGGGATATCTTAAAAATAGAAATTTTTAGTGAAAATTTAGGTGACGAAAAAGTATTAAATTTTGAGGATAAAAATAAAAGACTTTTTTCAATTATTAAGAATTATGAATTAAGCAATTATTTATTAAGGGAATTAAAAAAAAGCAAGCTTTTTAAAATTAAAAAAAAAATAATTAATCATAATACCATTCAAAATAATTATAAGTTAATAATAAATTGCGATTTAAATAATCAAATTACAAAAAATTATTTTTTTAAAAAGATAAACAAAAACTATAGAAGTAACGCTTATACAGCTATTATAAGTCACAAAAAAATGAGTACTAACAATATTGCAACACAAATTTTTACAAAAAGAGGACCAATAGCTTTTCTTCCAATATCTGAAGACCAAACTTCTATAGTCTATTCAGTAAGGGATGGAAAAAATTTTGAATTTAAAAAAATTATTGAAAGATATAATACTAAATATGAAATAAAAAAAATTAGTGAGAGTATTAGTTTTAACCTCAAATCAAGTGTCTTAAGATCCTATCAATATAAAAATATTTTAGCTTTTGGAGATTTGTTGCATAGAATTCACCCATTAGCCGGTCAGGGTTTTAATATGACTATAAGAGATATTAAAGTTCTTGTTAATTTGATAAAATTTAAAATTAACCATGGTTTAGATTTAGATAATTCTATATGTATGGATTTTGAAAAACTTACGAGACATAAAAATTATATTTTTGCAAATGGAATAGATTTGATTTATGAATTCTTTAATTTTGAAAGCAAATATGACAATAAGGCTTTTAGCAAATTGGTACAACTCATCGGAAAAAATAATACGACCAATAAGGTTTTTAAAAAAATAGCTGATATTGGAATACCTATTTAAAGTTACTGGATAGTTGTATTATTGAATTGATCAAAAGTATAAGTTGTCAATATTTCAGCAATTTTAGTTTTTCGTATGTTTAGATTTTCAGCTTCTAATAAAACTTGCTTTTCTTCCAATGTAAATGGTGAGGCCATAGCAAGTGCATTGATTGTTTCATCTAGACTTTGTTTTTCTAATTCTTTCCAGTTTATAATGAAGCCTCTCTTTTCAAACAAGGATTTAAGATTTTTGAATATTAATTCTAAGTCAGAAAATTTGATTTGCTCGTTATTATTTTTTAAATCATCATGATAATTATCGTAATTAACATTAAATTCTCGATATTTTTTTTCTGATTGAATTTCATTTATTATTTTAAATCTTATTAATCCTTTTAACTCAATTAAATAACGATTATTTCCTAAATCTTTAAAAGTAACTATTTTACCTAAACAGCCAACTTCATGAAGTTTTGGTTTTATATCGTCAGTATTATTTGAGATTTTAGGTTGTATCATTCCTATAAATTTATTTGATTTCATACTATCATTAATCATTTCAATATATCTTGGTTCAAAAATATTTAGTGGTACGGATGTTTTTGGGAAAATTATAAAATTATTCAATGGAAAAACTGGTATTTTTGTAGGTAGATCTTTTTTATTCATGATAAATTATTATAGTATATATCAACTAATAAAAGAATATTTAAAATTCATGGCTTTAGATAAAATATTTCAACCAAAACATAATTTTGAACTAGTAAGAGTAGGTAAGAAAAATGATGGAGGTTATTTAATAGGTAAAAATTCTTTACAGTATACTAAAAATTTAGTGAGTTTTGGGATTGATGATGATTGGAGTTTTGAAAAAACTTTTTTAAAGATTAATAAGAATGTAAAATTATTTACTTTTGATCAAAATCTAGATGCAACTTTTCTTTTAAAAAGAATTATATTGAATTTTTTTAGAATTTTTTCTCTAACCAGAAGGTCTTTTTTCATGCAATCAATTAACAATTTTTTCGATTACTTTTTATTTTTAAAAAAAAATAATAAAAAAAAAAGAATTTATTATAATGATACAAAGGAAATTACTAAAAATTTAGATAATATTTTTCTTAAAATTGATATTGAGGGTTCGGAATACAGAGTCTTAGATGATCTGATTGAAATTCAAAATAAAATACAAGGAGCTGTTATTGAGTTTCATTATTTTGATTTACTTTCTCAAAGTGTTAAGAGATTTATTGAAAATTTTAATTTAGAACTAGTTCATATTCATCCAAATAATTATGGACCGGTTGATAAAAATGGAGATCCAGTCACTGTTGAGTTAACATTTGAAAAAAATTTTCAAATTTTGAATGAAAACATTGTTTTACCAAATAAACTTGATATGAAAAATGATCCTCATAAAGAGGATATAAATTTAACTTTTAATTGAATTTTAAGTCTTACAAACTATAATATTTATTTTAAGCGGGCATAGCTCAGTGGTAGAGCGTCTCGTTGCCAACGAGAAGGTCGAGGGTTCGACCCCCTTTGCCCGCTCCATGAATTTATGTCCATAAAAAAATTTTTATATAATGTAAAATTAATACGTTTGGTTTATTTTAAATTTTTAAGACCTTTAAGAAATCAACGGGATATAAATCTTTACCTACTAAAAAATTACAAATTTGGGTTATCTTTAGATGTCGGTGCAAACAAAGGACTTTATTCTTTGGAGCTAGAAAAAATTTCTAATGAGGTGATAATTTTCGAACCCCTTAAAAGTATGTTTAAGGATCTAGAGATATTGTTAAAAAAAAAAACAAAAAAATTTAATTACGCTTTAGGAAATTCTTTTTGTAATAAAAAAATTAAAATTCCAATCTTAAATAACTCATTATCTTATGGAAGAGCAACTTTAACAAATAGATTTAAAGAATATAAGAGTAAAATAACAAAAGTAAGAAAACTGGACTATTTGTTAAAAAAAAAAAAGATTTATAAAGTTAATAAAAAAGTTGATTTTATAAAAATTGATGTTGAAGGTTATGAGGAAAACGTAATATATGGAGCAAAAAAGTTAATTAAAAAAGATAAACCTATTATTCTAATTGAATTAGAATTAAGAATTTTAGGAAATAAAAAAATAAAAAGAATTTTTAATTTTTTTGAAAAGTTGAATTATAATGTATTTTATACTGATAATGGAATTAGTTTGAAATCAACTAAATTTAATGATTTAAAAAATTTTCAAAGAAATTCTAATTTTAAAAAAGATATTTTATTTAAACGTAGATTAAAAAAAGGTGAAAAAAGATATTATATAAGTAATTTTTGGTTTATACCAAAAAAAAAATATGAGTGATTTATTAAAAAAAAAATGTGTACCTTGTGAAGGTGGAGTTATACCTTTTGATATTTCAGAGATCCATAAATATCAAAAAAAAATTGATGGTTGGAATATTGTTAAAAATGAAAAAGATATTTATCTATTAGAAAAAAATTTGACCTTTAAAAATTTTTTAGAAAGTCAAAACTTTGTAAATGAAGTTGGGAAAATTTGTGAAGAAGAAGGACATCACCCAGATATATCTTTTGGGTGGGGTTATGTAAAAATTAATATAACAACTCATGCAATAGAAGGTTTGTCTGAAAATGATTTTATTTTAGCAGCGAAAATTGATCAAATTAGTGCTTAAAATGTCTTGTTTTAGAAAAAACTAAAACAGTGCCTGTAGCGTTTGCAAATTTAATAATTTCCTTATCTCGAATTGAACCAGCTGGTTGGATAACTGCTGATATACCAGACTGAACAAGTCTTTCTATGCCATCAACAAATGGAAAAAAAGCGTCTGATGCAGCAACAATTTCTTTTTTTCCTTTAATAAATTCCTTCATTTTGTTAATTGCAATTTGACAGCTGTCAAGTCTACTAGGCTGACCGGATCCAATACCAATTGTAGATTTATTTTCTGCAATAACAATAGCATTAGATTTTACAAAACGGCACATATTAAAAGCAAATATCAAATCATCAAATTGCTTTTGAGTTGGTTTTAATTTTGACACAATCTTAAAATCGTTTTTAATAAATTTTTTTTTATCATCAGTTTGTATTAAAATGGCATTATTTGTGGAATTAAATTTCAAAATTCCAGTTAATGAAAAATAAGAGGCATCAATAAGCCTTAAATTTTTTCTTTTTTTTAATATTTTTAAAGCTTCTTTATCAAAACCATTTGCAATGATAACTTCAAAAAACATTTTATTAAATTCCGTAGCTAAATTTTTATTTATTTTAAAATTACAAGAAACTATTCCTCCAAAAGCACTTACGGGATCACAGGCCAGAGCTGATTTATAGCTATCTATTTTATTTTTTTTAATTGATGCCCCACATGGATTGGCGTGTTTTATAATAACTGTACCTGTGTTAATAGGAAAATTTTTTGATACCGCGAGTGCAGAATATATATCGCTATAATTATTATAACTTAATTGTTTACCATTAATTTGGTTTAAATTTAAATTTTTATTTATTGAATAAATAGCACCCTGTTGGTGTGGATTTTCTCCGTATCTTAATTTTTCTATTAGGTGTCCATGAAAAACTTTTTTTTCTGGAAAAATAATTTTTGAATTTTTATTAAAATAATTTGAAATGATAGTGTCGTAATAGGCTGTTTCGGCAAATGCTTCTCTAGACATCTTTTTTCGAAAATCAATTGAAGTCTTTCCGTTGTTTGATCTTAATTCATTCAAAAGCTCTGGATATTGTTTAGTTGATGTAATAACCACAACATCATTAAAATTTTTTGCAGCTGCTCTTACCATTGTGGGTCCTCCAATATCAATATTTTCAATTATTTTTTTTCTATTTTTAGTTTGCTCCAAAATTTTTTCAAACGGATAAAAATTTACAACTACTAAATCAATATTTTCAAAATTATTTTTTTTTAAATCATGTCTATGATTTTTATTTTTTCTCTTATACAAAATTCCAGCATGTATCTTTGGGTGAAGTGTTTTTACTCTACCATCAAGAATTTCATTAAACCCCGTAAAGTCACTAACTTCTTGGCATTTAAATTTTAGTTTACGTATGTTTTTATAAGTACCACCTGAACTTATTATCTTAATATTGTTCTTTTTTAATATCTGTAAAAGTTTCTTTAAATTTGACTTATCAGATAACGAAATTAAGGCAGTTTGAATTTTTTTCATCATAATTTTTTTATTTCCCACTTAATTTCTTCTATCTGATTGTTAGAAATACTACTTATAAAAATATTTTGGTTTTCTGTATATAAATTTTTATTACCAAAATATAATCCGTTATCTATGTTTATATCATAATTTTGGCATGTAAATTTCCAACCTTCATTATTAAGTTCTATTAAGATTGTTTTATTGTCCTGTGTTTTCATTAATTTTACATTTGGTTCAACGTGAAATCTAATATCAAATTTGTAATTATAGTTATTTTTTTTTTTAATAATTTTATCTGTGCCTATAAAAACCATTTGTTCTGGATAAAATTCAATTTGCCTTTCGTGAACTGAATTGTACTTTTTTAAATAACCATCATGAGAAGCTACAATTTTCCAATAATCTTTTTCATGAATTGTTTCTTTTTTAATAACTTTTAAACTTTTTTTCAAAAACCATAGATTTTCAATTTTAGTAAATTTACAAGATGAATTATCATCTATAATAAGTGTATTATGAGCTGCTGATGACTTTGACAATTTATTGAGTGTAATGTTGCTTGTTTTATAATAACCACAATTACTAATTAATTTTTTTCCATTGGTAACAATCTCAAATGATAAGGCACCAGACTGATAATCTTTAGAATGTCCAAAGCTGGGAGTAGATCCTACGTCCATAATTAAGCATATCTTTTTATTTTTTAAAATTTGATAGCCACCAAATTGTAAGTTTTCATTCTTAAATTTATAACCAAATCTTGTTAAATAGCTGTCAAAGTCTTTGTTGTTAGAAATATTATTTCCATTAAATAAAAAATCTTGTTTTGTATTTTGCCAAACAAAAGCATAACTTTGTCCTAAAAAATAGATTGTTTCATCTATATGTTCGGGATGATTAATTTGGGACTCTTTAAACCATTCCCTAATCAAAATAAAATATTTAAGATAAAAAACTAATTGTTTTATATTTCTTGATTTTGGAAACCCTGTGTTATCTAAAGTTAATTTTGAAATTTTCTTTAATAAAGCACAACCAAAAGATAAATAATTTTTTTCATTTTGATAACAAAGACCAGCCAATACAATTGCTGCACAACCTATCAACTTATCATCAACTAATTCTGATTTGTTGACTTCATTTATTAAATGATTTGTTTGTTTTTGAATAATATTATTATAATCCTCTTTATAATCTTTATCGCCCCCTTCGTATGTGAGTTCATAACATGAAAGCCACGCAATTATTCTTTTTGCAGTTAAATCAAAACTCCAACTTTTATTATTATACTTTCCATTATTTTTAATCCAATTTGATATTACTGATTGTGTGGTTTGTTTTGAAGATTTTAAATCCAAACTAAAAAACCAATAAAAACTATGTAAACTTTTGTATTCTTTATAATTTAAACTTTTATTTTGCCAAATTTCGTTTAATGAAAAATTTTCAATTTTAAATTTTTTTTTTTGGTATTTAATTAAAGACGAAAGTAGATGAGGACTAGGTTTATAAATTAAATCCTTATTGTAAGTTTTCGAAATTTTCTTATCATAAATTTTAGAGTTTAAATAAATTTTTCTGAACTGATTATAAATGTTTATAAAAAAACGATTTATTGAAATCATGAATTTATTGTGATTTTAATAATTCAATATTTTTCTTAATATCTCCATTATTGCTTTTAAAAATGGTGGTTCCTGAAACCAATATGTTAGCACCAGCCTCAATAGCCATTTTTGAATTTTCAAAATTTATTCCACCATCAATTTCAATATCAAATTTTAAATTCTGATTTTTTTGTATTTTTTTTAGATCTTTTATTTTGCTTAAAACTTCGGGTATAAATTTTTGCCCACCAAATCCTGGATTTACACTCATTATTAAAACTAGGTCTATTTTATCTAAATATTCCTTAACTATGTCGATTTTAGTCTCAGGATTTAGAGAAATACCAACTTTTTTTTTGAGTTCCTTAATTTTTTGAATTGATAATTCTAAATTATCGGTGGTCTCAGGATGAATTGTAATTATATCAGCCCCTGCATTAGCATAGGCTTCTATATATTTATGAACAGGTGAAATCATTAAATGTACATCAAAAAGCATATTTGATTTTTTTTTTAAAGCTTTGATTACTGGTGGGCCAATTGTAAGATTAGGAACAAAATGCCCATCCATCACATCAACATGTATCATATCAGCACCACCTTCCTCTAATCTCTTTATTTCATTTCCAAGTTGACTAAAATCAGCAGATAATATTGAGGGTGAAATTTGTATTTTTTTCATTGATAACTAGAGATACTAGTATCAATTTTTAAAATTTAATTGAATTAAAAAATTGGTAAATTTGTCTCGAAATTTCACTTTCCAGAGGAAAAGACAGCATTCCCATTACTGAATATCCCAAAATCCATGGCATTAAATAAAATCTGATCATGAAGAAGAACCAGGCAACATACAATGGAACTAGAGGGTGAATTATGAAAGAAGGTGTTAATGGTTTAAAAATTGTAATTAGTGGATTGGTAAACTTTACGAAAACTCTCATGAAAAAAAATTGGGAGTCTTCTCTTTGAAAAATATTCATTGCTACTCTTCCAATGAGTGTCCACATTATAATACCCAATATATAGTCAATTATATATACTAATGGATGAAAATTAGCTGACATTTGAAAATTTATTGAATTAAAAGGGGCGAATTTAATCGCCCCTTTATCAAATTATTTATTGTTTTCCGATGATAGATCTACCAGATGGTACTCTAACCTCGTCAACCATTCTTTGCGTAGCAGCACTTGGTTCTGAAGTAATTAAACTTACAACAACC
>TARA_B100001057_G_scaffold455010_1_pt1 | contig 12712 bp, 6 predicted proteins | sample TARA_B100001057 | Tara Oceans TARA_B100001057 (sample SAMEA2621839) | marine metagenome | biome: marine biome (ENVO:00000447); feature: surface water layer (ENVO:00002042); material: "saline water (ENVO:00002010), including plankton (ENVO:xxxxxxxx)" | depth 5 m
GCCAATGGTAATCTTTTAACTATTGGTAATGCTACCGGTCAATTTCAGAATATCAGCTCAGATGCTTATTACAATGCGTGGCGACCAGATGCGCAGTCCAATACACATCCAAGGATTGGATATAATGTCATTGGCGACTCTGCCATTACCGATCGGATTATTGAGGATGGAAGTTTCTTGAGACTTAACAATCTTACGGTTGGTTATGATTTCCCGGTTGAAAATGCCAGCCTTTTCAGCCGTTTTAATGTCTTTGTAACCGCTCAAAATTTATTTACATGGACCAATTACAGTGGCTACAATCCAGAGATCTCAAGTTTTTCTTACGACGGTCTTAGAAATGGTGTTGATTGGAACGGCTCACCTGATGCAAAAACAATGTCCATTGGAGTAAATCTTAACTTTTAAAATTGATTAAAATGAAAAATTTAAAAATATTCTTATTATTTGCCCTTGCCATATTTACGTCTTGTGACTTAGACGAAGATCCTCCTTTTTTGGGTGAAAATGCTTACAATGACCCAATGTCTATTTTGGCAACCTTGGACGGAGTTTACGCGGGGTTGGCAAGTTACCAAGCTCAAGAAAGACGGCTTTTTGTTCAGAATGGCTTTTCTGGTTTTTTTGTTACAAGAAGACAGGGTCCAAATATAAATAATGTAAATAACAGAAACTTGTTATCATTAAAGCCTCAGGCCAATGATGGTGATGCTGATGCAACGTGGTTGGGTTTTTACAGAACCATTGCTAGAGCGAACGCTTTAATCGCCAATGTTCAAGATTATGATCCTGAGGGTACCTCAGCTTCAGATAAACTTTTTAAAGAGGTGGTTGGTCAAGCCCGTTTTGTGAGAGCCTGGTCTTATTTTTCGCTGGTACGTTTATTTGGGGATGTTCCATTAATTTTGGATTTGCCATCACATGATGCCGTAATGAATGCATTGACGCCTGCAAAAGAGGTTTATGCACAAGTTATTGTAGATGCTACAATGGCTGCTGATATGATGTATGATGGTTATAATGGTGATGGAGAAATTGATTATGACTATTACTATCCTAAAAAATATGCTGCCAATATGCTGCTGGCCAAAGTTTATATGACAATGGCAAGCAATGAATATGCAACTGCATATGACATCATTCCAGATAATTTATTGGGTTCTAATTTTTGGCAAATGTCCCATGATCAAGCCATCCAAGTCTTAGACCAATATCAGCTGGTTCCTGATTACTCGTCCTTGTTTACTTTACAGGGTGAAAATTCTACAGAATCTATTTTTGAATTGCAGATCAGTCAAATTGCAACAAATTCGCAGATGGGAAGAAATTACACGCCCAACCAATACAAACCAGGACAATGCTTTGGTTGGTTTTCGGTTGGTGCAGATTTTTATGACGACCATCTTACAACTTATCCTGGAGATCCAAGGCTTGAGGGTGCTACTTATATGAGTGAATACAGGAACAATGGTAATAACCCTAATAACGTCGGTAACTGGGTTCGCACTTATCCCTCAAGGAATAGAGGATGGTTTGGAAATTCTCATCCTTACCTTTTTAAATATGCTAATAAAGACATTACGCATAGCAATCAATATGATAGTAAAAACATTATTGTATACCGATATGCAGATCTTTTACTAATGTTAGCTGAAATTTCCAATGAACTGGGAGATTCAGCCAATGCATTAAATTATGTAACACAGGTTTTGGACCGTTCTGGATTAAGTAATTCAGAATATGCCGTTGCAGATCAAACGACTTTCCGACACAAAATAATGAAGGAATACCGCTATGAGCTGCTCGGAGAGGGAGAAGATGCACATAATAATAGACGCAGAGGTTTTGATTATTTTTTAGAACATATTATTATTCCTCATAACCCCAGCAGTTGGCATCCAATCACACCAAACAGAAGATTGTCAGATGGCCAAGCTATGAATTTCAACAATAAAGATTTGACGCTAAGCGAAGATCCTTCTCAGGTGATGTTTTTACCTTTGCCAACAAGAGAAGTTAACACCAACGAATTAATTAACTGATAATAAATTAATACTTCGTGTCTTATAAATTCTTAGTGGTTTTAAATATATTTTGGGCATTCAAATTGAATGCCCAAAATCAATTACCCCTTGCAAACGGTAATTTTGAAACTACCGACCCCGATAATAGTTTTAGTTATTGGTCCAACGATCAAATTGAAGATGGTCAAGCCAATTATTCTATCGCAACGGAAAACCTGATTAGCGGCAGCACCAAAGCCCAGAAAAGCCAAATCATTGCTCTGGGCACAAGAGGCTGGCATGTGAAAACTAAAAGTGATTATTTGTTTCAAGTTGAAGCAGGGCAGACCTATACCGTCCGATTTTGGGCAAAAATGAGTGGCTCAAGTTCTGCGACCATGAAGGTTGTATTTCAAGCCTCCGATGCTCCTGGAAGCTATCAAGGAAACGACAAAACAATTTCTCAAGACTGGCAACAATACAGCCACAGTTTTACAGTCGAAGCCAATGCAGATTTAAATAAATTGAGTTTTTGGTATATGGATGCCGGTGTGACTTATTTTCTCGATGAGGTGGAGGTTGTTGAAGGGAATCCAATCTCGTTTAACCAGTCGATTACCTATCAAACGGTTGATGGTTTTGGCGCTGGGATCAAACGTAAAACAGAGGATTTGTACGCACTCAACACTTCATTGCGAAATCAAATTGAGACCCATGCATTCCAAGATTTAGAAGTCAATATGATTCGCTTTTTCGTGTACCATGACCTGGAAGACCCCAACGACAATAACAACCCATTTAATCTCAATGCTGCTGCATTGGACTGGACGCGTTATGAAAGCGATCCAAACAATTGGAGATCTCGCTATGTAGCAGAAGCGCTTGGTAATGCCTTCAATTTGAGTGTCAACGGATTTGATCATATTATTGGGAATTGCAACAGCGCACCGGCCTGGTTAAAAACTAACAACTCTCACACTGGCGGTGGAACCTTAGTTTCAGGTGGAGAAAATGAATACAGTGAATTCTTAGTCGCCTTTATTAAAGGTATGGCCTCGCGCTACAATATCAATGTCACTGCAATTTCTCCGACCAACGAGCCTGACTTTCAAGTTTCTTACGAATCTATGAATACACCGCCATCTCAGTTGGCATCCATTATTAAAAATTTAGATCAACGTTTAACAATAGAAAATATTGACTATGTCCAGATTATTTCTCCTGAAAATTATAGAGTAAATTCAACAGACCCTAATAAATCTGCAACAAATTATATCGATGCCATGTTTACAGACCCCGATGTTGTCAATGCAACAGATGTAGTTGCCACTCATACTTACCAACCAGATCTCACTCCGCCGGATTGGACTGCTTTAAAGTCAGTCAGTCAGGATAAGGATATATGGGTCACAGAAGCAGGTAATTTAAAAAGTCCAGATTTTGACATGTTGGATGCTAGTTATTCAATAGAGCGCATCATGGATGGTTTCAATTACGGCGGTTTAACTGCTTATATGTTTCATTTATTTTACGAACAAACAAAATTTAACAGCGAAGTAAATGATTATATTTCCTCAGCTCTGGTTGTTTGGGACTTAAATAACAATATCATATTACCAAAACGCTATTATGTATTTAAGCATTTTACAAATTTGGTAAAAAAGGGCTATCAAAGAATTCATACGGAGACCTTCGGAGACGCTTTAAAAGTTTTAGCTTTTAAATCACCTGATAATTCTAAAATTGTGGTACAACTTTACACAGAGAACAACCAAAGTGATTTTGATGTTGAAATTCCATTTGGCACCACTTCGGTTGCGCACTACATCACTTCAGACAACAATAACGAAAATTTCACGAGTGTTTCGACAGCGAATATTGATTTAGAAGAAAATTCCATGACCATGTCAATGGATGCCATGTCATTGCACAGCTTGGTTTTTAATATTGACACAAGTTTGAGCTCAGATTCCGTTATCCCAATTGAACAAGCCTCTGAACTTTTAGTTTTTCCAAATCCTGCAAAAACACAAATAGAATTGCGTTTCCCGTTTTATGAATCGCATGAAATAAGTATATTCCAGTACAATGGTTCTAGAGTTTTCACAAAAAAATATCCGCCATCAAAAAATCTCAGTCTTAATGTACAATTTTTGCCCCCCGGTTTTTACATTCTTAAATCAACAACACAAAAAGGCCAACGCGCTGTTAAACTCATAATAGAAAATTAATGAAATCAAACTTTCAAATAACACTGCTGTATTGTTTTTTATCTTTTTCGGTTTTCTTCAAATCTGAAGCGCAAGAAAACACAGCCAGGCCTAATTTTATTTTTTATTTAGCAGATGACCAAGATTTATTGGACTATGGGGTTTATGGTAATCCTAAAGTGCACACCCCAGCGGTGGATGCACTCGCAAGGGAGGGCATGCGGTTCAATAATTTTTATACCTCTCAGGCCATTTGTGCGCCCAGTCGTTCTCAAATTTTTACTGGAATGCACCCTGTAAAAAATGGTTGTATGGCAAATCACTTAGCAGTTAAACCCAATTTAAAAACAGTCATCACATACATGGAGGCTGAGGGCTATGATGTCGTCTTGGCAGGGAAGGGCCATGTAAAACCAAATTCTGTTTTTAAGTGGTCTAAATATTTCAAATCAGTCAACCACCGCTATTTACCTTTAGATAAGCTTGAAAATTATTTGGAAACCGTCAAAAAGCCTTTTTGTGTATTTATCACCTCCGACTTTCCACATGGTCCCTATCCAAAAAACTCAAGTTACTCAAATGAGGATATTTTTAAACTGCCCTACGACAAAGGTTATATCCCCAATTTTAAACGGGGTTACTATCAAAATATCAAAGATGATAATACACAGCTAGAACTTGTATTAAACATGGTAAAAGCTAACAATCTTGTTGAAAATTCGATATTTATCTATGCTTCTGATCACGGAATTTCCGGTAAATGGGGTGTTGCAGAACAGGGGCTCAGGGTTCCTTTTGTAGTGCGATGGCCTGGTGTTGTAGCGCCCAACACTGTTTCAGAAAGTTTGTTAAACTTTGTAGATGTTTTACCGACTTTCTTGGATATCATTGGTGCTGAAATTCCAAGTGATATAGATGGAAAAAGTTTTCAAGCAACGCTCAAAGGAAGCCAAGCGCCAGTTCACGATTATATTTATTCAATTTCCACCAGGCAAAATATACAAGCATGTAAGATTTTTCCAAGCCGCGCCGTCAGGGGTAAGCGCTATAAGTTTATAAGAAATTACAATTCCTTGGAAGTTGTGGCCTCTAATTATGGAAACAATGCAGCAGTCAATGCTTTTATTAAAATTGGTGCCGAATCTTTTCCAAATGTTCCTTTTGAAGAATTATATGATTTAAAAAATGATCCTTACCAGAAAAATAATTTGATTAAAAACAATGACTTATCTCTAATCAAAGAAGAACTTTCGGAAGCCTTAAAGCAATGGATGCTATCACAAAATGACTTTTTAATGAGAGAGCAAATGCCTCTAATAAAACCAACGCTGCATCCCCTGGACCGGGTTTCAAAATGGAACAAAGTTTCAAAAGATTTAGTGGGGAAATTAAGCGAAAGCGATTATATCCCAGTACATTATTAAATATTTACAAATGAATCAGATTAAGCGCTTTTTCTTTTTTGGACTTTTGCTTATTGCAACATCCTCTTGTGCGCAACAGATTTCCAAAAAGCCTTTAAATGTTGTTTGGATCAGCTGTGAAGATATGGGGCCAGTTCTGAGTGCTTATGATAACACAGCGGTTCATACCCCAAATATAGACCGTTTGGCGAATGAGGGTGTTAAATACACCAATGCTTATGCAACGGTTGGGGTTTGTGCGCCCAGTCGTTTTTCTATCATTACCGGCATGTACCCTGCACGTTTGGGGGCGCACAATATGCGAACGGGTGACCATAATAATTTTAAATGGCCAGAAGACATAAAGCTTAGAAAGGACAAAGGGGTTTTAGACAAGTCTGGGAAAAATGTTCCAGATTATGAGGTGGTGCCTCCTGCTTATGTAAAACCATTTCCAGAGTATCTAAGAGCCAAGGGCTATTATTGTGTCAATGACAACAAGTGTGACTATCAGTTCAATGCACCTTTCACGGCTTGGGACGACGTCTATGGGGGCGGATCCTATAAAAATGCGCCTGAAGGACGCCCTTTTTTCTATGTCAAAAATTATTACACGACGCATGAATCTCGGATTTGGCTGCGTAAGGATAAACCCATGACGGTCGCTCCATCGGCTGTAGCAGTTCCTGATTATTATGCCGATATCCCCATTGTACGAGAAGGGATTGCACGTAAATATTCAAACATTGAAGCCTTGGACAAAGAGGTGGGTGTTTTGTTAGATCAGCTTGAAGCTGATGGTGTTATGGAGAATTCAGTTATTTTCTTCTGGAGCGATCACGGCGGTAATCTTTTGCGACAAAAAAGAGCCGTTGGAGACAGTGGTCTTCACGTGCCATTAATCATCCGCTACCCCAATGGTTATCGTGCAGGTGAAACCGAATCGCGCATGGTTTCACTAATGGATTTAGGCCCAACAGTACTATCTTTGACAGGTCAAAAACCACCAAAATATATGGACGGTAAGGCTTTTGCAGGCCCTTTTGAAGAAGCGCCAAGAGATTATATTTTTGGTTCAGCCGATCGCTTTGATGAATCTACAGATATGCAGCGTTCTGTTTTGGATGGACGTTATGTTTATATCAAGAATTTCATGCCGGAGCTGCCATTGATTTACAGGAACAGATATAGAGAACAAATTCCGATGAACAAGCATTTGATTGAATTGGATGCCGAAGGGAAGCTTGAGGGTGATGCAGCCTATATTTTCATGAAAACGAAGCCTCAGGAAGAACTTTATGATCTAAAAAATGATCCATATGAGGTCCATAACTTAGCAAATGACCCGGCCCATGCTGAAAAGTTAAAGGAGATGAGTACTCAACTTAGTCAGTGGCAATCAGCAATACAAGACCGTGGCTTTACACCCGAAAGTGAAATCATTCGCGAATTTTGGCCCGGTATGATTCAACCAGTTACGGCGGACGTAAAGATTCAGCAACAGAACAATACCATTGTCTTAAGCTGTGCAACAGAAGGGGCTTCTATTGGTTACCAGCTGTCAGATGCCATTGGTTCGGATTACTGGCAGCTTTACACAAAGCCTCTTATGTTACAACCCCAAGAAAAAATAAGCACACGCGCCATTCGCATTGGCTATAAGGCCTCTAATATTATAACCACAAAATAAATTTAATTGTATTATGAAAAAATTAATAAACCGCATTTTACTTAGTTTTGGCCTTCTAGTTTCGTCTTATTTTGCAAATGCACAAGCTGGTACAAAAAACCATAATATTCTTTTTATTTCTGTGGATGATTTTAGGCCAAAAATCAATTCCTATGGCGAATCCCAAATGATTACCCCTAATATTGACAAATTGGCTTCGGAAGGTCTTCAATTCAACAATGCTTTCACAAATATTGCAGTTTGTGGCGCGAGTCGGGCGAGCATCATGACTGGCATACGCCCCAGTCAAAAACGCTTTAACGATTATACTTCAAGAGCCTCTAGAGACACGCCCAACGCGATTAGTCTGAATCAACTTTTTATGGAAAATGGTTACGAAACGATATCCTATGGTAAAATATATCACTATTCAAACGATACGGGTGAATATTGGTCTGATAATGATGGGGGGGCCCATCAAGCAGATTACCAAGATCCCAAAGCCCAGGAGCGCAAGCGTAATGGAGAATTTGGAGAGCATGGTCGCAAGGGGCCTGCATTTGAGTATCCAGAGGTGGATGATTATGCCTATAACGATGGCAAAGTAACTCAAAGAGCCTTGGATAAAATGAAAGCATTAAAAGCAGAAGGCAAGCCCTTTTTTATGGCGGTTGGATATGTGTCTCCACACTTACCTTTTATACAACCTAAAAAATATTGGGATCTGTACGATCACAACCAAGTTCCTTTGGCCGACAATCCCTACCAGCCAGAAAACTCACCCTATATTGCCATGCATGCCCAACATGACAATGCGGAGTTGAGAAACATGTATTTAGATATTCCTAGCAAAGGCTTATTAAGTGATGAAATGTCCAGAAATCTCGTCCATGGCTATTATGCCAGCGTGAGTTATATGGATGCTTTGATTGGAGATTTAATTGATGGTTTAGACGCAATGGGATTGCGCGACAATACCACCATTATCTTGTGGAGCGATCATGGGTTCTTTTTAGGGGAGCATGGGTTTTGGTGTAAACACAGTACCTTTTATGAGGCCATAAAAATCCCTTTTATCATTTCCTCCCCGGGTTATGCTAAAAATCAAACAACTGATTCTTTTACTGAATTGGTGGATGTATATCCAACCCTTTGCGAATTGACAGGAATTACACCACCTGATTACATCCATGGAGAAAGTTTAACTACTGTGATGGAAAATCCATCGGTTAACTTAAAAGATGAAATTTACACCCGCTATAAGCAAGGCGAGGCTGTAGTGGATGAAAATTATTCTTACACAGAATTTTTTCAAGGCGAAGAATACCTAGGAAATATGCTTTATGACCTTAAGGTCGATTTGAGGCAAAATATAGACATTTCAAAACGTGCTGAAAACGCAGCATTGGTTGACAAATACAGCAAGAAATTGAAAGTGATGCGAGATTTCGTGAACCAAGATCCCTTGAAATTGAAGTGATATTAATCTATATTTCTGCTGTGATTTTACATTTATAGAACTATCGCCTCAAATTTGATAGGCTTTTACTCAAATATTCTAAGTAAATAAAAGTTCTAGAGTTAAATTTATAAAACTAATAATTAGCCAAATAGAATGACTTTTAAATTTAATTATTTTCAGAAAACAATAGTTTTAAAACAGATTAAAATCTTGGTTTTTTTAATGTTTTCAGGACTGATTTTTTCACAAAACAATGATTTTTATTACGTGTCTGCACTCATTGGATCTGATTCCAACAATGGTTCTGAAACAGCTCCCTTTGAGACAATAAATAGGGCCATCTCATTGGTCAATCCAGGGGATACAATTTTTGTCATGAATGGGACCTATCAAAATGATGGTTATGGAACGGTGGATACTACCACAAATACCAACATGAACAACAATCATGTTGTGACGATCAATAAGTCCGGAACAGCGGGGGCTTATATCACTTTAAAAAATTATCCTGGTCATGCCCCAATCATTCAATTTGATGGCAGGGGTGGAATTGTTATTTCAAATGATATGAACTATATCATTATTGAAGGTTTTGAAGTGGTCGGACCTGGTGCATCCATCACTTATGCCGAAGCCTACGCAGATAGACAATATAAGGTTTTAGCGGCTTCTGATCCTGATGATGACATCAATTATAACCATACTTATTTTTCTGGAAAGGGCATTTGGGGTGGATATGGCGCGCACCATCACATTATTATCCGCAACAATATTGTTCATGAAACAGCGGGCTCTGGGATTCGCTTTAATGACTCTGATCACATTACTATTGAAAACAATGAAGTTTACAACACCACTTGGTGGACCTCTTCGGCTTCATCTGCGGTTGTCTTTGCTGAAACCATTGCTTCTTCGGAAGTTGACAATGGGACAGATGTCAAGATGGTCATGCGTGGTAATTTAGTTTATAACAACTGGAATCGCATTCCTTTTTACGTCACCCAATTGCCTGATAACTCAGGCAATACCAATCCTAATTATGGTACTGCGAATTACAACAGTATTTTGGATGGACAGGGATTATACGTCACAAGAAGCGATGACAATTACAATGGAACCTTCTTATTTGAAAATAATGTTTGTATAAACAACGGGAAAAATGGAATCAATTTTGATAATTCTTTAGGTGCTTCTGCCATTATTCAAAACAATAGTATGTATTACAACGGAGTTCATGAAATTCTTCAAGACCTTTCTGCTGTAGACGGAAATACAACGCATCGTGGTCAAAATGTAGCTGGAATTACCTCTCGTAAGGTTAAGGGAGTGACCATTGTCAACAATATAGTTGTAACAAGAGAAAGTGTTTCTGATGAACTTATATCATTTGATTTTGAGGAATCAACTGCAGGTTGGTCTAGTTGGGGCCCTGCTAGCGTTGCATTGAGCTCAAATGAATCACACTTTGGTAGTAAGAGTCTTTTAATTAGTGGACGTGCTGCCGATTGGCAGAGTCCTAAAATTGATTTAGAGGATTTAGGATATGATTTGGACGTGGGTCAGAAATACAAGATATATGTTTGGGTAAAGTTGGTGGCGGGAAGTTCTTCTGGAGACGTTCAATTAACCCTCAGAAAAACAGTAAATGGAAATACGATCTCATCGCCTTTGTTTGGTGGTGTTGAAACTGTTTCACAAGATGATTGGACCCTCATCAGTGGTGACTATACCCATCAGTTGTCAAGCGACTTTTTATATGTCAGGGGACCTGTACAAAGTGAAGGCTTAGCTGATTTCTACATTGATGACTTTTCAGTTGTTTTTGAACGAAATTATGCAGCCCTGAGTTTGAGCAGAATTGATAATCCAGATACTTCTACCTCAAATGATGGGACAAAAGTTGCATTAAATAATATTTTTCAAAACGGGACAGTTGCATACCCAGGGAACCAAACAGCAACAAATTTTGTCAATCTCAATCCTCAGTTTGTGAACGTTCCAAGTGTTGTAAATGGCCCTGTTGACATCAGTCAGTTAAACTTACAATTATCTGATAATTCACCCGCCATTGATGCTGGAGATTCAGCCTACTCGCCGACAGATGATTTTTTGGGGAATCCACGACCAACACTTCCCAATGCAATATCCTTTACAAGTTTCGAAAATTCGAATGGCGGTTGGTCTCAATTTGGATCTCCCACTTTGACTTCTACTACGGAAACCTCAAAATCCGGAGATTTCTGCCTTTCAGTTACCAATCGAACCGCCAACTGGCACAGCCCTAAATTGGCATTGGATAATCTTTTGGATGTTGGTGAAACCTATACGTTTTATGTCTGGGTGAAATTAGCCAGTGGCGGTGCTGGAAATGCACAAATAACCGTCAAGAATACTGCTTTAAATACATACACCTCTGTAACAACCAGTACTGCTGTAAATGACCAGGGTTGGACGCTGTTGACCGGGAATTTCACATATCCATCAAATGACCCCATGTTTGCATATGTCAAAGGACCTAATATTGGAGATGGAGTTGTTAGTGATTTTTACATAGATGATTTTACTTTGGTACCTCAAGGATCTGCTGAGGTCGATTTTTCTAATATTGACGGCGATGATGTGGTTGACATTGGTGCCTATGAGTTTATAAACACAACTGCCGGAGTTTGGGATTATGATACTCGTTATGGCCAGATCTTTCTTTACCCCAACCCCGCTAAAAACCAAATAACAATTTCAAAATACAATGCCGGTGACCAAATTGAGGTTATGGATTTATTAGGGAAATATTACCAACTTTCCAATCAAGAAAACACACGAAATAAAACGTTAACCTTGGACGTTTCGACTCTGAGTACAGGGATTTATTTGGTAAAAATTCGCAATACACATACCAATAGTTTCCAAACCCTTAAATTTTTGAAACATTAAGAGTAACAATATTCAAAAGAAAATGATGAAAAAATTAAAAAAACCAATATTTCTAATACTTACTTGTGGTCTTGTTTGTTTTATCAGTTTTGCCAATAAATTTGTTTCTGAATCCTCCAGTAAGTTGTCATTAGGCGCACATTTTAAAGATTTATTTTATATGGGAGCGGCCATTAACGAAAACACGATTCTTGGTTTAGATCCAAAATCCGCTACAATTGTAAATCGTGAATTCAATACAATTACACCAGAGAACTCTTTAAAATGGATGTTTATTCAACCCAAGCCCAACCAATTTAATTTTAAAGCAGCAGATAAGTATGTTGAAATGGGTCTCAAAAATAACATGTACATTGTGGGACATGCCCTGGTTTGGCATGCTCAGCTTGCAGATTTCATGCAAAATCTTGACAACAGTGCTGAGACCAGAGCACATGTGGACAACCATATCAATACATTAGTATCTCGCTATAAGGGTAAAATTGATGCTTGGGATGTCGTCAATGAAGCTTTTGAAGAGGATGGAAGTTTGAGAGCGTCTGTTTTTTATAAAAATATGGGTGAAAATTACATTGAGGAGGTTTTTAGAAAGACGGAGAAAGTAGATCCAGATGTAGATTTAATTTACAATGATTACAATCTTTACAAACCAAAAAAGAGAGCTGCAGTTCTTGAAATGGTTAAAAAATTTAAAGCCAATGGCACCAAGATTAATGGAGTTGGAGTACAAGCCCATTGGGATTTAAAATCTCCAAGTTTGGAAGAAATAGAACAAATTATTTTGGATGTACATGCTGCAGGAGTTTATGTGTCTTTTACAGAACTTGACATCTCTGTGCTTCCCAATCCTTGGGAAATGGTTGGCGCCGAGGTGACGCAAAATTTCTCAAAGTTTGAAGGCGATCCAAAAATGAATCCATACTCGAATGGACTGCCGGATGCTGTTCAAGAAAAATTAGCAAAGCGTTACCATGACATTTTTAATCTTTTTGTCAAACACAGTGATAAAATTAATAGAGTTACCTTTTGGGGGG
>TARA_B100001057_G_scaffold183102_1_pt1 | contig 12709 bp, 5 predicted proteins | sample TARA_B100001057 | Tara Oceans TARA_B100001057 (sample SAMEA2621839) | marine metagenome | biome: marine biome (ENVO:00000447); feature: surface water layer (ENVO:00002042); material: "saline water (ENVO:00002010), including plankton (ENVO:xxxxxxxx)" | depth 5 m
CCGGCGCATCTAGTAGGGCGGCTGGTGGATTGAGGCTTGCCCCAACGGCCGATGGTGCACGAAAGCAGCGAACAATATGGATAACAAACCTAGGGGTTAAGTCGATGAACACAAAGTTAATGCATCACGAGATTAAAAAGGGTTGGATCGTCGCTGCTCTACTGGCCTTTGGCCTAGGAGCAGCAGTGCCGCAGCGGTCTATGGCCGAAGACGCGGGTGAGATAGAGGAGGTGGTCGTTACAGGTTCGTACATTAAGAAATCCGCAGCGGACTCGCCATCGCCACTCTCCGTCGTCACCAGAGCGGACATCGAAGAAATTGGCGCCATAGACATTAAGGATATCGTCAAAAACCTAACATACAGCTCGGGCAACCTTGGCGGTTCAAGTACGGCATTTTTTGCCGGCGATAGTTCCACCGGTAATGCCAGTCTGAACTTACGTAACTTAGGCAATGGCGCGACCTTAGTGCTGATTAATGGCAAACGGACGGTGAATACAGACTTTGATCTGGTCGGCTCTGCTTATGTCAACGTACAAAATATCATCCCGAATATCGCCATCGAGAGGGTGGAAATATTGAAGGATGGATCGTCTGCTCTGTACGGTTCCGACGCTGTTGCAGGGGTTGTGAATTTCATAACAAGGTAAGATTTTGAGGGGCTGGAACTCAGTGTCGATTACGCCACCGACTACACAACGGGGGTTCAAGATGACTTGTCGCTTGCCATGCTGGTTGGAGTTTCAGGTGATCGAGGCAATATCTCAGCGTCGGCGAGTTATCTTGATCGTAAGGAACTGAATATTGGTGATCGTTACGATCGGTTCGGCCGGACCGGCCTTTCGACCTTCGGCCAGCCAGGTCGGTATGCAGCGCTCAGCGCGATTAAACCCGATACAACGAGCTACTTTGTTCCCGGTGGATCTACGAAATTTGGTGAAGGGGCAGACCCCGACTGCGATCTAGCTGCGGCGGCAGATGGACCCATGGGTGTGCAGGGAAATGTGGGAGGAAAGTGTATTTACGATTTTTCAAGTTTCTTTGCGTTGGTTCAGCCAGACGAAAGCTGGAAATTTAATGTAGATGCGAATTTGGCGATTTCGGATTCCGTAGAGTTTTTTGGCTCGGCAAGTTACTCGGACAGTTTTTCTGATCGTAATAACTCGCTTTATCCCGACGTTAGCTTCGCCACAATTGGCCCGGATCATTTTGGTAACCAATTGGATGCAGCTCGTAGAGGCATTCAGCCGGCTAAACTGTTGGCGATGCAGCGAATGATGGGTGGAACAGTTGATTCGGATAAAACTGAAAGACCCTTGGAAACGCGGTCAACTTACGAGCGCAGCTATTTTGCAACCACAGCTGGCATAACTGCAGATCTAGATTCTGGATGGACGCTTATAGCGTCTTTAGGACATTCCGAGGCGCAATACATGGGTGTCAACCCCAGTGATACGGTTACCAGTAATGTGGATGCTGCCTATGTTGGGCTAGGTGGGCCTGATTGTGATCCTTTGACCGGAACTGCGGGATCTGGAAATCTGGGTACGGGCAACTGTTATTACTACAACAGTTTTTCTACCTCGACATACGATCCTGTTACCGGGTCAAAGTGGAACGTCTCGGACACCAGTGCGTGGGCCGCGGATCCTACACTGTCGGTGCAAGAAGCGGCACGTAAGTATCAGAACCCTGTTGCATTGCTGCAGTGGATGCAGGGCGAAATCGGAGTTCAGACTACGAGGAAGCAGACTGTCGCGGACATCGTATTGTCGGGGGATGTGTTCGACATGAAGCATGGCGCGTTTGGCATTGCTCTAGGTGCTCAATATCGAGATGAAGCGACCAAAACCGATATCGATGCGGTATCCAATAACAACAACTTCAAGTTTATTTACGGTGCTCAGGATTGGACCAACGAGGCTGAAACATACGGACTCTTCGCGGAAGCTTTTATCCCGATAGCGGCGTCGGCAGAGTTGCAGTTTGCAGGTCGGTACGAAAGTTTTCGAGATTTAGGTGAGGATACATTCGATCCGAAATTGACTCTGTTGATTCGCCCCAACGAAGACCTGTCTTTACGAGCGTCTGTTGGCACATCATTCAGAGTAGGCTCGTTACTGCAAACAGGCGGAAAAAACACTGCACTACTAAATTCAACAGATCCGGTTTCCGGTACCGGCGGTTTGGCTTTCCGACCAACCCTTACTTCTGGTAATCCTGATTTGGTGCCTGAAACTTCAACGATGTTTAATGTTGGAGTCTCATGGATTCCGACCGAGGGTGTTCTTGAGGGCTTGTCGATGGACGTGGATTATTACAATTATCGGTACGAAGACCTGATTTCCCGCGAGGCTCATCAAGACCTCATTAATCAGGATAATGCTCTGCGTTGCCCCAATGGCTTAAATGACGACCCGGATGCGGGCGAACTATGCGGAGTATCCGATCAAGATGGTAACGGAGTTAACGAGTTTTATTCGGTTGGTGCCGGTCTACCAGATAAGGTCATTCGACGCGCGGATGGCGGGCTATTGCGAACAGAGGCTGTATATTTTAACGCCCCGAGTCTGGAAACATCAGGTATTGACTTTGCTCTAGCCTATGCGTGGGACACCCAGATGGCCGGCTCGTTTAAGGCGCAAATGAACGGCAGCTACACACTGGCTTATGACATTACGACGGACAAAGGCGCGAAAATAGATGGTGTGGGTAGTCGGAATAATGGAAATTCGATTGGTAGGCCGCTGCCACAATATAAGCTCAACGCAAACCTTAGGTGGATGTACCATACCCAGGCTATGGTCGCTACGGTCAGATATATCGACGATTATAAAGACGACACTCCGCAAAGCGCTTTGCGCGGAAGCTATGGCTTTCTGGCTCCAACGATTGGCAGCCATACAGAGCTCGACCTGCAGTATTCGCTGCAAGAGATAGGCGTTTTCGGCGGAAGCAGCACCTTTGTGTTTGGCATTAAAAATCTAACCAACAAGGAGCCACCTATCGTTAATGTGGATGGTGGGTTTGACTACTTTACCCACGACCCGCGCGGACGAATTTTTTACACTCGACTCACTTGGTCAATATGATGGGTTAGCAATCGCTTAACGGTTTTAGTTGCGCAGTTGAAAGAACCTCGGAGGTTTTGCCTCGGAGGTTCTTTATTTTTTCACCCACTGTTGTGGCGTCAGTTGTAACCGCAAGACTGTGTGCTTCTCAATTTGCTTTCTCGAAAATAGCATCGGTATATCGTCGTCATCGGCCCAGTTTTTCAAAAGATTATTGTAAAACTTGGATCTTGGGTCACCAGACTGCCCGGGTGCGTTTGTCATTCGAGCCGCGTCCCAATTACCGACATCAACGACCATGCGAAATGACGCGCCGCTGCGCACTACGAAGTCGTCGGCGCTAAAGCCGGTGTTATTGGTTGTATTACTGCTGCCGCCGCGCCCGTAGCCAGTCATCATTAGGGTCTTTGCGATATCCTCTGAGGCAAGGTTGAAAAGTGGATGCTGAAATTCTGTTCTGTGCAGATCGCCCCAGCGCCAGTCTCTTGGGTTGCTACCCAGCAGTTGCTGTGTTTCTGAGAACGCTCCAGGTAACGTCGCGTAGGCGCGCTGTTTACCATCGGTGGTGTCTAGAAGCGTAAGCGTGGTAAGGGTATCGAGACTCGGTGAGTTTTCGGTATTGGCGTTTTTGGTGATTAAGCCCATCAGAGCCGGTTCTAAATGGCGGTGATACCAGACATTCCATAGCGCTGCAGCGGCTGAATCTCGGTCTAAGACGGCGTTCCATTCCAAAAGCATGGGCCCGGCCTCGGGCACTTTTGCGCCAAGCTCCGGTAACCGCGACAACACCTCTCTGGCAAAAATCGAGTGATAGTCGCGCTGTAAATCGGTGGAGTCTTGTAGGGTGTGTTGGTCTTGTCTTTCTAAAACCTCCCACAGTCGCTTGTATCGCCACGGCGCAGACCATTCGAAGCCGACTCGGTATCGATCGATCGGGTAGTCGTCGGGCAGGCTCATGGCATTTGCAGTACCGCTAAAGCCCCGTTTTGGATTGTATTCCTCAGGCAGCACATCCATGTCGAAGTAGCCGTCCCATTCATAGGTACCGTCACCGGGGACCGGCAGTAGACCGTCCCAGTTATCCCTTTTAGGGAATCGCCCGGCGGGTTTGTAGCCAATGTTACCGTCGACGTCGGCATAGACTTGGTTTTCGGAGGGCGCGCCCCACCTGTTCAAAGCGCCCACGAAGGTTCGAAAATTTTGTGCGCGCATGTATTCGATGCTGCCAAAATAGGGGGCCATGCCCGGTTCCAACCATGCTGCGCGCACCGCAAACAAATGTGTCTCAGTCGCTGCGACTACAGGGCCGTGGCGGGTGAACGGCAGCTCTACTGTTTGAGCACCGGCGCCACTTACATCAACGATCTCTTGTATTGTGCGCAGCGGTTCTTGCCGTCCCTTATAGAGGTAGCCTGAACCTTTGCGCTGATAAACGTACAAATCCTCTTGGTCTATCGGGAAGATGGTCAAACCAAACGCGATTCGTTCGTTGTGGCCAATTGAAATGCCCGGTAGTGCAGGTTCTCCGGCGCCGATAACGTTGATACCCGGGGCATTGAGGTGAGCGATGTAACGCAGTGAGGGTACTGCGTGGCCGCGATGTGGATCATCTGCCAGGATCGGTCGCCCGGTAGCGGTTCGTTTACCACTGACGACCCAGTTGTTGCTGCCTACATCGCCACGGTAGCTGTGTTGGGCGGCGGCGGCGATGGCGTCTTGATTATTAGAACTCCCCCCCATCGCGGCAGCGAAGTCCACTGGACTTTTTGCAAGGAAATACTGATCCAATACGTTATCGGGAATTGCACAGGGATCTAATCCATCGGGGAGTTCTGTGACCCAGCCTGGCTCCAGTACTTTCCATTTTGCGGCGAGGTCTAATTGCCCCTGGCAAGCGAGCCGTGCACGCCAAACTTCGGAGGCTACGTTGCGCCATAGTCCGTTGCTGCGAATTCGAACGACATCCTCGGGCGCCCATTTTGCCGGTGCGTATCCGAGCAAGCCGAATTCCGGAGGCAGCAGGTGAGCGTGCTCTGCCGTGAGATCGATATAGGCGTTGATGCCGGCAGTAAACGCCTCGGTGATCTTTTTGGCATCGTTACCATATGCCAGCCATTCGCTGTACATATTGCCCCGATATAAAAACAGTCGAGCGGCTTTGTCCTGATCAAGATAGGCGGGGCCCAGAACCTCTGATAAACGACCGAGCCCGCGCCTGCGCCACGTATCGATCTGCCAAAGTCGATCTCGGGCCGCGTTAAAGCCCTGAACAAAAAAAGCGTCGTAGTGATCGTTGGCGTAGATGTGTGGCACGCCCCATCGGTCGACGATAATTTCTGCTGGCTGCTTCAGTCCCGCCACCGTGTAGCTAGCGTCCTGATCAATTTTTGAGGTCTCTGCAAAGCCGTATGTGCCGAACAGCAGTGAAATAACAAGAGTGGCGATTCGCATAGCTGTGCTCCCTGATGCCTGTTACGGGTCCGTTTGACGCCGGCCATGGACCTGCGACAAATTCTAGTGCAAAAAAAACCCCGCATTGCGGGGTTTTTTCGATCTAGGAGAAATTGACATTAATCCCAGGTCAAAGCACCACCGGTCTGATAATCGGTGACGCGGGTTTCAAAGAAATTCTTTTCCTTTTTCAGATCCATAATTTCAGACATCCATGGGAATGGATTCTTGGCACCGGGAAATTGCTCTGCAAGGCCGATTTGCGCTAATCGACGATTAGCAATGAACTGCAGGTATTCTTCCATCATATTGGCGTTCATGCCTAGAACACCTCGAGGCATGGTATCGCGCGCGTAGGCGATTTCCAGCTGTGTGCCTTCCAAAATCATGTCTCGGGCCCACTCTTGAGTTTCCGCTTGCCAGAGGTGCGGATTTTCGAGTTTTATCTGATTGATGACATCAATACCAAAATTCACGTGCATCGACTCATCGCGTAAGATGTACTGAAACTGCTCGGAGGTCCCCGTCATTTTATTGCGGCGTCCCATAGAGAGGATCTGCGTGAATCCACAGTAGAAGAACACGCCCTCGAGCACGCAGTAGTAGGCGATAAGATTTTTCAGCAGCGCCTGGTCGGTTTCTACAGTACCGGTTTGGAAGAACGGGTCGCTTATTTCTTGGGTATATTTGAGCGCCCATGAGGCCTTTTGTGCCACGCAAGGCACCTCGTGGTACATATTAAAGATTTCACCTTCATCCATGCCCAACGACTCAATGCAGTATTGGTAGGCATGGGTGTGAATTGCTTCTTCAAACGCTTGGCGCAATAGATATTGCCGACACTCTGGGTTGGTGATGAGCCTGTACAATGCGAGTACCAGGTTATTCGCGACTAACGAATCCGCCGTCGAAAAGAATCCCAGGCTACGTTTAACAATGGTCCGCTCGTCGTCGCTCAAGCCATCTTCAGATTTCCATAACGCGATGTCTGCGGTCATGTTTACCTCTTGTGGCATCCAGTGATTCGCACATCCGTCTAGGTATTTTTGCCATGCCCACTCGTATTTAAATGGCACTAATTGGTTTAAATCAGCCCTGCAGTTGATCATTGCTTTCTGATCAACAGTGACGCGCTCGCGGTTTTCAGTAGCACTAAAAACCTCATCTAAGGCTTGCTCTGTCTGTGTCTCTGAAGCCTCTGGTGACGACGCCTGCGGGGTAGCGGGAGCAGCAGCGGGCGCAGTTGGCGCTTCTGCTTGCGCCTCGGGCTCAGGTTGCGCCTTAGTTTCTACATTCTCCAGCTTCTGTAGTGTAGCGTCATTGACTACAGCTGATTCTTCAGCGTTTTTGTCGTAATCATCCCAACTCAGCATGAGTTAACTCCTAAACAATGTTATTGGCAGGCCTCACAATCCGGATCATCCAGAGAGCAAGCCATAGGTACGGGTGCAGCATCGCCTAGTTCTAGGTCAGTGCTGGCGACCGGCTCAACAGCCGGAGGGGTAGGCTCTAGCGTGGCCGCCTTGGCAGCTGAGCCATTTGCTGCGGTTTGCGAAGAAACCGCATTTAGCGTGCCGCGATCCAGCGTGGACTTCTCCGCGCTGGTGGCGCTCAGCGCACGCAGGTAATAGGTTGTTTTCAGGCCTCTTAACCATGCCATACGGTAGGTGATATCGAGTTTTTTGCCCGATGCGCCAGCGATGTACAGATTCAGCGACTGTGCTTGGTCAATCCATTTTTGTCGACGGCTGGCCGCGTCAACCAGCCAGCGCGGTTCGACCTCAAATGCGGTTGCATACTTTTGCTTAAGTTCTAAAGGAATCCGCTCAATGGCCTGCATGCTACCGTCGTAGTATTTTAGGTCGTTGACCATAACCTTATCCCAAAGGCCGAGGTCCTTTAGATCTCTCACCATGTAAGGGTTAACGACGGTAAATTCACCTGATAGGTTCGATTTGACGTAAAGGTTTTGGTATGTCGGTTCGATAGATTGGGACACGCCCGTAATGTTGGCAATGGTCGCGGTCGGCGCAATGGCCATAACGTTAGAATTGCGCATGCCGTTAATTTGAACTTTGCTGCGCAAGGCACTCCAGTCCAACGTGCTGGACATGTCCACTTCTAAAAAGTCATCGCCGCGTTCGGTTTGCAGCAATTTCAGCGAGTCGATAGGCAAAATGCCTCGGCTCCACAAAGAGCCGGAAAAGCTCGCATACGCACCGCGCTCTTGGGCCAAATTGCATGAGGCATCAATAGCGTAGTAACTGATTGCTTCCATCGAGGTGTCGGCAAATTCTACTGCAGCGTCGGAGCCATAAGCCAAACCCAACTTGTACAGGGCGTCCTGAAAACCCATAAGCCCCAAGCCCACCGGTCGGTGACGCATGTTCGATGTGCGCGCCTGTTCAACCGAGTAGTAGTTAATGTCGATGACATTATCGAGCATGCGTACAGCTGTCCGCGTGGTTTGCTCCAGTTTGTGCAGATTCAGTTCGCCGTTCTCAATGTGTTGCAACAGGTTGATTGAACCCAGATTGCATACAGCGATTTCCTCGGCGGAGGTGTTCAGTGTGATCTCAGTACACAGGTTAGAGGAGTGCACCACTCCAGTGTGTTGCTGAGGCGAACGTACGTTGCAGGTGTCTTTAAAGGTGATCCATGGGTGGCCTGTTTCAAACAGCATGGACAGCATCTTGCGCCATAAGTCAGCCGCTTTAATGCGCTTGAATAGTTTCAGTTCGCCATTGCGCGTTTGTTCTTCATACGCCAGATAGCGTTGTTCGAACGCGCGGCCGTAAAGATCATGTAAATCTGGAGCGTCTGCTGGTGACAGTAGCGTCCAATCTCCGTCCTCAGCGACTCGCTTCATGAACAGGTCTGGAATCCAGTTCGCTGTATTCATGTCATGGGTACGGCGGCGATCATCACCAGTGTTCTTGCGTAGTTCGAGGAATTCTTCAATGTCTAAGTGCCAGGATTCTAGATAGGCACATACTGCACCTTTGCGCTTACCACCTTGATTAACCGCAACAGCAGTGTCGTTGACGACTTTCAGGAAAGGTACAACACCCTGGGATTTACCATTGGTGCCCTTGATATATGTGCCCAAGGCGCGCACTGGGGTCCAGTCGTTACCCAGACCACCTGCCCACTTGGACAGCATCGCATTGTCCTGAATCGCTCCATAAATGCCATGCAAGTCGTCGGGCACTGTGGTTAAGAAGCAAGACGATAATTGAGGCCGCAAGGTGCCCGAGTTAAATAACGTTGGCGTTGAACTCATGTAGTCGAAGGAACTGAGTAGGTTGTAGAACTCTATCGCGCGTGCGCAAGGATCGTCCTCTTCCGCAGCGAGGCCCATAGCGACCCGCATAAAGAATACTTGGGGAAGTTCAATGCGGATGTCTTCTGAGTGGATAAAGTAGCGATCATATAAGGTTTGCAGGCCCAAGTAGGTAAATAAATGGTCGCGCTCAGGCAGCAGCGCCGCGCCAAGGCGTTCTAGGTCGAAGTCGGCGAGTTGTGGCGCCAGTAACTCAAGCTCAATGCCGCGTTTGATAAATTGTTTTAGCGCTTGGGGGTACACCGTTGTCATTTGCGCTTGGGTTGCGCTTTGCTGACCGCCATTGCCGTCTACGTCAAGAAACGTCAGGGCCTCTGTGCGCAGTTCGTCCAGTAATAGCCTAGCGCTAACATAGGTGTAGTTCGGTTCTTCCTCGACTAGGGTTCGCGCGGTGATCAGCACCGAGGTAGCAACGTCCATTGCCGAGATACCGTCGTACATGTTGTTTAAAGACTCATTGATGATGCGTTCTGCATCGACGTCACTTAAGCCCTCGCAGGCCTCGGTGACAATGGTACGAATCCGCGCCACGTCCAAGGGCGCTTTGCTGCCATCATTGAGTACCACTGAAATACTCGAGAATTTTTCATCGGTTGGCACCGCAGGTGCTACAGCTCCACGCTCCTGCGCCCGTTGCTCTCGATATAACACATAAGACCGAGCGACTTTGTGTTCTCCAGAGCGCATCAAAGCCAGTTCTACTTGGTCTTGAATTTCTTCAATATGCAGCGTGCCGCCAGAGGGCAGCCGTCGCTTGAAGGTGCTGGTCATTTGCTCAGCAAGACTGGTTACCAGTTCGCGTATCCGTGGAGATGCTGCTGCGGTGCCACCCTCAACGGCTAAAAATGCCTTGGTCATGGCGACTGCTATTTTGTCTTGAGTGTATGGAACGACGGTGCCATTACGTTTGATGATCTTGAGCTGGCCGGGTGCGGTAGCGGTCAGTGACGGCGACAACGGCGGTGTCTCTATTTGTTGATCTTGAGTTGCTGATTGGGGTGCTGAGCCGCTCTGCGTTTCCATTTGCATCGGTATAAATTCTCCCTCTACGGTGCTTACGGTGCTGGACCGTTCACACATTCCCTTACTTTGGTTGTGTACTTTTTAGGTGTTTTGTCTTTTGTTCGTCATTTTTGGACTGAATTTGCTTTCCTGCTTTCTATAGCTGCTGTCTGTCTCTGATAATTCGCCGTCAGTCTTTTTCTGTCGCGTTTGTTCGTTGTTTTTGACCCTAACTTTCGTCTTTTAACGGGTAAAAACTGTGTTGTTAGGGCACTAAGATTGACTCAGATGTGTCGAGTTTTCGATACCGCGTTAGCAACCTTCAATTCTACTTGTGGCGCAGTTAAACGCTGCCGGCCTGACCGCGGCGACAACTAATTTTGACTTAGTCAAAGTTTTAAAACCCTATATGTAGGGTTTTCGCGAGCAGGAGACACAACATAATGGGATATCGTTTTCTTTGCAAGAGAAAGTCTGTGGATAACCTGTTTACAGCTTCGGATAAGTTTGTGAGTAACATATGAGTAAGCAGAAAAAAACCGCCGGGGCCTTTTCGCGCTGTTTTTTTAACTCTTTCCGGCGAATTAAACTGCTTTAGACCCTTTGCGGACAATCCATTAGCATTACCTGCGCGACACACTGTCGATTGCAGAAGGGGACTTTTTTTTGAATTACATCATGGCTCTTGATCAGGGCACGTCCAGTAGCCGCGCGATAATTTACGATGTAACTGGCCAGATCATTACCATCGCCCAAACGGACATCGAACTTTTTTTGCCGGCCGATGGATGGGTCGAACAAGATCCAGAACAGCTTTGGCACTCTATTCTGACCGTCGGTCGTCAAGCGATTGCTCAGTCCGGTTTGGCGGCTGATGCCATTAAGGCGATAGGCATCACTAACCAGCGCGAGACGACATTACTGTGGGAGCGCGCCAGTGGTAAATGCGTGCATAACGCCTTGGTCTGGCAGGACCGCCGGAGCGCGGCGCGGTGTCAGCTGATGGAGGACGATACGCTCGCGGACGGGCGCAGAGTTGCGGAAGCGATAAGCGACATTACAGGTTTGATCATTGACCCCTATTTTTCGAGCACAAAACTCGCCTGGCTGCTGGACAATGTTGCCGATGCTCGTCGGGCCGCTCAAGACGGTCAACTGTGTTTTGGCACGGTTGACAGTTTCTTGCTGTGGAAACTTAGCAAAGGTCGAACTCATGTAACGGATGCAACCAACGCCAGCAGAACGCAGTTGTTTGATATCAACGAGCAGTCGTGGAGTCAGGAGCTGCTGGACTATTTTGATATCCCGCAGGCGTTGCTCCCTCGAGTCCTGGACAGTGCGGCAGATTTTGCCGTAGCTGACGCGGAGTGGTTTGGTGCGCCGATTCCTATAACGGGCGTTGCGGGCGACCAGCAGGCTGCGCTGATTGGTCAGGCCTGCTTTACTCCAGGGATGTCAAAGAGTACCTATGGCACAGGCTGTTTTGCGATGACCAATACGGGTAGCGAGCGGTCTCACTCGCAACAGCGATTGCTCACTACCGTTGCATATCGAATTTCGGGGCAGACCTGCTACGCCCTCGAGGGCAGTATTTTTGTTGCGGGTCAAGCCGTTAAATGGCTGCGCGACCAGCTCAACTTAATTGATGATGTAAGCGAAACACAAAGCGCCTTTGAGCGTTGTCAGGGCGACAGTCAGGGCGTATTTGTAGTACCAGCCTTCACTGGGTTAGGTGCGCCCTATTGGCAACCCGATGCTCGCGGATTGATTACTGGCTTGACGTTAGACAGCAGTCGCGACCACGTTATCACTGCCACCCTGCAAAGCGTGGCGCTGCAAACGACTGAATTAATGCGCGCTATGGCCAATGACGGCGCGGCAGTGAAAACCCTAAGAATAGATGGCGGCATGGTGGTTAACGACGCTTTGTGTCAATTCTTAGCTGATATTTTGGACATCGAGGTCCAACGACCTAAGGATGTCGAAACCACCGCCAAAGGCGCGGCGTTATTGGCGGCCCTGGGTTGTGGTGAACTGACGGACCTGCATGATGCGGCCAGCATTTGGCATCTTGATCAAACCTTCACTGCGCGAATGCCAGCGGCGCGTAGGCAACAACTGCTCGAGGGCTACGCGCAAGCTGTGGCGCAAGTGCTGGCGGGCTAGCCTGCTGTTGCGCTAGAACGGTTGTTGCCGAGCAGCAGAAACTCGACCAAGGCTTTTTGGCTGTGCAGGCGATTACCGGCTTCCTGCCAAACCACAGATCGCGGATCGTCGAGTAGAGTGGCGCTGACCTCTTCGCCGCGGTGGGCGGGCAGACAGTGCATAAACAGAACGTCGGGCTTGGCTTGGTCCAACAGCTGTTCATTAACTTGGTAGGGTTCAAAGGTGCTGCGCCGTTTGCTCTCTTGCCCCTCGTGACCCATCGATGACCAAACGTCGGTAACGACGAGGTCAGCTTCAGCCACGGCCTCGCGTGCTGTCGCCACTCTTTGCGCATTGTGGCCGTTAGCGAGAATGTCGGTGTTAGGCTGATGGGCGTCTGGGCACGCAATACGCAGCTCAAAGTCCCACTGTGTGGACGCGTTAATGTAGGAGTGGCACATGTTGTAGCCGTCGCCAAGAAAGGCGACGGTTTTGCCTTTTATTGGGCCGCGCAATTCTTCGAACGTTTGCACATCGGCAAGCAGCTGACAGGGATGCAGTAGAGAACTCATGGCGTTGATGACGGGAATGCTGGCGTGGTCGGCGAGCCGTTGCATATCATCCTGCTCGAGTGTCCGTATCATCACGATGTCGACCATTTCCGACAGTACGCGAGCCAGATCTTCTATAGGCTCGC
>TARA_B100001057_G_scaffold501113_1_pt1 | contig 12706 bp, 11 predicted proteins | sample TARA_B100001057 | Tara Oceans TARA_B100001057 (sample SAMEA2621839) | marine metagenome | biome: marine biome (ENVO:00000447); feature: surface water layer (ENVO:00002042); material: "saline water (ENVO:00002010), including plankton (ENVO:xxxxxxxx)" | depth 5 m
TCAAATATTTACGCAACTACTGAAACTGGTAGTTTGCTTCATTCATGCTCAGAATATTTCACTATACCAAACAGATATAAACAAAAATTAAAAATTGAAAACAATACGCTACATGTACACAAAAGTATGTTAAATGATTCCCCCATGATAGAGCTTACTAATGATTGGTATGATACCAACGATATTGTTGAATTTGATGATAACAATAGGTTTAGATTCATTGCTAGAAAAAATGGATTTATAAATTCAGGAGGCTATAAAGTATCGCCTTCAGAAATAGAAGATGTAATTATTAATTTACCCGGAGTATTTGATGCTCATGTTTATGGAAAGCCTAATTCAATTTTAGGAACAATTTTATGTGCTGATGTATTAACTAAAAAGCTAGATGCTAGAAATATAAAGACGCAATTAAAGTCTGTTTTAGAAAAGCATAAAATTCCACAAGTGGTAAAAATCGTAGATTCATTTAAGAGTATTGAAACCGGTAAAAAACAGATTTTATTATGAAAAATATAATAGTTACGGGCGAATCAAGAGGATTAGGTAAAAGTATATGTAATACTCTAAAAGAAAATAATTTTAATGTAATTGGGGTAAGTAGAACAGGGAGTCAAATAAATTTTGATTTCAATGACTCCCACAAAATCAAAGAACTTTATTTTGATAAAATTAAAGTTCTTGGGCCTATCCACGGGATGGTAAATAATGCTGCAATTGCTTATGACGATATTATCACAAATTTAAATCACGAAAAGTTGCTACAAATGTATACAGTTAATGTTTTATCTCCTATGATGTTGACAAAGTACGTTTTAAGAGATATGATTCTTAATAAAACAAAGGGTAGTATTGTTCATATTTCTTCTATCAGTGCTCATACGGGTTACAAAGGTCTAGCAATGTATGCTTCTACTAAAGGCTCGCTCGAAGCCTTTAGTAAAAATACTGCCAGAGAATGGGGCAGTTTTGGAATCAGGTCAAACGTTGTTTGTCCTGGCTTTATGGATACTGATATGAGTAATAGTTTAAGCGATGATCAAAGAAGTAAGATTTTTAAAAGAAATTCCAAACAGAAAGAATTGCTTGTTCAAGAGGTTAGCTCAGTAGTTAATTTTTTAATCGACGATAAATCACAAGGAATTACTGGTCAGAATATTCATGTAGATAATGGAACAATATAGTTAATAAATATGAATCACGATTTACTTATTTTTGGTGGAGAAAGTACAGCTTTAGAAATCTTTGAAACTATTGAGACCCATTGTGCTGATGATTTTAATAAAGTTTTATTAGTAATTCGTGATGGGGAAAAAATCGATAGTGCTTATAATTTTATAAATGATTCGGAAGTTAAATCATATGTAAAAAAAAATAGATGCTTCTATATAATTGGTTTTACAAATCAAAACTTAAGAAAGCAAATGCAAGATACAATGAAAAGTTTATCCGTAAAACCTACCAATATTATTCACCCATCTTCGACAATATTTAACTCTGCAAGGATAGGCACAGGGAATTATATTGGTGCAAATACAGTTATATCACATAAGGCTAAAATTAGCAATCACTGTATAATTAATATTAATTCTACTATAGGACATAATTCTATAATTGAAAGTAATTGTATTATTCTACCTGGAGCAAGAGTGGGCGGTAATGTATCTTTGGGTAAAAGAGTTTTAATAGGATCAAACTCATTCATTTTGCAAGGAAAATCTATAGGTGATGATTGTTTAGTTGATGCATTAACCTATGTAGATAGAGATATTTCGAATAATAATATTTGTACAAGTAAAAAACTAAATGTATTAAAAAGAGTTGTATAGATGAAGAAAATTCAAATTATCGCCGAAGCTGGAGTTAATCATAATGGGAATATAGATAGGGCTATATCTTTAATTGATGTCGCTTCAAGCGCAGGAGCCGATTATGTTAAATTCCAAACTTTCAACGCAGAAAAAGTAATTTCAAGAAATGCGTCGAAGGCAGAATATCAAATAAAAAACACTAATAATAAATCTGAAACACAATTGGAAATGGTGAAAAAATTAGAGCTAAGCTATGATGATCATATAGTCTTAAAAAAATATTGTGATAAAAAGAAAATTAAGTTTTTATCAACTGCTTTTGATCTGGATAGCATAGATTTAATTAAGCAATTAAACGTACCATTTTTCAAAGTTCCATCAGGAGAAATTAATAATTTGCCTTATTTAAGGAAGAGCGCAAAATTATTTTCAAGTTTTGTTGTTTCAACGGGAATGTGCAATATTGCTGAAATAAAAAAAGCTATTGATATATTAATTGAAAATAAAATAAAAAAGAAAAATATTACGTTATTACACTGCACAACAGAGTATCCAACACCTCCTCAACATGTTAATTTGAACGCAATGATTACATTAAAAAATGATTTTAATTTGGAAGTAGGCTACTCCGACCACACTGAAGGAATAGAGATTCCTATTGCTGCAGCAGCAATGGGAGCATCAATCATTGAAAAGCATTTTACTTTAGATAAAACTTTAGAAGGTCCAGATCACAAAGCAAGTCTGAACCCAGATGAACTTATAAAAATGATACAAGGTATCAGAAAAATAGAAGTATCTTTAGGGTCAAATAAAAAATCAATTACAAGCGTTGAAATAAAGAATAAGTTGATAGCTCGTAAGTCTATTGTGGCTTTAAAGCCAATTAAGATTGGAGAAATATTTTCGGAAGACAATATAACTTGTAAAAGACCAGGAGATGGAGTATCTCCGATGGAGTGGGATAAGGTGCTTGGAAAACATTCAAAATTTAATTTTGAGATTGACGATAAAATAAAGCTATGAATATTAAAAATATATGCATTGTAACTGGTTCTCGTGCGGAATATGGTCTATTAAAACCTTTGATTTCTAGGTTGGAGAAAAAAAGTAAATTTAAAGTAAATCTTGTGGCAACAGGAATGCATTTAAGTGAAAAATATGGTGACACTTTAAAGGAAATTAAGAACGATTGTTTTTACATAAGTCAAAGAATTGATATTTTAGATGATGAAACTTCACCTTTATTTGTAGGTAAATCAATTTCAAATGGAATAGATAAATTTTCAAATTTTTTTAATATAAATAAGCCTGATATTTTAATTGTTTTAGGAGATAGATTCGAAATTTTTTCATGTTGTATAGCAGCATATTTTTTAAAAATACCGATAGCCCATATTCATGGAGGCGAAACAACAGAAGGCGCCTTTGATGAAGGTATTAGGCACTCAATTACTAAATTATCTTGTATTCACTTTACTTCAACTGACGAATACAGGAACAGAGTAATTCAACTCGGTGAAGATCCCAAGAATGTATTTAATGTTGGAGCATTATTCGTTGATGCGATTAAAGATTCAAAACTTTTAACAAAACAGCAATTAAAAACAGAAAAGAATATTATTTTTGGTGACAAAAATTTATTGGTTACATACCACCCCGAAACTCTATCAGACCAATCAGTGAAGCAATCATTTTTGAATTTGATTAAAGTTCTTAAAAAAAGGGATGACATCAATTTAATATTTACTTCTCCAAATGCTGATCCGGGAAATAATGTTATTTATGATCTTACTAATGATTTTATAAAAAGAAATAATGATAGAGCTATTGGATTTGATTCACTTGGCCACCTAAATTATATTTCTGTTTTACAATTTATTGATGGTGTTATAGGTAATTCATCAAGTGGCATTACTGAAGCTCCAATGTTTAATATTGGTACTATCAATATTGGAGAAAGACAAAGCGGCAGAATTAAAGGTTCTAGTATTATTGATTGTGACTCTGATTTTAATTCGATCGATTTAGCTATTGATAAGCTCTACAGTAAAGGCTTTCAGAGGTCTTTAAAGATAAATCAAAGTTTATATGGTGATGGTTCAACAGCAATTAAAATTATAAAAATTCTTGAAAAGTTTACAGTGAAAGATACAATGATTAAAAAGTTTTATGATTTAAAATTAAAGAAATGAAATTTTTAGACCTTAATATACAGCAGAAAAAAATAAGAAAAAATCTTGAGCAAAGGATTAAAAATATTCTCGACCATGGATTATATATTATGGGTCCAGAGGTTTTTGAGCTTGAAGAAAAATTATCAGATTATTGTGATGTTAAGCACACTATTACATGTTCTTCTGGAACAGATGCATTATTAATACCATTAATGGCTTTCGAGGTGGGGCCAGGAGATGCGGTTTTTACAACCCCTTTTACTTATCATGCTACTGCTGAAGTAATTTCAATTTTAGGAGCAACGCCAATATTAGTTGATGTTTATGAATCAACTTATAACATTGACTGTGAAAAGCTTGAAATTGAGATAAAGAGAGTGATCAAAGACGGCAAATTATCTCCCAAAGCTATTATTCCTGTGGATTTATTTGGTTTGCCGGCGCGTTATCGTTTAATTGATAAGATTGCAAAAAAATATAATTTAAGAGTTATCGAAGATGCAGCCCAAAGTTTTGGGGGTTCGATTCAAAATAAAAAAGTAGGATCTTTTGGAGATGTAGCAGCAACTTCCTTTTATCCAGCTAAACCTTTGGGATGTTACGGGGATGGGGGAGCAATTTTTACAAATAATGATTATTTAGCAGAAGCATGTAAGTCAATCAGATTTCATGGCACAACTGAAAAAGATCGATATCATAGCCAAATGATTGGATTAAATGGTAGACTTGACAGCATTCAAGCTGCGGTTTTATTAGAGAAACTTACTATTTTTGACAAAGAGCTATCTGAAAGACATAAAGTGAGCAGTTACTACAGAAAATTTTTAAATAATGCCCAATATATACCAAATAATTACAAGTCAGCAAATGCTTTATTTTCAATTAAACTAACTTCTTTTGAAAAAAGACAGAGGTTGATTGAAAGGCTAAACGATAATAATATTCCTACAGCTATATATTATAAGTATCCTTTACACTTAATGAAAGCGTTCAATTATTTAGGATACAAACCCGGCTCATTTCCAATTTCTGAAAATTTATCACAAACGATTGTGAGTTTACCCATGCATCCTTATCTTAACGAAAAGGATATCGATTTAATTATAAACACTATGAGGGGAAATGAGTAAAAAAATACTTATAACTGGTGGCGCCGGATTTATTGCTCACCATGTGATTGATAAAATTTTATCTACAACTGATTGGGAAATTATTACTTTGGATAGATTAGATTTTAGCGGAAATCTAAATAGATTAAATGAAGTTGTAAGCGCCTATCCAACGATCGAACAAAAAAGAGTTAAGGTGGTACACCATGATTTGAAGTCGGAGTTAAACCCAGAAATAGCCAATACAATTGGTAATGTAGACTACATTAGCCATCTTGCAGCAGGATCTCATGTTGATAGATCAATTTCTTATCCACTCGAGTTCGTTATGGATAACGTAGTTGGAACAGTAAATATTCTAAATTTTGCTAGAAAAGTTAAAAATCTTGAAAGATTTGCATATTTCAGCACAGATGAAATATTTGGGCCAGCTCCTAAAGGAATTAGCTACAAAGAAAATGATAGGTATAATTCAACTAATCCATATTCAGCTTCAAAAGCGGGCGCAGAAGAGCTAGTAGTAGCTTTTGAAAATACTTACGGGTTGCCATCAATTATCACACACACTATGAATGTTTTTGGTGAGAGGCAAAATTCTGAAAAATTCATTCCTATGGTAATTAAAAAAGTTAGAGACAATGAAATAGTTACAGTACATGCAAATGAAGAAAAAACAGTTGCTGGATCAAGGCATTACATTCATGCAGAAGATGTAGCAGACGCATTATTATTTTTATATAATTATGATATGTCTACTATGACTGCTGACAAAACTGGAGCTAAATGCCAGAAATTTAATATTGTAGGCAAAGATGAAATCGACAATCTTGAGTTAGCACAATTTATTGCTAAGGCACAAAACAAAGAATTAAATTATGAAATGGTAGATTTTCATTCTCAAAGACCTGGGCATGATTTAAGGTATGCCTTAGACGGATCTAAAATGGCTAATATGGGATGGACCCCTCATTCCGCTTTTGAAAGACTGGAAACTACTATTAAATGGACATTAAAAAATGATAGATGGTTATCTTTATAATCTATTTGTAAAGAAGCTATTTAAAATTAAATTAACAAAATGAAAAACATACACATTACTTTTATACTTTTTTTAGGCACAGTTTTTGCTCAAGTGTCAATGAGCGATATTGATAGACTTAGCAATCAACAATTAGATGCAATTAAGACGGAATTACAAGCCAATTCAGAAGCAGCTATAGTAGAAAGTGAGCCTGTTCAATCAATTGATCAATCAAGCGCTGTTTCAATTACATCAACTACCCTAGCGATAGCAACAGGAGATTACTTTGGTTATAATTATTTAAGAAAAGATATATCTTTTTTTGATAATATCCCTACTCCAGCTGATTATAGATTAGGTCCAGGGGATGAGATTATCGTTTCATTGTGGGGTGAAACAAATTTTAGAAAAAACATGACTATCAATAAAGATGGAATGATTTTTTATAATAATATCGGATTTATTAATTTATCTAACCAAACCCTTGAATCAGCAGAACTGATTTTAACGGAACAGCTTTCTCAAATTTATGCAACTTTAAAGGATGAAGATAATCCAACTCAGTTAATGCTATCACTTGGAAAATTAAAGTCTATAAATATTTATTTTTCTGGGCATGTTGAAAATCCAGGGATTAACCTCGTACACCCTTTTTCTGATATTTTTTCAGCTATCATTCAAGCGGGCGGAATAAACGATAAAGGCTCCTTGAGAGAAGTGCAATTAATCCGAAATGACCAATTACTTACTACAGTAGATTTTTATTCTTTTTTTATGGATGGAAAAAATACCTTTTCTAATATCAAGCTAATTGATGGGGATATAATACACATCCCAAATATTAAAAAACGTGTATCTATATCAGGGCAAGTAAATAGGCCGTCTTCTTATGAATTACTATCTGGTGAATCTTTATCAGACATAATAAAATATGCCTCTGGGTTTACTAGCAATGCTTCATCTACTATTATTTTGAATCAAATCATTCCAGTTGAAGAAAGATTGTCGGATGATAATGCAAGAACCAACATTGCTTTAAATTTTAAAAATTCTCAATCAAAAACTCTAAATAATGGTGATAATGTTGAAGTTTTATCAATAAAAAATGTAGATCTAAATGTACAAGTTTATGGTAGAGTAAAGTCACCTGGATCCTACCCGGCCCAAAATAACTCTCTAAAGTATATTCTTGATATTGCAGGAGGATTTGATGATCCTGTTTATAGACAGACTATTCGTGAAGATGAAATTGTAATTCTAAGACGAGATTCAAATGAATTCTATGGTATAGAAATTAAAATTTCTTATAATGAAGCAGATAAATTACAGTTATTACCAAACGATAAAATATTTGTCTATGAAAATATAAATTACAGAAACAGCTTTACATATCGTATTGAAGGTGAAGTAAATAAGCCTGGTACATACCCTTTTTCAAAAGGAATTACGATTTTAGAGGCTTTAGAGCGTGCTGAAGGGCTTACAAGTTTATCAACATTGAAGAATATTGTTGTATTTCAAGAATATACTGATTTGAATCAAAATGATGAACAAATTACACGAGTTAAAAAAGTAGGAAGTATAAATCCAGAATATGAAATAGGATCTAATTCTGTTATAGTAGCCCTGCCTTTTGAAAATGTAGTTAGAGTTGAAGGGAATGTTTATGATCCTGGATTAGTCGCATTTTCTGGTGGGCTAACTATTTCTAGAGCTATTGAGCAAGCTGGAGGATATAAGCCTTATAGTTTGAAAAAAAGAGTATATGTTATAAGAGCTGATGGAGAAATAGAAAAAGTAAATCTTTTCCGAGGCAAAGCTAAAAGATTATATGCAGGAGATACTGTAATGGTTCCAGTTAATCCCAACCCATCTGATTTTGACATTACTACCTTTGTGGCAGATATATCATCAACATTAGCTAACATAGCAGCTATACTTGTTATAGCTGATAACCAAAATAAATAAAAGATGGTGCAGTTAGTTCTTCTCCGTCATGGAGAAAGTCAATGGAATTTAGAAAATAGATTTACTGGCTGGAAAGATGTATCATTAACTCCAAACGGAATTCAAGAAGCATCTTTTGCTGGTAAACAATTAGTTAGAGCAAATATTAATATTAAGAGTGTTTATACGTCTTTATTAAACAGGGCTACAGAAACTTCAGAGATTGTTACAGAGATTTTAAATTTTCCTAAAGATAAAATAAAATACGATTGGCGCCTAAATGAAAGACATTATGGTGCGCTTCAGGGATTAAATAAATCTGAAACCGCTAAAAAATATGGCGAAGATCAAGTACAGATATGGAGAAGAAGTTATGATATTCAACCGCCAATTTTAGATTTAAATGACGAGCGTCATCCCAGGTTTAATAAAAAATTTAAATTTATTAATAACAAATTACCAGCAGGTGAGAGTTTGAAGGATGTCATTGAGCGTTTAGGCCCATTTTGGAATGAATATAATGAATACTTAAGAAATAGCTTAGGAAGTCATATGATTGTTGCTCACAGTAACTCATTAAGAGCAATTATTAAACTTATTGAAAATATATCAAACAAAGATATTGTTGAGGTTAATATACCAACTGGTGTTCCATTGATTTATGAATTCGATCAAAATTTTAATATTAATCATAAAAAATATTTAATCGATAAAAATACCTTAAATTCGAAACTGAGTGAAATTAAAAATCAAGGAAAGGCGAAGATAAAGAAATGAAAAATTTTTGGAATGGACATAATGTTTTAATAACTGGCGCCGATGGTTTTATTGGAAGTCATTTAACCGAAAAACTTATTTCTTTTAATGCTAATGTCACTGCGCTTACTTATTACAATTCTAGAGGAAGTAATGGCTGGTTAGATAGTGCATTTGAAGAAATACCAAATAATTTGAAAATAAGGCAAGGCGATATAAGAGATCCGCACTTTGTAGATAGTATTATTGGTGAAGCCTCAACAGTTTTTCACTTAAGTAGTTTAATTGCAATCCCCTACAGTTATAAAGCATATCAAAGTTATATCGATACAAATATTACGGGATTATCAAATTTATTGACTTCATGTAGAAGGCATGATGTTCAAAAAATTGTTCATACATCTACTAGCGAAGTATATGGCTCAGCATTATACACTCCAATTGATGAAAAACATCCGCTTCAGGGTCAATCACCGTATTCTGGATCAAAGATAGCTGCTGATATGATTGCAGATAGTTTTTTTAGGTCATTTGATATGCCCATTACAACAGCAAGACCCTTTAATACTTATGGTCCTAGACAGTCACTTAGAGCTGTTATTCCGTCAATTATTCAGCAGTTAATAAAAAAAGAAAATGGTAGTTTTCTAGATATTGGTGACTTATCTCCAAGGAGAGACTTTAATTTTGTTTTAGATACTGTTGATGGTTTTCTTTCATTAGGAGAAGCAGAAAATGTTATAGGAAAAGTTTTTAACATTGGTTCAGCAGTTGATATATCAATCAAAGAATTGTGCGAAATTTTATTTGATATTTCTGGAACGCAACTAAAATATAAAACTGATTCAAAGCGCTTAAGACCAGAGAAAAGTGAAGTAAATAGATTGCTATGCGATTCTTCTTTAATTTATAAAACTACCGGCTGGAAGAGTAAAACTGATTTGCATATTGGATTAAAAACTACATACGATTGGTTTAAATTAAATTCTCATGAATATGGCAAGGAAACTTTTCTGCTATAATGGATATTCCTTTATCAGTTCCTAATTTAAGAGGTAAAGAACTAGAATATGTAACGGATTGCATAAATTCAGAATGGATTTCTTCAGAAGGTTCGTACGTTGAAAAATTTTCCGAGGCAATTAAAAATTACACAAAAGCAAAATTTGCAATACCTTGCATAAATGGTACTAGCGCACTTCAGACTAGTCTAAGGTTAATTGATTTAAAACCAAACGAAGAAGTAATTGTTCCTTCTTTAACATTTATAGCGCCAGTTAATGCAATACGATATTTTCATGCGAATCCAATTTTTTTTGATTGTGATAGCTCATTCAATATTGATATTAATAAATTATATGAATTTCTAAAAAAGAATACATTTTTTGATAATGGGGACCTTTACAATAATATCACCCAAAAAAAAATTAAAGCCATTATTCCTGTCAATATTTTTGGGAATACATATGACATTGACTCTTTGTTAGAGGTCTCAAATAGGTTTAATTTGCCAGTTATTGAAGATGCATCAGAAGCAATTGGATCATTTTATACTAAAAATAGACATGCTGGTACCGCTGGTTTGACAGGCTGTTTATCTTTTAACGGAAACAAAATGATTACTACCGGTGGAGGTGGTATGATATTAACAAATAATAAAAAATTAGCTGAAAAAGCTTCTTATCTGACACGCCAAGCCAAGAATGATAAGGTATTTTATGTTCATAATGAGGTAGGATATAATTTTAGATTAACAAATGTTGCAGCAGCTATTGGCTTAGCTCAATTAGAACAATTGGAAAGCTTTTTAATAAAGAAAAAAGAAAACTTTAACATTTATAAAGAGTTAATTAATAAAAAGCAAAATATTGAATTAATGAATATTCCAAAATTTGGTAAAAGTAATTATTGGTTTTATGCGCTTAAAATAAATAGCTCATATAAAAGAAATATTAAAGAAATCATAGATTATTTGGGTAAAAATAATGTTCAAGCTCGACCTGTATGGAAACTAAATCACGAACAACTTCCCTTCAAAAATTGTTTTCACGGAGATCTTTCACAATCTATTGAACTATATAATACAGTATTTAATGTTCCATGTAGCACAAATTTAAAAACAAAAGAAATTGAATTTGTCTGTAGTCTATTATAAAAATCCTTAAATGAATATCAATATCAATCAATTGGAAATATCGTTTCGAAAAGCTCGAATCTTGGTAGTTGGAGATTTAATGCTAGATCGCTATTTATTTGGTAAATCTGAAAGACAATCACCAGAAGCACCTGTACCTATCATAAATCAAACCAAAAAATTAAATCTTTTAGGAGGTGCTTCAAATGTGTGTATTAATATCAGTTCTTTAGGTAGTAATGCGGTTACATGCTGTGGTTTGATTGGAAATGATAAAGCTGGAAAAAATATAATAGAATTATTACATAATAATAATATTTCTTCAGAAGGAGTCATTTCAGATCTTAAACATTTAACAACTGTTAAAGAGAGAATTTATTCGAACAAAAAACAAGTAGTTAGAATAGATAAAGAAAATGAAGTTATTTCAAAGATATCTTCAGAGTTAATTTTAAATTTTATAAAGAAAACTATTTCAAATTATGATATTATAATTTTATCAGACTACAATAAAGGTGTTATTAATGCTGAATTGGTGACTGAATTAGTTGATCTAAACAAAGGCTCTATACCAATAATTGTAGATCCGAAGAAAAAAAACATAAATGAGTATAGCGGAGTTGATTTAATCACTCCTAATTTAAAAGAACTTCAAGATGCAAATAATGCAATTTATTCAAGTAACAAGGAAATTATTAAAGCAAATTGTGATATTATGATTAAAAATGATATTAAAAATATAGTTACTACATTAGGTCAAAAAGGAATGATTGTATCAGAAATGAATCGTAATACATATATTAAGGGCTTTAATGTGAAAACTCCTGATGTCGTTGGAGCAGGTGATACTGTAATTGCTACTATAGCTTTATGTTTGAGTTCTGGCATGAATATTTTACAATCTTCAATGATTGCTAATATTGCAGCAAGTATATCTGTGTCAAAAGTTGGTACATCAAAAATTTCTTTTGATGAGTTAAAAAGTAAAATAAAAATTTAAGTTATTTAACTCTATTTTCCTTTACATAGAATTTCCAATCCATAACTTCAATTTGCGAATGCTTGCTTATTTCAAAAGATTGATAATTCTTGCTTGGATAAATCCTTAATTCTTGTCCGTTAACAAGTAGATCTAATGGCATAATAAAATTATCATTTACATTTTTCCACTTGTAAAAAAATTTAGAGTTTGTTTGATAGTATTCTAGCTCTGGTTGATTAGGTGAATAGAAATATTGTTCTGCAAAGTACCAATAATCTTCCCCTGTTTTTTCTTTTACCTTACTAAAAAAATCTTTCGTATCTGCAAATCCCTTTGCATTCTCTGTCATAAATTCTTTTAATATTTTAAACCATATTTCATCATTTTTTATGGCGCTTCTCAGAGTGTGCATCACCCAGGCACCTTTCATATAAGTGTCACCATGCAAAGCCCAATGGTTTTCGTTTTCATTACCAACTATAGGAATTTCATTTACAATTCTATTTTTTAAAGTATTTAGATAATGAACTCCAACTTCGTAGCTATTAAATTTATCTTCAAAATATATTGCTTCTGAATAAACTTGTAATCCCTCATGAATCCAAATATGAGTCGGATCAGAAGCAGTAACGCTATTTCCAAACCACTCATGACCTGTTTCATGTATTATAAGAGGATCTATAACTCCATACATTGGCCAACTTTTACTTCTTAATCCATTATAAATACTAAATCCATTACCATAAGTTACTGCGGATTGATGTTCCAT
>TARA_B100001057_G_scaffold197319_1_pt1 | contig 12705 bp, 12 predicted proteins | sample TARA_B100001057 | Tara Oceans TARA_B100001057 (sample SAMEA2621839) | marine metagenome | biome: marine biome (ENVO:00000447); feature: surface water layer (ENVO:00002042); material: "saline water (ENVO:00002010), including plankton (ENVO:xxxxxxxx)" | depth 5 m
ATCGTTTGAATCCAGATTCTCAGAATTCTTCTGACTTGACCATATGAAAGTGTTTTTAGTGATTGAAAATGATTCATTTTTTACTGGTTAAATTAATAAACAACTCCTCTAGCCTATTAGTTTGATTTTTAATGTTTGTAACATTTAAGTTTTTAAAATTTTCATTATCGAAAAGCGCATTCATAGAAATATTTTTTGGAATGATAACCGAAAATTTGTTTACATCTTCAACTGTCACAGAAAAACCAGAAATCTCAAGATTTTTTGGTAATTCTGTATCTGTTTCTATTGTAAATACTTGATTCTCCAATTGTTGGAGGAGTTGATTCATTCCAGTATTTTCAATAATTAATCCGTTATCAATTATTGCAATGTTTCTGCAAAGGTTTTCCGCTTCTTCCAGATAATGTGTTGTCAAAATAATGGTTGTGCCAGCTTGATTAATTTCAATGAGGAAATCCCACAAGCCTCTTCTCAGTTCAATATCTACGCCTGCAGTTGGTTCATCCAAGATTAGTAATTCAGGTTCATGAATCAGTGCCTTAATTATCATTACCCTTCTCTTTTGACCACCGGATAGCTCTCGGATAAAATCGTCTTTTTTATCCAATATGCCCAGTTTTTTAAGGTAATATTCTGTGCGTTCAGCAGCAGTTTTTGGATCAACACCATAATAACCAGCTTGACCCATGATGACATCTTCAACTTTTTCAAATTGTGAGAAATTAAATTCCTGATTTACAACACCTAATTTAGATTTAGCTAGTGGAAAATTTTCATCTATATCAACACCGCAAATTGATATTGACCCTTCACTCTTATTTACCAAAGATGAAATTATTCCAATAGTAGTTGATTTTCCAGCACCATTTGGCCCTAGAAGTGCAAAAAAATCACCTTGCTCTACACTCAAATCTATGCCTTTTAGTGCATGCACATCATTTCCATAAATTTTCGATAGGTTTTTGATTTCTAGAGCTTTCATTAATGTCTTTTAGATAAATGGTTTACTGCACCAGATATGCCGCTAATAGTTAATGGGTACATTTTATCATCCATCAAGGTGTTGATCATTTTAATAGTTGAAGTGTAATCCCAATGATCTTCATGAACTGGGTTGAGCCAAACTGTTTTATTGAAATAAGATTGCAGTTTCTGTAACCATTGTTCGCCAGGCTCCTTATTCCAGTGCTCTATGCTTCCGCCAGCATTAGTCAGCTCATAGGGAGCCATACTTGCGTCTCCCACTATCAAAATTTTATGATTCTTCGAGAACTTATTCATAATGCTTTGAGTAGTTACTCGATTTTCATTTCTTCGGAAATTATCTGTCCAAACTGATTCATAAATACAATTATGAAAATAGTAGTAGTGTAAATTTTTAAATTCTGATTTAGCTGCAGAAAAAAGCTCTTCACACATTTTCACAAAAGGATCCATTGAGCCACCAACATCAAAGAAAACTATTAGATTTATGTCATTAAGCTTCTCTCTTACATATTCTAGTTCTAAGTACCCAGCATTTTTTGCAGTGCTTTTGATAGTGTTGTCTAAATTGAATTCAAAATTTTCACCTTTTCTGGCCATCTTTCTTAATTTTCTTAGGGCTATTTTTATATTCCTTGTACCTAACTGAAGTGAATCGTCAAGATTCTCGTAATTTCTTTCTTGCCAAACTTTTGCAGCCATGCCTTTATTTGATTTACCACCTACTCTTATTCCATTAGGGTGGTTTCCAGAATTTCCAAAAGGTGATGTTCCCGCAGTGCCGACCCACTTATTTCCACCATGATGTGCTTTCTCTTGTTCTTCTAATCTTTTTTTAAATTCTTCCATTAATTTTTTCAGCCCGCCCATATCCTTAATTTTTTTAAGGTCTTCAGCACTCAAATTCTTTTCAAATTCTTTTCTGATCCAGTCTTCTGGAATGATTGTTTTTAGTACGTCATCCATGTTATTGATGCCTTTAAAATAAACATCAAAAGCTCGATCAAACTTATCGAAAAACTTCTCATCCTTCACCATTACTGTTCTTGATAGAAAATAAAAATCGTTCCAATCTGCAAACACAAGGTTTTTTTCGAGTGCTTTTAGTAAATCAAGAAATTCTTTCAGGCTTACAGGAACTCCATAAGCTCTCACAGTATTAAAAAGATTTATAAGCATTAGTTAGATTCTCTTCTAGTCATGAAAGCAAGTCGTTGCAATAACTCAACATCCTGCTCATTTTTTAGAAGAGCACCATAAAGAGGCGGTACTAAGGAATTGTTTTTTGATGCAAGAACTTCCTTAGCAATATCATCTGAAACAATCAATTTTAACCAATCAATTAATTCAGATGTAGATGGTTTCTTTTTAAGTCCTGGCACTTTTCTAATGTCAAAAAAAACATCCATAGCTTCTTTCAGAAGTTTCTTTTTAACTTTTGGTATATGTACAGCAATAATCTTCTCTAGTACTTCTCGTTCAGGAAACGCAATGTGATGAAAGAAACATCTTCTTAAGAAAGCATCTGGTAAATCTTTTTCGTTGTTTGAAGTGATAACAACTAATGGTCTATGTTTTGCTTTAATAGTCTTATCTAATTCATAGCAATAGAATTCCATCCTATCGAGCTCTTGTAGCAAATCATTAGGAAATTCAATATCAGCTTTATCAATTTCATCCACCAGCAGAACTACCTGTTCATCTGATGTAAAAGCATCCCAAAGTTTTCCTTTATTTATATAATTCGCGATGTCTTGAACTTTCTCATTACCAAGCTGAGAATCTCTAAGTCTCGAAACAGCATCATATTCATATAATCCTTGAGCTGCTTTAGTAGTTGATTTTATATGCCACTCAACAAGTCTCATGTTTAATGATTCAGCAACTTCCAGAGCAAGCATTGTTTTGCCAGTACCTGGCTCTCCTTTAATGAGAAGAGGTTTTTCAAGATTAAGTGCGGCATCAACAGCGAGTTTTAAGTCGTCTGTAGCAATATAACTTTTTGTACCTTGGAACTTCATTTAGACTAGAGTAGTTTATCAAAATTATTAGGCATGTTACTAGCAGATTCTTGTTTCAATATCACACATGAGAGTTTCAATTCAGATCTCGATGACGTAATGAAATCTGCAAATAAATCAGGCATTGAATATTTCTTTACACCTGCTGCTAGAGAATCTGATGCTAATCAAATCATTAAGCTTTCTGAGGAATATAAAAATATTTATTTTGCCTTAGGAATACATCCGCATCATGCATCTGAGCTGAGACCTCACACAATATCCAATATAAAAAAACTTTTAGAGCATTCGAATGCAAAAGCCGTTGGAGAAATAGGGTTAGATTATTATCGAAACTTTCAAAGCAAAGATGTTCAGATAAAATGTTTTGAAAATTTTTTAGAGCTGAGTGTTGAGATTCAAAAACCCGCTTTTTTACATCTGAGAGAAGCCTTTCATGATTTCAAACCAATAGTCTTAAATCAACTTAATAATTTACCAAGAAGCATAGTACATTGTTTTACAGGCTCAAAAAAAGAACTGACTGAAATATTAGATATGGGCATGTATATTGGTATTACAGGTTGGTTATGTGATCCAAAAAGAGGTGAAGATTTAAGAAAAATTTTACAACATATTCCTCTTGAGTCATTAATAATTGAAACCGATGCACCTTATCTCGTCCCAAAAAATTTAGAAAAAAGGCCTAAAAATAATAGAAATGAACCTAAATACCTTGCTCACGTTTGTTTAACAATTTCTGAATTATTAAATATACCAGCTGAGAAAATCGCAGAACAGACAACTTCTAACTTTAAGAATTTATTTCGTATTTAGGATCAAAGGAATCAATCTGAGCGATAAGAACATACCTATCCAAATTGCTAAAGCAGCAAAAAGGCCAAAAAGAATTGTTGGCTTGAAGTAGGAAAAGACAAAAACCAAGAAACCGATAACAATTGTTAATCCAGTTATTAAAACTGCCTGACCAGATGACAAAATTGCAGCACTTTCTGGATCTGGATTGTTATTTTCTTTCTCATATTGGAAGCGCCAGGCAATATGAATCGCGTAATCAACTGACATACCAACAGAAATTGAAGCAATAGTAATAGTCATAATATCAAGCGGAATTGAGAGAAGACTCATCAATGAAAGAATTGCTCCAACAGAAAAAATTGGAACAATCACCACCAATAAAGAAATAAAAAATGACCTAAACAGTATCAATAGCATGATAAAAATAGAGATGAAAACAAACGATAAGGTTTTGATTTGAGAATCAAAAAGACTCTGCAGAAGATTGTTATATAAAACACCCAATCCACTCACTTTGTAATCTACATCGGTATCTTTGAGCTTGTTATCCAGGAAACTACTAATTTCATTCAGTGTTTCGTTTCGATTTAGGCCTTCGTAAGTATCATTTATTCTGTAAGTAATACGTACACTTCTCTGGTCGTCTGTAATCAAACTTGATAAAAGATCCTCAGCTTTATCGTTTGTTAATAATGAGTTTTTTACAAAAGCTAATTCTAAATCTCCGATACTATTATTGTTGTTGAGTGATTCAGCAAGCAAGACGCCATTCACTACACTTAAATCTTTTCCTAATTCAGGCCAAGTGTTGAGGTGCAACTGAATGTCTTTCAGAATTTGCATATTTTTTTGCTTCCACCAGTATTCACTTACTTCTGAATCCTCACTAAAGAATAAGTCATCTTCGTCAATGAATAACTCTTCCTCGGGCAGAGTTAAGATTATGTCAATTGGTGTTGTACCTCCAAAATCTTCATCAATAAATAACATTCCTTTATAAATTTCTGTCTCTGAATCAAAATAATCAATAAATTTATTTTCTACTTTTAAATTCGTACTTAAAAAAAGGAATAAAGGCAGGCAAATTATAAAAACTGGCATATATATTTTTTTAAAAACTGGCTTCCAAGGCATGTACTCTTTTTTGAGATACAAATCTGCAAGTTGGATTTGGGTTTTATGCTTTTGATCTTTGATTGAAATTAATATTGGTATAAAGATGAATGTAATTATGAAGTTAACAGCAACCCCTAAAGTCATCATTTTTCCAAAATCAATGACTGGCTGAATGTTGCTCAATAATAAAGAAGCGAAGCCAACCATAGTTGTTAAAGCTGTATATGCACAAGGTACGAAGATTTTACTCAACGATTGCTCTTTACTTTCTTTGGTTTTAGCTCCTTCTGAAAGTTTCACTAATAGGTGAACAGATACAGCTATAGATGAAATGAATAAAAGCGTTAAAAAATTTGAGGAGACAATACTTATAGGCCAATCAAATATTCCTAATAACCCGATGGTCGTTAAGATTACTAGAGAAGCATTGAGCATAATAATAATAGCTGGCCAAATGTCTCGAAAAAATAGAATCAGTAAGACGAAAAAAATTAAAAATGTGATGCTTCCAAAAGTTTGAACATCTTTTTTTATGTAATCAATTGTGTCAACAACTATCATGGCCGGTCCGGCTAGGTACATTTCTAATGAATCATATTGATTCATTATTTCTCGAATTTTTTTGACTGCTTCATCGTAATCAGGGAGTTGTTTAAGATTTATTTGCATTGCAGTTGCTGTACCATTTTTATTGACGACGAGTTCTGTAAATAATGGGCTTTTAATCAGCTCATTCTTTACTGATTGCAAATCAAGTTCGTCCTGCAAGATATATTTGTCATTTGTTGCTGACTTAATGAGAGAGAGTTTTGGCTGTTCAAATAATGGAGCGTCAAGGATTGAAATTACGCTTTCAACTTCTTCAAGATTATTAATTGAATTCTCTAATTCTTGTATTTGAAGAAAAAATTCATTCGAAAAAATATTTTGATCAGAGATAGCTAAAACTAAGTATTCCGAAGATGAAAATGTATTATTGATCTCTTCATAAAATTCATAGCTAGGATCCTCATCTAAGACAAGAGTTTCAGATGAAGCGTCGAATCTAAACCTATCCAAGCCATTAATGCTAGAAAAAAAAGCAACAAGAATTAATGAGATTAAAGATAAATACTTATATTCAATAATTTTATGAAATATGCTTTTCATTAGTTATGAGCACAATCAGGTGAAGGAATGTAATCTTTTGATTGTTTCCATTGTTCAACAGTTTTTGCAACTATTGATATAGCATGAATTTTTTCAACATATTCACCCATTCCGGCATATACAAGTTTGTGTCTCTTGATAAGATTTAAACCAATAAATTCATCTGAGACAATGATAATTTTCACATGAGATATATTGCCAGAATACCCCCCATGATTTGGAGATTCATCAATTATGTTTAAATGAAAAGTATCTATGCTTTTGGAAATTTTCTCTTTAATATCTTCAATCATCTCTACTTAAGCCTTGTGATTTATTTTTTCGAGAAATAGGCAGATCATTCTCCCTAACTTCTTCATAATTTGTAATTACCCTTGCCCTTCTAACATGTTCAGTAAAAAAATATTTTATTGCTACATACCCAAAAATGAATCCACCGATGTGTGCAAAATATGCTACACCTGAGTATGAACCACCTGCAGCAGAAATGAATTGTCCGATAATCCACATTAATAGAACTATTTTTGCTGGCACTTTAATAAATTGTATAAATATTAAAAACCAGACAAAAACGTTTATTCTTGCATTTGGATATAACACGTAATACGCGCCCATTACACCTGCAATGCAACCACTTGCTCCAATCATAGGAACGTCCACACCACCAGAAAAGAAAGATTGCAGTAGAGCAGCTGAGACACCGCCTAGTGCATAAAATATTAAAAAGTTAGTTCTACCTAAATAACCTTCAATGTTGTCACCATATATGTAAAGAAAGAGCATGTTTGATAAAAGATGCATCCAACCTGCATGCAAAAATGCTGATGTCACTATTGTGTGAAAATTTTGCATCTCAAAAAATACGCTTGGTCTGACACCAAACTCATTTACAAGCGCTTGATTAGCACCACCACTTAAAGAAAGTTGATATAAAAAAACTAAAAAATTAATAGCAATTAGCGTCCAAGTTAATACAGGTTTCTTTGGCGTAGGATTCTCGTCAGAAATAGGTACAAAAACAAACATTATTTTACAGGTACCAATGAACTAATAAATTGATCTGCTACTCTTTCCCATGTATACGTTTTAGAGGATTCATAAGTTGTTGTTCTATCAACATTTAACGCTCTCTCTACTGCATTACTTAAATTATTTTTATCAAGTGAACCATTTACACCCTCTATTACAATGTCTTTTGGGCCAGTAACATTAAATCCAGCTATAGGTGTTCCGCATGCCAATGCTTCAATGAGCACAATTCCAAATGTATCTGTTAAAGATGGGAAAACAAAACAGGCTGCATCACGATAATAATCAGCAAGTTCATTTCCTCTTTTAAATCCAACAAAATCTACATCTGGATATTTTTTTGCATATGACTTCAAGCTGGGCCCACCCCCTACAACGACTTTAGGCAAATCTGATTCCATTTTAAGAAATTCTTCAATGTTTTTTTCCACCGCTACTCTCCCAACATAGAGGAGATATTTTTGTTTTCCTCCATCAGGATCTGGATAGAATATTTTTTCATCAAATCCCCTTGACCAAAGCACTAAATCTGTAAACCCATCTGTTTCTAATTCATCTCTGTGACTTATGGTATTGACCAGAGTTTTAGCCGCTGAATTATGGAACCATTTCAATAAGCCTTTCGTTACGTCTAGACCAATATTAAATCTTTCGTAAACGTACTCAGGAAATTTTGTATGTATACAAGATGTGTACGGAATTTTGTGTTCTAAACAATAATGTCGACCCGTAATACCAAGTGGCCCTTCTACGGATATATGAACGAAATCTGGTTTTGATTTTTCAATTTTTTTCTTTAAATCCCAAAAATTCCAAGCGACTGATATTTCAGGATAATTTGGTAATGGGAAAGTATGGAATAATCCAGGATGAATAACATCAACTTCATAACCTTTTTCTCTTAACTTTTCAGTTACTGTTGTCATAGTAGTAACCACACCATTAACTTGTGGCTCCCATGCATCTGTGATGATCAAAATTTTATTCATAATGTTGCAACTATATTTATGGAATTATTTTCGTCAACTTTTACGAGATTTATTGTTCCATCCATCTGTTCCACTATAGCAGAACATGATTCAATCCAGTCGCCTGTATTGAGATATGCATGCTTATTAAACTTTAGAATTTCAGGTCTGTGATTATGTCCGCAGATTAAGGCAGAATACCCTCCCCGCATACATTCTTCTTTTACAAGCTTTTGAAAACCACTCATATTCGAAACAATTTTTTTAGTTAAATTCTTCAAGTATTTTGATAAAGGCCTATTTATAAAAATTAATCCATCATATAAAAGTCCACCAAACTTTGATAACCATTTAGCATTTGATGTCACAACATCATATTGGTCCCCATGTAGGACAAGCATCTTGCCGTGTTTAATTGAAGCAAAATCGAATCTTTCAAGATGTTTAAATCTACCTAAAGCGGTAATGATTTCACCATAAGTTGTGCCTAGCTCTTGTAGTCGATTTTTTTCTTTATCGCTTCTTAAAGGATCATCATGATTTCCAGAAATGTAATATACATTTGTTCTCTCATCTGCCATACGCACAAAACGATTTAAAATCTCATTATGCTCTTCAGGCCAATAGAAATTGTCATGCATTGACCAAAAATCAATAATATCTCCGACAAGATATAAATTTTCACAATTTACATTCTCAAGAAAACTTTTTAGTTTCTCATTTTGACAACCATTAAAACCAAGATGAATATCAGAAAGAAAAATCGATTTGTATTGATTATTTTGATCCATGTATCATTATTTTAGACTATGTCACTTAAACACAAAGAAGAAATAACTATTTGGGCCTTCAAAGATGGAAAAAAAGGCCATGAAAAACAAATAGATGCATTAATAACTGAATTTAGCTCGATTAAGAATGTAAATCTTTTTGAATTTTCTACTTGGAAGACACATCAATCCCGGCCAGATCTAATAATCGGGGCAGGCAACTCTACTCATAAACATATACTTACTGCAAAAAAAGAACACCCCTCTGCCAAATCAATTGTATTAATGAAACCATCTTTGAGACCAACACAATGGTTTGATGCTGCTTTAGTTCCAGATATGGATAGATTCTATTTGCATAAACCAAAGAATGTAATTTCAACAAAAGGTGTCTTATCAAAGTACTCGAATGAACAAACCATCCCTAATACAGGCCTTATAGTTATTGGAGGTAAAAGCAGACATTATCATTTTCGAAAAAAAGTTGTTAACCAACAAATTGAGCATCTATTAAATGAGGAATTTAAGGATTACCATTGGAAAATTACTACATCTCCTAGATCCCCAAATTTAGACTTACCAAAACATTCAGGAAATGCTGAATTTTATAGTTGGCAAAATACTTCAGAAAACTGGATGTCGGATGAAATTTCAAAAAGTGAAATTACTTTTTTAACTCCTGAGAGTGTATCTGTACTTTATGAGGGCCTATCTACGAACACTAAAGTTTACGTATTTCACCACGAACAACATATAGTTGGCCAATATGGTGAGAAACGAAAGACGAAGGTAACTAGAAATATTGATAGACTAAAAAAAGAAGGTCTAATAGGCTACATTGATTCAAGCAGATACTTTTTCTCCAGGACAGTTAAGGATGTAGACATTATTCATCCAAAAAAAAATAAACCATTAAGTGAATCAAGAAGAGTAGTTCAAGAACTCTTAGAGAAGTTATGAAACTGTAAGAAATGAAAACTTATTACAGATTCAAGCTGATAAAGTTATCAATATTTATAAAGACTTATTATCTAAAGCATCGTTGTAAAACGAAACTGTTTTTGAATGCATTAATTCAGAAGTGAGAAAAATATTTTTTGGAACATCTTCAGTATTTGATAATGTTTTGACAACGTCTGTTAGCATTTTGAAATTATTAAAATCTACTTTTCCCTGAGGGAAACACATATCAAGAACTTCTCCAGGGCCGCCTCTGTCCCAGCCAATGATTTTCTTTCCCATCATAGCTGCTTCTAAAATAGTTCGACCAAAAGGTTCTGGTTTTATAGATAAATTTAGGACTATATTTGAAAGCCAGTAAATCTCTCTTATATCGCCCTTTGCATTATAGAAATTAATTCTATTTTTTAGCCTGTAATCTTCTATTAATTGTTTTAGATTATTTAAATATTTTGGCTTAGCTGATTCATATGGCCCAACGATCAAGCCAACATAATCCTCAGGTAATTCTGAAATAAGCTTTATAAAGGCCTCTTGGCCTTTCCAAGACGATAATCTACCCGGGAAACATAGAATTTTTCTATCTTTTAAGTTTGGAAAAGTATCAAAAAAGTTTTTGATATATCTCTCTGTAGGCTGAAACCTCTCATTAAAATATGTTTCATCTGAACCACGATATATCAAACGTGTTTCATGTTTGAGATATCTTTTGTAATTTTCATTAACGTATTTTTCAACAGTTTTTGATATCGCTATAACTCGATCAAAACTTGCCATGATTCTGCTATAAAAAGGTGTGCTGTATAAACCATGAAATGTTGAGAAGAATATTGGCTGTGGGCTTTTTAGAAATATTTTTGATGTTTGTAGAACCCATGCAGGCACTCTGGATCTGATATGCACAATATCTGGAGATATCTCATTAATTACATCTGCTAATTTTTTTGCTTGCAGTAATGTAAAAATGCTTTTTCTTGATACTTGTAAATGAATATGGTTTCCTCCATCTTCTATTAAGTTTTTTACTTGTCTACCGCCATCTGAGATAACAAAAGATTCATGTCCATTGTTAACAAGGTATTTATTAAAATCTAGAACGCCTCTTTCAACTCCACCAGTATTAAGAGATGGAAGTATTTGGATAATTTTAAGTTTTCTCATCTAGCGAATTAACTCTTATTCTGCCATATCTGGTTTCCTCAAAATCTACTTTTAATTTTTTTAAGGCATCAACAACTATATCTATCATTTTCGATGAATTTCCACAGATAATTATCAATGGTAATTCACTTTGATTGTTTAATACAAAGTCTTGTACTTCTGTTTCGACCTGAAAGTGTCTTACACCATGTAAATCTAGATTTAGTAGATGGTTCTCATAAAAAACTTTCACTTTTATGTATCTTTAGAATAATAGGCTACATAGTCAATTATGAGTTTCTTAGAATCTAGACACTCGTCGTCATAATTACAGAATTCCTCACCAACAGGTAATTGAGCAGGAAAATGGCCGCCTACTGCAACATTCAACAACATATGAAATGATTCTAGAAAAGGGTTTGGATCAAGTCCTTCGAGAGCTGAAAAGTTTACAGTGTAAACTTCATTATTGTTAACAAGCCAACTGAATGAATCCTCATCCCAAATTAAACTGATAATGTTATGTTCTTCAACATTTGAAAGCTTATTTAAAAATGGAAAATTAGTAACCCTGCCAGCGGTTCTATAGTTTTCAATACCATAATGGATTGTTGTATAGAGAATTTGAGAAGTAGTATCTTTTGTTTCAACTAAATCTATTTCTCCACTTGCAGGCCATCCACCATAAATAGATTCCTCTGGCATCATCCAAATTGCAGGCCAAACTCCATTAATTTCAGGGACAGAAAAACTTACATCGATTCTTCCAAATTGAAATTCTTGTTTTTCAAATGATCTCAACCTCGAACTAAAAAATGTATTTGTGCTCGCATCATATCTTGGAACTATAAATAAGCAGCCGTTTGCAAGATATGTATTCGCATCACTATCTCCATATAATTGAACTTCATTATTTCCCCATCCTGGAATTCCATATGCAGAACCATCACCATACATGTATTGCCAGTTGTTAAGATTTAGGGAACTATCATCAAATGTGTCAGACCATATTAATTGATATCCGTCATGTGATTGTGGAACATTGCCTGGGCATGAATCATCAGAAGTTGGTTCTTTGGGTTCCGGCGGTATGTTGTCTGTAGTTATTTCTATATTGTCATAATAAACACCTGTTGGACCATAATTTGTTGAATAGTTTACAAACCCAATTTGAAGAATTTTTCCAGGATCTATTGTTTCATCTAGAGCAAAATCAATATTGTGAGATGACCACACATTATCTTCTATCTCAGTCATTTCTAAAGAGTCATAATAATAAGTACTGTAACCTTGGTTGGGATCTAATTTTTTAACAAATGCATGAGCTGTTGAAGGCTCTACAACTGCTTGGCTTGACGGCCTTTTTGCATCAAATGTAAACGAATAATTTCCACTCATGGTGTCTATCACTGAATATTCTAAAAAAACATTTGTTTCTAAAAAACCTACCTGGTGATGTCCATCATCGTAGTTACTATAGACATTAAGATACTGGTCACCTTGCTCAACTTCACCCTCCCCACTTGCTAATGCACTTATCTGAGGCCCATTTGGAGCAGGGTCTACCTGATAGCCGTCTTGGTAGTTGCCGGAACTATTGAATCTATTTATGTAAGCTTTCCAAGGTGCAAGATTTGTTGTTTCAGGACTAAAAGATTCAAAGTCTTCTGCATCAAAAACAGATGGTGCAGGTGTTGGGGCTGGTGTGGGTTCAGGTGTTGGGGCTGGTGTTGGGGCTGGTGTGGGTTCAGGCGTTGGGGCAGGTGT
>TARA_B100001057_G_scaffold253645_1_pt1 | contig 12700 bp, 15 predicted proteins | sample TARA_B100001057 | Tara Oceans TARA_B100001057 (sample SAMEA2621839) | marine metagenome | biome: marine biome (ENVO:00000447); feature: surface water layer (ENVO:00002042); material: "saline water (ENVO:00002010), including plankton (ENVO:xxxxxxxx)" | depth 5 m
TCGGGGCTCCCACCTCGGATAGCAATGGCGTCGAAATGTGGGATGCTGAGTTGGGTTACCGACTGACTCTTAAGATTTAGGTAAACCTGTTAGGTTATAGGTTCCGATGACTTGCCTAACAGTAAAACATCGGATGCACTCGGAGAAGCTGTTTGATAGCTTGGAAGGACCGGGGTTCGACTCCCCGCACCTCCACCAATGAATAAAATGTATGATGTTGCAATTGTAGGGGCTGGTATTGTAGGTCTCTCTACTGCTTTAAAATTACAAGAACAAGGTAAAAATGTTCTTGTATTAGATAAAGAAAAATCAGCAGGTACTCACCAATCTGGTAGAAACTCAGGAGTTATTCATTCTGGAATCTATTACAAACCTCAATCTTTCAAATCAAATCTATGCATAAGAGGTAGAGAGTTATTAATTGACTTTATGAGTTCAGAAAGTATTCCATTTAGAATTGAAGGAAAAATTGTTGTTGATCACGATAGAGAAAAGATTAATCATTTAAACGATAGAGCTAAAGAACTCAACATGGATGGGGTAAGGCCATTAGAAAGAAACGAGATATTAGATTTAGAACCAAATTGTAAATTTAAATCAGCATTATATGTTCCTCAGGCTGGAGTAGTTGACTATAAGGTTGTAACAGAGGTAATTGCAAAAAAATTTGAAAGTTTGGGAGGAACTGTTAAATATTTTCAAAAAATAAAATCAATAGATTCAAAGAATGACTTAAAAGTTCTTACTAGTGATAAGGAAACATTCAATTCAGAATATCTTATAAACTGTGCTGGTTTATTTTCTGACACGGTTGCTTTAATGGATAATATAAAACCTAACTTAAGAATAATTCCTTTTAGGGGTGAATATTTTGTATTAAATCGGGACAAATCTCATTTAGTAAATAATATGATATATCCAATAAGTGATCCAAATTTACCATTTTTGGGAATTCATTTAACCAAAACAGTTGATGGTCAAATTGAAGCTGGTCCAAATGCAGTCTTAGCATTTGCCAAAGAGGGATATAAATGGAGCAACATTAATGTTTCTGAATTTAGTAAAACAATTTCTTACAAAGGCATGTGGAAGTTGGGTAAAAAATACTTTGGTACAGGCATTTCTGAGATGTATAGGTCTTTAAATAAAAAAGTGTTTCTAAAAGAAATTCTAAATTATATTCCTAATGTTGAGTTAAAAGATTTAGAACCCCGTGTAGCTGGAGTTAGGGCACAAGCTGTAAGTTCTAATGGTGATTTAATAGATGATTTTGTTTTTGAAGAAAGTAATAATTCTCTTCATGTTTTAAATGCACCAAGCCCTGCAGCAACAGCTTCTTTGGCAATTGGTGAGTATATTGCGGAAAAGATTAACTAATTTTCTCTCCAGTTTGTACTGACCATAGCTTTGAGTAAACCCCATTAATTTCTAAAAGACCTTCGTGATTTCCAGACTCAACAACTTTACCTTCCTCTAATACATAAATAATTTCAGCATTTCTTATAGTGGATAAACGATGTGCTATTGCAATTACAGTTCTTCCTTTCTTTAGGGTGTTGATAGATCTCTGTATTGCAGCTTCAGTTTCATTATCAACTGCTGAAGTTGCCTCATCTAAAATTAATATTTCTGGATTTTTAAGAATTGCTCTTGCTATTGAAATTCTTTGTCGCTGTCCTCCTGACAGCTTTTGTCCTCTTTCACCAACAATTGTATTTTCTTTATTAGGTAATTGATTTATAAATTTATCAGACTCAGAAAGTCTTGCTGCTTCCCAAACTTCTTTATCATTAGCGTCTAGATTTCCGTATGCAATATTTTCAAATACAGTACCTTCAAATAGAAAAATATCCTGACTCACCAATCCAATTTTATTTCTTAAACTATCTAGTTCTAAATCTCTTATATTTTTGCCGTCAAATTTAATTTCTCCAGATGTGGAATCATATAATCTTAATATCAGCTTTATCAGTGTTGATTTACCAGATCCTGTACTTCCAACAATTGCTGTAGTTTGCCCTTTAGCAATGTCTATAGAAATGTTGTTTAAAACTGGAAAATTTTTAACGTATTCAAAATTTAGATTTGATATCTGAATTTTCTCATCAAAATTTTCAAGCTTTTCAGTTCCATTGTCTATAGTGGGTGAAGTATTTTTTAGATTTATAATTCGTCTAAATGATGCCATTGCTTTTTGATAAGAGTCAAAAATTACGCCAAGTTCTGTTAATGGCCATAACAACCTTTGAGTTATAAACAGCATCACTGAGTAAGTTGCTACTTTAATCTCACCATCTAGGGCTAAAAAACCACCAATTAAAAGTGTCGCCGTAAATCCAAATAATATTGCTATTCGAATTATCGGAATAAATGCTGCCGATAGTTTTATTGCATGATAATTTGCACTTTTAACTTCATTTGATGAAAGGGTTATTCTTTCGCTTTCTTTTTTTTCTCTGTTAAAACTTTTTACTGTGAGTATTCCTGTAATAGAGTTTGAAAGATTAGCGTTTAAATTTTCTATATCATTTCGAATCTTTGTATATCTTTCTGCAATTCTGTTTGTGAACCTAAGGGAGCCAAAAATAATAATTGGAATAGGTATAAAAGCAAAAACTGCAACTAATGGCGAAATATATAAAAATGTTCCACCAATAACAAGAACGGTCGTAGCAGTTTGTACTAATCTATTTGCACCGTTGTCTAAGAAAGTCTCAAGCTGATTTACATCATCATTTAGGATTGCCATTAACCTTCCAGAGGATTTATTTTCAAAAAAAGCTAAATCAAGGCTTAGGACATTATTAAAGGCATCTGTTCTTAAAGAATGCTCAATATCTTGTGAAATGTTTCTCCAAGTGACAGCTGCAATGTAGTCGAATGCTGATTCCAGTCCCCATATTATCAAAGTTAAGATAGCGAGAATAATTAATTGTTGTCTTCTATCAGCGTATCCGAGATTTCCTATAAAGGAATCAGATCCTTCAACAACTATATCTATTGCAATACCAATTAAAATAGGAGGAGCTAGGTCAAATATTTTATTTAGTATTGAATAAATTATTCCTCTACGGACTTTAGTATCTTGCTCAAGTGCGTACTTAAATAAATCTCTTAAATTATTTTCTTTCATAAAGTTTTTGATTATTTATTAATCTTATTTATTCCATCTCTAATTTCTTTTAGCAATAATATTTCTTTTGATTCTGCAGCCACTGCTTCAGTTTCTTCATCGGAAACAATGTCTTCAAAATGGTTATAAGCTTTTATTACTAAAAACATTACAAAGGCAATTATTGTATAGTTTATTACTTCTCCTAGAAAAGCTCCAAATGAGCCTGCTGACATACCTGATGAAGGGTCTACATCACCAAACACACCTAGCGTATCTAAATTAGGAAGATTTATAATTAAACCAATTAATGGCTCGACTAATCTCTTGGTGAAAACATCAACCAATGACTTAAAAGAAGCACCCATAACAAACGCTACTCCAAGTTCTACAACATTACCTCTATTGATAAAATCTCTAAATTCCTTAATCAAAATTCCTCCAATTGTTTTTATAAATAATAGAATACATGTAATCTAATAACCTATGAGAAAATTTTTACTTACTTTATTATGTTTAGTTTTAATATCTTGTTCATCGGGGACTACTGAAGAATCTGTTTCTGTAACTCAAGTTGAAGAAACCACAACCACTGAGAGTACAACAACTACATCTACCTCTACCTCTACAACAACAACTGTTTATGAAGAGCCTCCATTTGCAATTGATGAGTTCGGGATAGAGATTCAAGAACCGCCAACAGAAATAAAAGAGCAATTAGCTGAATTAATGAAATTTATTGAGAGAAGGGTAGGTTTAGAATTCACTGAAGAACCTCTTTATGATTTTTATACTCTAAATGATTATCAAGAATACAATGCTCTTTCTTTTTTAGATGATTTTGAAGAAGATTATGAAGAAGGTGAGTGGGAAAGGGCTGTTCTTTCAGAGAACATGTGGGGTTTGAATGATTTTTCAGCTGACCAACTTTTAAATTTACAAGTAGAATTTCAGCGCTGTTTTTCTGCAGGCTCTTATAACTTATTAGATAAAACACTTAGAGTTCCTATAAAATCAGGTCAAAAAAAGCTAAATTTTTATGAACAAAGAGTAGTAGTTCATGAACTTGTTCATTCTTTACAAGGTATGCATTTTGAGGTATCCGAGTGGTATCAAGAGATGGATGATTTGGATGATTTCTCAAACTATCCAGGAATCAGAGCATTAATGGAAGCTCAAGCTGAATGGGTTGAAGCAAAATGGATTGATAGTTTAGATGCATATGACCGTCAAACTATGCAAGCACAGATTCCAAATATTTCCTGTAGGGTTCAACTTCCAAATTATTTTTACATTCCATCAGACTTGTATTACACCTATGGTCCAATCCTTTCACGAGAAATTATTAACAAAGGAAAAATGGCAGCTTTAAATGAAGCACTTGGAGAATATAAAAGAACTGGACTAACAAACCTTCCAACTTCAGAGCAAATATATTCATCCGAAAAATATTTTGCCAACGAAAGATATGATGTTATTGAAATTGCTGATGTTGAGATCGGTAATTTTGAGTTAATAGACGAAGGTACAATTGGATCATTAGACATAGTTTATCTTTTACAAGATACTATTGGACCTATCCCAGCGATCACTGCTGCTGTTGGAATTGGGGGAGGTTCATGGAAAGATTATGTTGATCCATCAGGAAACTTAGTAATGACTGTCAAAATAAGTGGTGATACATCTGCGGATCTAGATGAAATATATGATGCTTATATTTTATGGGGAGATACCCAAAAAAGATTTACAGAGGTTGTAGAGCAGTACAACGGACTAATTTATAAAGGTTCAACAAACGTTTGGATTTCTAAACAAAATGGTTTTGTAAAAATGGTTCTTTCTCAAGACCTAAAAATTATTGATGAAATCTCATCACAACTTGGTGATTTATAAACAAAGTGGGTACTCTATACATCTGCCCAACTCCAATAGGAAATTTAGATGACGTATCACAAAGACTCATTGATGTATTAAATAATGTTGATTTAATTTATTGTGAGGATACTAGACGTGCAAAAAAGCTTTTAAGTTATTTTGGAATTAAAACAAAAATAGAGTCTTACTTTATTGGCAATGAAGTAAATAAGATTGAAGATATCAAAAGTCATTTAGAAAATGATGTAAACATTGCTCTTATTTCTGATGCAGGTACGCCTTTAATTTCAGATCCAGGTAACAAATTAGTTAAGGAAGTAATAAAGGAAGGATATAAGGTTATATCAATACCTGGTCCTTCAAGTGTACTTGTAGCTTTGACTCTTTCGGGGTTTGATATTACAAATTTTCAATTTTTAGGATTTATACCTAAATCAGGAAAAGAAAGAACTGAATTTTTCGAAAAATTACTGAATGCACAAATGCCAAGTGTCTGTTTTACTTCTCCAAAACGTGTTTTGAAAGATCTTGATTATTTTGAAAAAAATGGATTGAATTCACAAATAACAGTTTGTAGAGAACTAACAAAAAAATTCGAAACAATTCATAGAGGGGACATCTCAGAAGTAAAAGAAAAGCTCAGCTCAGACAATCTCAAAGGTGAGATAACTATTGTTGTTGGTCCAAGTGAATTAAATACTAATGTCAATTTTGAACTGGAATCTGCCTTAAAAATATTGTTAGACAACAACGTTCCTAAAAGAGATATAGCAAAAGCAGTATCTCTAATTACTAAAGTTTCTGCAAACGAAATATACGATAAAGTTAAAGATTCTTAATGTCGTTTATACAATTAGAACATAAAAATTTATCTTTGAGCTGATAATTAACATCTTTAGAACCACATATAGAGCAAGTTTGATAGCCTTTTGTAATTATTAACTTTTTATCCTCTACATACATGGAGATTTCACTATTAGCTTCAACATCTAGAGCTTTTCTAATAGATTTTGGAATTACAATTCTTCCAAGATTGTCAATTTTACTTCTGTTACCTTTACTCATAAATGTATTTAATCCTATGCTTATATAGTAGTGAATAAAAGTAAAACATTAGAGCAATTCAAATGGGTTGATACTCATTGTCATCTCCAACTTTGGAGTGATGAAATTGATGAAAATGATTTATTCAACCTAGAGTATGTAGTAATTCCTGGAGTAGATGTAGAATCTTCAATCAGAGCAAAGACTGTTTCAAATAGCTTAAAAAAAATGTCGTACTGGTCGGCAGGCCTACATCCACATCAAGCTAGTGAATTTGAAATGTTGAGACAGCAACTTGAAAATTTATTTATCGAAGCGGATTTGATTGGTGAAACTGGCCTAGATTATTATCGAAGTTTATCACCGAGGGAAGATCAAATAGATAGTTTTCTTTACCATCTTGAAGTTGGAGACAAGCTTTCCAAACCAGTAATTGTTCATTGTAGAGATAGTTTTTCTGATATTTATAAGATTCTCAGTGAAAGAGATAACAACAATAAAATTATTCTTCATTCATGGACTGGTGGCAATAAGTGGACAAAAAAGTTTGCAGAACTCGGAGTTTACTTCTCTATTTCTGGAATCGTAACATATGACACTGCAAAAGATTTACAGTTAGCAGTTAATAATATCCCATTAGATAAAATTTTAATTGAGACGGACATCCCTTATTTAGCTCCAGTGCCTTATAAAGGACAAAAAAATAAACCATCTTATATTATGTATACTGCTGAAAAAATTTCAAAAATACTAGAGATGTCTCTGGATGAGTTTTCAGAACTTACGAGAAAAAATACTGATAGATTATTATTTCGGGATTTAAATGAGTGAACAAGAATGGGTGGAAAAATTAGAATCGAAGCCAAATTATAAATTAGGCCAGAATTTTTTAATTGATTCAAATATTTCAAGAAAAATTACAAAATTAGTTCAGGGACAGTTAGCAGATCCGATAATCGAAGTAGGTCCTGGTACAGGTTCTTTAACTAGTGAATTATTGAAAGACAATTACAGAATTAAAGCCGTAGAAATAGATAAAAAGCTTATTGAAGTTTTAAATGATAGATTTATAGAAGTTCCTAATTTAGAAATCTTTAATGAAGATGCAATGGAATTTGACTACACACAACTTCAAGGTCCTTGGTGGATTTTTGTATCTAATTTACCCTACAACATTGGAACAAGATTGTTAGTGAAATTGATAATTGAAGTACCAGTAATTCATAGATATGTTGTCATGGTTCAGAAAGAGGTGGGAGAGAGAATTGTCGCAAATCCCGGTGGAAAAGAATATGGCTCTCTTTCAGTTCTATTCAAATTATTTACTGAAACAAAAATTCAATTTGATGTTTCAAAAAATTGTTTTCACCCAACTCCAAAAGTTACCTCAACTGTACTAACTATTCAAAGAGAGACGATTTTGGATCAACAAACAAGACTTCAAGCGTTTGAAATATCAAAAATTGCTTTTCAACAAAAAAGAAAAAAAGTAAGAACATCACTTAAATCTATAATTTCTGAGGATAAGCTTGTTGAATTAGGAATAGACCCCAATAGTCGCGCAAGTAATTTAACTCCTGAAAATTATTATGATATTGCGAAGGGTACATTGTGAAAATATTAACTTCAGCAAAAATCAATCTTAATCTAAAAATTCATGATGGTTTACAAGATAATTTCCACAAAATTGAATCAGATATTATTCCTGTTGGAATTTTTGATGAAATAGTAATTAAAGAAAGTAAAAAAGAACGGATAGTTTTTAATATTGATAGATTGAACGATGAAACAACTACGATTCATAATGCCCTGTTTATAGTTAGAGAATGTAATCCGTCTTTTGATAAATCCTTTGAAATCATAGTTGATAAACAGATACCGTTAGAATCTGGCCTCGGAGGGGGAAGTTCAAATGGTGCTGCAATAATCAATTTTCTCTGTTCATATTATGAATTATCAATACCCTCTTATCAAGATGTTGTAAAGCATGTTGGCAGTGATGTCCCATTCTTTATAAATAAAAAACCGGCAACAATATCAGGGATTGGTGAAAATGTTGTAAATTTGAATGACACTTCACCTATGAAAATAATTATTGCTGTTCCAAAGATTGGTTTAAATACAAAACAAGTATTTGAAAAATATGATTTGATAAAATCAAAACACTCTGAAAAATTTTTATGGAATGGTATTTCAATTTTTAATGATTTATGGAATTCGTCTATAGAGATTTATCCAGAGCTAAAAACAATAAAACAAAATCTTGAGGACAGTTATAACAAAAACTTTTTTATGTCCGGTAGTGGGTCAGCTCTTTTTTCATTGTTTGAAGAACATGAAGAAATTGAAGAAATAGTTTCCAAAGAATTTAGTCTTAAATATTTTTCAATAACAAAGAAAATTGATTGTAGTTTGTCTCAAAATGATGATTAGAATATATTTGCATAACAATTGGGGGATGGTGTAATTGGCAACACAATGGGTTTTGGTCCCATCGTTGAGGGTTCGAGTCCTTCTCCCCCAGCCATCAATTTTGAAATGAATATATCAGGAGTAATTTTAGCAGCAGGTAAAGGGACTAGAATGAAGTCCAAATTACCAAAAGTGCTCCATTCTGTTTCAGGAAAAAAACTAATTTCATACGCTCTGGATGTTATTGAAGATATAAATACTAAATATGTTGTAGTAGGGCACGAAGCTCAACAAGTTATAGAAGATTTGCCAGAGTCATTAAATTTTGTTATTCAAGAGGAGCAAAAAGGCACAGGTCACGCTATTTCAATTTTGTTAAATGACAAAAAATTTGCTGAAGATACATCTGAATATATTCTTGTTATTCCTGGTGACGTTCCGATGATTAATAGTAATGATATTCAAAATCTCATTAAGAATGTAATTGATTCAAGTTCGTCAATTGGCTTTCTTACATCAAGAGTCTCTAATCCATATGGTTACGGAAGAGTTATTAGATCAGATAATCAAATTAAAATTGTTGAAGAAAAAGATTGTACAGAAGAAGAGAGATTGGTTGATGAAATTAATTCAGGAATATATTGTTTTGAAAAAGATTTTTTATTGGAAAATATAAACAATTTGAATACTTCTAACGCTCAGGGAGAATTTTATATTACTGACTTAATAGGTATTGCAAATAATGAAAAAAAAGATATTGTTATAGTACAAGTAGATGAAAATTCGATAAGAGGAATAAATTCTATGGGTCAACTAAATGAAGTTGAAGATGCTCTGTTAAAGCAAACAATACAACAATTCATGGATGAAGGTGTTTATTTCCAAGATCCAACCTCTACATATATTGATTCAACAGTAAAAATTTCTGCTGGTACAAAAGTTTATGCAAACAGTCACTTGAAAGGTGAAACAGAGATAGGTCCTGATTGTGAGATTGGACCAAATGCCCAAATTAATAATTCAAAAGTCGGTCAAGGTTCAAAAGTTTTAAATTCAGTGGTAGATGATTCAAATATTGATGCTGGTGGTCAAATAGGGCCTTTTGCACACATTAGACCCGGTTCAGATTTAGGAGAGAATGTGAAGGTCGGAGCATTCGCTGAAACAAAAAAGTCAAAAATTGGTAAAGGAAGTAAAATTCCCCATCTTGCATATGTAGGTGATGCAGAATTAGGAACAGGTGTTAACTTTTCTGCAGGAGCGATAACGGTAAATTATGATGGTAAAAATAAACATAAAACAGATATCGAGGACGGCGCTTTTATTGGATCAGATGTCATGCTAGTTGCCCCAGTAACAATTGGTAAAGAATCAATGATTGGTGCAGGTTCTGTAATTACTAAAGATGTTCCTTCAAAAGCTTTAGGTATTGAGAGAAATGATCAAAAAAATATAGAAGGCTACATGGATAGAAAGAAAAAAAATGATTGAACAACCAGGTAAGAAAAAAATGCTTCTTTTTTCTGGTTCATCAAACGTTGAACTTGCACAAAAAGTAGCAGAAAATCTTGGAACGGAGTTATCAGAAGTAGAAAGAAAAGAATTTGCTAGTGGTGAGATTTATTTGAGACTTGGTGAGAGTGTAAGAGGTGCAGACTGTTTTGTTATGCAGAGCCATTCCGGAGATATCAACAGAACAATCATGGAACAGCTTTTAATGGTAGATGCTTTAAAACGTGCATCAGCAAAACGAATTACAGCGGCACTTCCTTTTTATCCTTACTCAAGACAAGACAAGAAAGCACTTCCTAGAGAACCAATATCTGCAAGATTAATAAGTGATATGTTTGTTGCCGCAGGAATTAACAGAATGGTATCTATAGACTTACATACTCAGCAGATACAGGGATTTGTAGATCAACCATTCGACCATCTAACTGCTATGCCACTTTTTGTTGATTATTTTAAAGATAAGTTTGATGGTCCAATTTCGATTATTTCGCCTGATGCAGGAGGAGTAAAAAGAGCAACTACATTTGCCAAACATCTTGATGCATATGTAGGTTTTGTACATAAAAAAAGAGATCCAAAGATACATAATGAGGTAAAGTCTTTTACGATTATTGGCGAAGTTGAAAATAGACATGCAATATTGCTAGATGACATTATTGATACTGGAGGAACTATCGCAGCTGCTTCAAGAATTTTAAAAGAGCGTGGGGCCTTATCTGTAAATGTTGCAGCTACGCACGGTATATTTTCCGAGGGTTCAGTAGAGAAATTGCAAGATGCCCCTGTAGACAAAATAGTTGTAACAGATACTTTATTGCAGAATGGAAATCCTGAAAAATTAGGTAATGTTGAAACTCTGAGTGTTTCACCAATAATTGCAAATGCACTAACATCTATATTTACTGATGACTCTGTCTCAGCATTATTTATGGGTGAAAACGTTTTATAAGGAGAAAAAATGGCAGGAACTATAAAAGCTAAAATCTACATGGTTGGCTCCACCTCAGCAATAGAGGTAGATATTAAAGATAAAGATAAATTTCTAGATGAAATTACAGGCTTAACTTCATCTAACAGATTCTATATTCATAAAGATGACGAAGGTGAAATTGCTATAAATACATCTTTGATTCATATCATTGAATTTTCTGACGAAGATGATAATAAAAGGGGAGCAGGGTTAGTTTCTAACCGTTAACAACAAGACCTGTTTTACGATACTGTCTTCTAATTGATTTTCTTTCATCTTCATCTGTACCGCCCCAGATACCAGAATCTTGATTTGTTCTTATGGCGTATTCAAGGCATTCAGTGACAACAGGACATTCCATGCAAATAGCTTTAGCTTCATTGGCTTGTTTCATTGCTTTCATAGAAGATCCGACTGGAAAAAATAAGTCGGTTTCTGAGTAGACACATCCACCTTCTAACATCCAGTCTTCTTGTTCAAAATCAATATTTAACATTTGCACATTCCCTCTTACTTTGTGAAAATTTTCACAAGGTTGACAATCTATAGTACTAAGCTTGAATTTATATGGAGGCATTTTGAAAAAAATTTTTGGGCATAGAGGTTTACCCCATATTTATAAGGAAAATTCAATATCAGGCCTCAATAAAGCCTTTGAATATTGCGATTTTGTAGAAACTGATGTTCGAATAACAGCCGACAATAATCTAATTTTATTTCATGATCCTGATATAAACGGACAATTTATCAACGAGCTTTCAACAGAAGAAATATTAAGTCTTTTAAATGATGTTCAAAAAGATGAATTAGTTTTGTCATCAAGGGATCAAATAAAAGGAAATGTTAATTTTGAAATTAAAACAAACAGTTTAGAAAAACCTCAAATAGACATATTGTTTCAAAAAATGCTCTCTATTTTGTCTACTGAGGATATTGTGACTTCATTTAATTGGAAAGCTGTCCAAGACTTCAAAAAATTATTTACATGTAAATATGGAATCATACTTGATCATGAAGATGAATTATTTGAGGCCAAGTCATTATCAATACATGATGAACATCTAATTTTCATGGTTGAAAAGTCATTATTAGATAGTAGAAATTTTGATTTACCACTTCATCAAACTGTAATTTGGACAGTTAATGAAGAAAAGGAGTTCCAACATTTAATGGAGTTGGATGTATTCGGAGTAATTACAGATATTCCTGATACAATGCATATATATAGAAAGTGAATTATGGCAATATCTGACGATCTTAGTACCGCTTTAAAAGAAGCTATGAAAGCAAAAGACAAACCTAAACTTGATGCAATTAGACAAGTTCAAACCGAGATAGCAAAGAAAAAATCAGAAAAAGGTGAAGAGGCTACTGACGAACTAGTTTTAGGAGTCATTTCCTCATATGTTAAAAAGATGATAAAAGCAGTAGAAGAGTATCAGTCACTTGGAGAAAGAGGAGCTGAAATGGCAGAAAAAATTCAATTCGAAATTGATTTCTTAAGTCAATGGCTTCCAGAACAACTTAGTGAAGAAGATGTAGAGAAATTAGTTGATGAAGTATTAGCTGAACTAGGAGAGGTCGACATGTCCCAAATGGGTAAAATTATTGGAGCAGTGATGGCTAAATCTGATGGTTTAGATGGTTCAGTTGTAAGTAAGATAGTTCGAGAAAAAATCTCTTAGCATCAAATTTCTTGTTGTTTCAAATTAAATAGCATTTATCCTAACTAAATATGGAAAATAACAGTTATTCAGTTGCAGTTTTGGGCGCAG
>TARA_B100001057_G_scaffold414680_1_pt1 | contig 12695 bp, 14 predicted proteins | sample TARA_B100001057 | Tara Oceans TARA_B100001057 (sample SAMEA2621839) | marine metagenome | biome: marine biome (ENVO:00000447); feature: surface water layer (ENVO:00002042); material: "saline water (ENVO:00002010), including plankton (ENVO:xxxxxxxx)" | depth 5 m
GGACCTGTAATTGGTGGGCGTTGGTCAGCCGCAACCATTTTAAAAAGACCTTTGTCGTCAGACATCCGACGCATGCCAAGAAGCTTTCCTGGGGTCAATTGCATGTCAATACTCCTTCATAAATGAGAAACAACTTTGGCGGTCAGGCGACGCGGTAATACCTCCAAATTTTTCACACTTCATCGCTGCTGCTGCATTGGCTGTTGTAATCGCTGTAACCTCACCCATTCCTTCTCCAAGACAAAGGGTGAAAATACCATGCCAAACATCTCCTGCGCCCACAGTATCTATAGCTTTGACAGAAAACGCAGGTATGTTTTTTAATAAATTGTTTTTAAGATACCAGACGCCGTTTTCCCCATCGGTTACGCAGACCCAACATCCTGTGTCGCTTAGTGCCTGACGCAACCCAGTCTGGATATCGCAGCCAGGACAAAATGATGCTAAGCCTTGTCTTGAAAATGCTAAGTGGGTTGCGCCCACAGCATGCTCTTTGGTAAATGGTGCCTCGGCATCAATTACAATCGGCAATCCATCTTTTTGGCCAACCTTTATCGCCCATTTAGTCAATTTGGAATCACGATTATCAGCCAATATAGCACTTGGCTTAAAATTAGGTTTCAGCACATTTGGCAATTCAGAAAAGCCTTTGCCTGGAAAATTAAAGGTCTGCCGTTCACCTCTACTATCTACAAATGCTGCTGAAACAGATGACTGCGCATTAGGAGAAATCATACTCATTGACAAGTCTACTGCTTCCTCTGTGAGTTTCTGATGTATAAATTTTCCCATCATATCATTGCCTAAATAAGTTATTAACGCAGCACGTCCGCCAAATCTTGCAATGGCTATACTAGCATTAGCCCCTGGTCCTCCAACAACAAAGAGGGAATTACTAGCCTTAAATTTCTCTGCACAAATAGAAAATTGATCAATTTCCATTATTAGATCAACTGTGGCTCGTCCAGCCACCATTATTGAAACAGGCTCACTCATTTGCAAAACTTGGAGCAGCCAAACCTTCTATTCGAATATTTATACAAGCTGGTTTTCCACTAGAGAACGAGCGCTGAAAAGCCGAGGAAAGTTCCCTGAGTTCTGTGACATATTCTCCATGGCCTCCAAGCGCAACGGCGACCTTGTCATACCGAGCATCAGTCAACTCACATGCGTATACTCTGTCTAGTCCAAACTGCTGTTCCTGTATTTTAACTTCTGCATTCCATTTAAGGTCATTGCCGATTACCGCTATCACAGGTAGTTTTTCACGCACTGCTGTTTCAAATTCAGCAAGATGAAAACCAATAGTCCCATCGCCCATAAAGGCTAAGACATCCTTTTTAGGGTGAGCAAGTTTTATAGCCAAAGCATAGCTTAAACTGCCACCAATAGCCCCCGAAGTCCCGTTGACCATGACAAGATGGTGGGATAGGAACGACTGGACCCATTGTCCAATTTCACCGCCATCTGAAACCGCAATAACATTTTTCCTAGTAGATAAAATTTTATTGATCGAAAGTGCAAAAGTTAAAGAATTAAGTTTATTTTGGTTATCCAGCTTATCAGGAATGGAAAAATCACGACAGTCAATGGCTTTACGAAACGAAGCAAGCCACGTAGAAGCAACGGCTTTCTGGTGTTCCAGTTTTTGAAGCATATCAATGGCGACTAATGGTGCAACATTTTTACCCTCCTTCAGCCTATTCCCAAGGTTCCTGCGAGATTTTTTCAGTAGCTCATCACTTCCAGTGTAAACAAACCACTCAGCGTCTTGCCTGAAAGCTTTAAGTGAACCATAAGAAAGGGTAAAGTCTATAGGTTTTCCTACCAAAATAATTAGATCTGCAAGGCGAATCATTGATTTAATGTTGCCTAACCGAGGGTCATTAAAACCCCGCGGGCTCTCCATCAAAACAACAGGTATACTAAGTTTCTTCTCTAATTTTTTTAGTTTACCTTCATGACAGGGCATACCAAAAAACGGGCCAACTATGATTAACGGCTTTTTGGCGGATGCGATTGATTTAGTAAGATTTTCAGAGGGTTCTACGGCATGCGCAGCAGTTTTTTTAACTTGCCTCAAGCCAGAAATGCCGTTTTGTAAATCCTCAGCTAGAATGTCTGCCGCGACTGCAAGATGTATGGGACCCGGAATACCATCTTTTGCCAAATTTATACCTTTTAACACAACAGGAATTAGTTTCTTATTGTCCTTAATTCTCTCAGAGAACTTGGTCAGAGCAGAGGTTACTTGCACCTGGTCCATTTCCTGAAAACTGCCTCTCCCATCCAATTCTGCCTCAGAGTCACCGCTAAGCAACAAAACAGGTGTTTGTGATTGAGCCGCAGTGAACAAGGGAGCCACCGCATTACATAGGCCAGCACCTGCCGTAACTAATGCAACACCAATTTGGCCTGTCATTCGTGCATAAGCTTCTGCCATATAAAGTGCCGCAGCTTCGTGCCTTACGTGAATTATTCTTACTCCCTCATCGAGGCAAGCGTCAAAAACAACCATTATTTGATTTCCAGAGAGAGCAAAGATTGTTTCCACCCCCTCGGATTTAAGGATTTTTACCAAAGCGACAGATGCTTTCATTATTTACACCCCACATTTCTGCATAGCATTTCGAGAAAAGAAAACCTGTAAACTTTCATCGTCATCCGATGGAGTATCCTCCATCTACAACAATAGTTTGCCCTGTTATAAATGCCGCTTGGTCACTAGCTAAAAAAATTGCCGGTCCTGCAATATCGTCAGGATTTCCCCATCGAGAAAAAGGCGTCCTTTTGATAACTGCTTGATAATGTTTTTGGTCATCACGTCCCTTTTGACTTTGTTCAGTAACAATGAAGCCTGGCGCAATCCCATTCACTCTGACCCCTTTCGGCGCATATTTTAAAGCCATTGATTTTGTTAGTTGGTGAATTGCAGCTTTGCTCGCTCCATAAGCAGGAACCCTTGGACTGCCAAAAAAACTATACATAGAAGCAATATTTATAACCGAACCTCTTGAAGCAATGAGGGCTGGTTCAAAAGATTTCATTACATCAAAATTGCCAATTAGATTCACGTCAATCACATGACGAAACATATCAACGTTATCTTCTTCGTCACGGCAAGAAATGGCAGCGCAATTGACCAATGTGTTCAATCTGGAAAAATTTTTCGCTAACGCAGATATTGCCTTGGTATCGCAAACATCCAGTTGATGATAAGTCTCCACTCCATCTGGCATAGATAACGGGGTATCTTCTGCGCCGGTAATTACGACACTATCTCCTTGTTTTGCTGCTGCTCGTGCAATTGCAGCGCCAATTCCATCACGACTTGCTCCAACCACCAGCCATATACGATTTTCTATTTCTTTTGTCATTTATATTACAAACCCTCCCCCGCTTAAATTTAGCATGGAGCCGCTGGCATAGTCGAAATTTCCTGAAATTAAATCGATAACTGGCTTAGCAATATCAGAGGGCTCTGCTACCAAACCACAAGCAATTGAGGCCTCAATTGCTGCTCGTGTATCTGCATTTGCCAAGGCTTCATTAGTCATGTCAGTTCGGGTCACACCAGGCCTAACAGAAAATACAGAAATTCCTTGTGGCGCGAGCTCCTTTGCAGCGCCTACAGTAAAAACATCCACCGCACCTTTACTAGCAGCATAGACGCTTTTATGCCTTCGGCCGCCTATGGTAGATGCCATGGAGGATATGTTTACAATTACACCACTTTTTTTTGCCTCCTTAGCCTGTTTTACAAATTGCTGACAACATAGAATTAATCCAACAACATTAACTTTCATTATGGAACTAACAAAGTGATAGTCTAGCTCTTCAACTGCTCGTTCTCCATTATCAATACCTGCAGCTGTTACAAGAGCGTCCGGTGGCCCCATCTGTGACTCAATTGATTTAAAAAATTTTTCTATACTATTAGTTTTCAAAACATCTAAAGGAAAAGCTTTGATTTGACCTTTTGAATTATTTTCAATCGCCAGCGCGCATTTTTGGTTTGAGCCATAACTGATGGCTACTCTCCAACCGGCATCCGCGGCTGATAGCGCAATCTGTTTTCCAATTCCTCTATTTCCACCTGTTACAATTAAAAGACCATCCTCTTTCATAGTGAATCCTTCCCCCTTGGAAGTAGAAATTGTCCTTCAAAATGCGTTTCAGAAGCTGTCACTGCTCCATTGAACACGGCATTCAGCTTTGTTAATACTGCAATTTGTGCTTCTTCAATATTCAGCCCGCCTGTAAAATAGTCATCTAACGCCACATCAATGTCGTCTTGCCAAGATTGAACGGTTTTTGGATTCCCACAAATTTTAATCATTGGGCATAGGATATTACCACTTGGATTAAAAACACCCATTGCAAATAAACCAAGATTACAACCTGCCATCATCATGCCTGTTAGAGATACAGGGGTAAAAAAGGGTGTATCCATAAAATGCAACCCCGGCTTCTTTGGAGAAATTCCATATTCAAGTGCAGATACGAAATGTGTTGTACCAGTTTTACTCACAGCCCCCATGGATTTTTCAATAAGGGTAGTTAAACCGCCATCAAGATTTTCTTGTGTGGGGTTCGTGCCGCGATAGTCTTTTCCGTTATCCTCATTGATCAATTTCAAACGATAATTTATGAAATTGAGTATCGACTGCCTGATATTTAGGTCTGAACACCTATCTGTAAAAATTTTTTCCGCACCAATAAATTCTGCCGTCTCAGAAACAATAGCTGAACCACCATTTTTAATCACAAAATCTGTTATATCACCAATAATAGGGTTGGCACAGATGCTACTAGAAACATCGCTACCCCCACATTCGAGTGCTATCGAAACGCTGCTTAATTCCACCAACTCTCTAACTTGGTTGGATTTAATTTGCCGTTCAGCTAGAAGCTTTAATCTTTTCGAGCCCTCAATCAACGCATCTTTACGTCCGTTACAATTCATGAAAGCAAGATATTCAATTGGTATTGTAGCTTTCACTTTTTTCGCTATTAATTCTGATGAATATGAATCATGTGTAACTACCAGAGCCGCGCCCACATTCGGATGTGTAAGAACATTATCAATAAACTTTGAAATGAGTTCTTCATCACCTTTTTGTAGACCTCGGGGAAAAGCTCCTGACACGCAAATTGTTTCTTTTTCCTGAGAGGCGATGGCAGAAGCAAGTTGGTCAGTTAAACCAACAGTAGATAACACAATACGGTGATTACGAATGCCAACCCTCCCGTCAGCTCGACGGAAGCCACGCCAACTCAAGCTTTCGGCAAAATTATTCAAATCGTTATTATTTACAGTTGTGGACATGAACATGCTCACCCTGTTCAATAGATTTTGTTGCTGTTCCTATTTCCACACCGTATTTTACAATTGGACTGCCTTTAGCTATGAAAGAGAGGCTTACTTTATGACCAAATGGAATGCCCGATTGAATAATTGTGTTATTTTCGAGGCAATCCATTTTAAGGTTATCATCTAACAATGTCGCAACATTATCAGTGACATTCAGAAGTAAAAAACGTCGACCTCGCCTGCTTTCTAGCTGCATACAATGCCTCCATCAACATTTATCACTTGGCCATTAACATATGAGGAATCAGGCCCGAGTAGAAATTGAATTACACCTGCTGTCTCATCTGGAGTTCCGAGACGCATCATCGGAATTTCTCCAATGACATTTTGAATTCCCCGCTTTGCGATAATTTTTTGCGGCATATTTGTATCTATAAATCCAGGTGCAACAGCATTAACAAGGATTTTGGGCGCTTCTTTTCTGGCTAGTGAGCGAGTCATCCCAACCAAGGCTCCTTTTGCTGCGCTGTAGGCGGTATGCCCAGGTGCCCCTCTCTGAAAAGCCAAAGAGCTAACAAGCACAACTCGTGCCGAACTTTCCCTAAGCATAGCTTCACGAATAATAGTATAAAGCCTATAAACATTTCGGATATTTGCTTCCATTACCGGGTCATAAATATTTTCAACATCGCCCGGTTTCATGTTATCCGGCTCAAAAATACCCGCTAAATGTGCGAGACCATACACCTTAGTTTCTTTTCCCAAGATAGAACGACAAGCCGCTTCATCCTCTATTTTAGAGCGATGATAAGTAAGACCAGCTGTATCTGATATGGCTTCTTTTAATATTTCTTCCCCATTCGGATTAGAATCGACAGCTATAACTTTAGCACCATTTAAAAGTAAGCGCCTAACTAACGGCAGCCCGATCCCTCCCGACGCTCCCGTTACAATGATAGATTTTCCTTCAAACATCAAACAACCTCTAACTTATTAAGGTGACTTAATTAAAAAAAGCGGGCCTGTTGGTCATAGGCCCGCTTCAAAGCTATAATCTTTCAAAAGATTATAATCTACCGTCCTATAACACGTTTGTTTCTGTCAGCAAGGTCTGCTTCAGCATCGGCGACAGCTTTTTCAAATTTCTTGAGCCAAGTGTCACCATATTTATCAGCAAACCACACTTTCATTTTATCTCGAGCTGTAACAAAGGTTGCCTTTTCTTCAGGTGATGGAACATATATTTCGCCACCAAAACCAACAAATTCTTGCAAGGCTCTTGAGTCATATTCTTTATTCCAGTCAGACTGAATCATGGAGGCTTGCTGGATACCGTCAATAACCAAGTCTTGTAAATCAGGAGGTAAGCTCTGCAACCACTTATCTGACATCCACCAGAAACCAAACAGATAGGCATGCTCGTCAAGTGTTACATACTTTACGGCTTCATACATTTTTGTGGGAATAATATCTGTTGCAGCATTTTTAGTGCCTTCAACAACACCAGTTTGCAGTGAGGTATAAAGCTCACCCCAAGCTACAGGTGTAGGATTACCTCCAAGAGCTTTTATAAACTCAATCTGCAATGGTGAGTTGATGGTTCTCATCTTTACACCTTTCATGTCTGCAGCTGATTTTATAAGTTTTTTTGTGGTAAAAAAGTTACGCCAACGACCTGTATTACCAACAGCAACAAGACGCACGTTACCTGTTGCTTTTAAAATTTCATCACGCACTTCATCAAAGAAAGAACTTTGCGCAATGTGCTCAGCAATTGAGTCTCCGTTCATCATGTAAGGAATGTCGGTGACCTGCAATTCTGGCCAGAAGTTAGCTATTCCACCCACTGTTGTGTGAGTTAATTCCAGTGTATTAAGCTGAACTTGCTCAATCATATCGCGGAAATTACCAAGCTGCGCACCTGGGTATATTTCGACCGTTATACGACCATTAGACCTCGCCTCTAAAAATGATTTAAGGAATTCACCAGGCACTTGGTCATCAGATGTAACCGGACCTACGTGCCCATATTTTATTGTGTATTCCGCGGCAAAAGAAGCTACGGGCAAGCATATGGCCAAAACAGTAGGCGCAATAACTTTACGAAAAAATTTCTTCATAAACTTTCCTCCTAATTTTGTTCTTCACAGCAGAATGATGGCATCTGATTTATTTTTTGTAAATCCACTTTGTAATTTGAGAATATGTTATCCGTATCCAAGCAATCTTGGAATAGTCATTGAAACAGCCGGTATGTAGGTGACTAAAATAATTATTGCGATATGCACAAGGTAGAACGGCAACATCTCAGAGACTACAGATTCAATGCGCTCCCTACTGACTGCGGATGCTACAAATAAAATCAGTCCCATTGGAGGAGTTGCAAGCCCTATTGTGAGATTTACACACATAATAATAGCGAAGTGAAGAGGGTCGACACCCACAGCAAGCGCTGTAGGGGTAAGAATGGGTCCTAGAATCAGAATTGCAGGTCCGGCATCAAGAAACATTCCAATAATCAAAAGGAGCAAATTGATCATTAGCAATACTGTATATTTATTATCAGTGTATTCGAATAGGAATGCCGTCAAAAGTTTTGGCACTCCAGATAGTGTGGCAATCCAAGCAAAAACAGTCGCCATACCCACAGCCATTAGGATGACGCTCGATGATACTGCTGTTCGGAAAAGCATATCCTTTATTCTAGTTAGCGGAAGACTTCTCATGAACATACATAGAATCGTAGCGTAAACCACCGCAGCTCCAGCAGCTTCTGTAGGAGTAAAAATGCCTGACAGTATCCCACCTATTATAATAAACGGTGTCAGCAACGGCCAAAATGCATTAAGCCCTGCTCGTGCGGCAACACGCAGGCCTGGAAACTGGTCTGCTACAGGATATTCACGTCGGCGTGCTATTAAAGACACCATGGTCATTAAACCTACTCCGGTCAGCAAACCAGGGATAACTCCTGCCAAAAAAAGCGCAGCAACAGAAATTTCCATAATGTAAGCATATACAATCATAATTATGCTTGGAGGGATAATGGGCCCAATTACCGAGGAGGCAGCTGTTACTGCAGCTGAAAATTTTCTTGAATAACCTTGTTTTTCCATTGCGGGTATCAACATAGAGCCTAAAGCAGATGTATCTGCAACTGCAGAGCCACTCAATCCTGCAAAAAATATAGAGGACACAACGTTGACGTGAGCAAGACCACCTCTTAGATGGCCAACTAAAACTTTTGCAAAATAGACGAGGCGTTCCGTTATACCCCCAACATTCATTATTTCGCCCGCAAGGATAAACATAGGAATGGCAAGTAATGGGAACTGATTGATTCCGATATAAAGCTTTTGAGCAATGATTGCCAAAAAGAAATCTTTGCCCGCTAGTATCAATCCTATCATCGGTGCTGCGCCAAGGGCAAAAACGATTGGCATGCCAACGGCTATTAGGGCGAGCATAATCCATATGAAGGTAATCGGTATCATCTTGAAACCTCCCAAATGTCTTTCTTGTGCAATGACATTTAAAATTCCTCCAAAATAGGCCGATGTTTTTCTGTAAATCTGTCCTTTTCAACGGGCTCTGAACTAGACAATCCCAGCGCTCCCTCTAAGAATTGCTGCAAAGATACAAGAGCCATACTGGCCATGCCGAGAGGAATTGAAACGAAAAACCAGTACATTGATACATCACCCACTGCGATAGCTACCTGTGTTCTTCCATTCCAAGCAAATTCATGGCTTTTTAAAGCCAAAAAAGCACAAAAAATAAACACCGCAAGATGCATGAGTGTTAAAATGGTTTGGGTAGCTCTCTTTGGAAATTTAGAAATCATGATTTCAATGTTTGGGTGTACCCCCAACCTGAGAGCAATTGGAGCACCTAGAAAGACCAACCATAACATAGCGTATTTGGCTAATTCCTCCGACCAAGACAGACTATCGTTAAGCACATAGCGAAAAAAGACGCTAGCAGACACAATCACAGCTATAGCTAGCACTAAAAACATAGCTCCCCAACGACATGCGCTCAACTGAACCATATTTATTGCCGACAAAAATCGAATAAGTGAAGTCATGTTTCTCTCTAACCACTATTAATACTTTTTTACTCAGGAATTGCACTAACCTCTATATTCTTCCATTTCATAACTGTTTTACACTGCATTTCACCTATGCCATTTTTCTCAAGTAATTTAATTTTTTCATTAGCCGATAGACTAAATTGCCAGTTTGCAAATGTTTCCCTGAGTGGGTTTTCATTCATTTCCACTTTAAGTAAACCCTTGTTTGCAACTATCGTCAACAATTGGGCTGAGGCTATTAGCTTGGCCATACCTACTAATCAATGGGTATAATAAGTATTATCATGGTGAGAATAGACGTTCTGGTAAAGTTTGTTCTTCCCATTGGATGGGAGCGATGACTAATATCATTATGCTAGAAGTTCAAATAGCATTAACAACCTCATCTTGAAAATCAAACTGCAGCAGATAAATCAAATAACCATGAGGATCGAAGTAATTTGAAAAAAGGAAATCGAGTAAACTCTGAACAGCTTAAAATGTGGGCTAATACAATCCGAAAGGATGTAGTCCAAATGGTTGCACGTCATGGGCAAGGATATGTTCAGCAGGGGCTTGGAGCGGCAGATCTTTTCACTTATCTTTATTTCGAAGAGCTCCGCCTGGACCAAATGGATTTAGATTGGCCTGATCGTGACAGGTTTATATTATCAACTGCTCATAACACAGCAGTTTTTTATGCAACTCTGGCGAGAGCCGGTCTTATAGATCCCGGCAGACTCACTGATTATTGCCTTGACGGCACACCATTTGAAATTAACGCTTCAGAGAGGCTGGCTCCGTTAGTTGAGTGCACTTGCGGTTCCCTTGGTCAGGGTTTGTCCGTTGCGGCTGGCCTCGCTTTGGGTCTCAAGCGGCAGAAGCGCAATTCGAACGTTTATCTGATGCTCGGTGACGGTGAGCTTGAAGAGGGACAAATTTGGGAAGCAGCTATTTTTTCTGCCTCACATGAACTTTCAAATCTAATAATGATTATTGATTTAAATTATATGCAAGTCGAAGGAGATGTCCGCGAAGTTGCAGCAATAGACCCAGTTGATGAAAAGTTCATAGGCTTTGGCTGGCAAACATTGGTAATTGATGGACATAATTTTGATGAAATCTTTTTGAGTTTTGAGGCCGCTAAAAAAGACACCAGTCGACCAACATGCATTATTGCTAATACTACTCCAGGAAAAGGCGTTCCTTTTCTTGAGGGCAAAAAGAGCCATAACATGGTGTTGCCTGAAGAAGCTGCCAAAGACGCACTGAATTGGTTGGAGACACACGTTGACTAAAAAAGATATCAAATCAATTCAAACAGAGGCGCGTCATCTCGATGATTTCTCTGTAAAACAGAAAAAATCGACCAAATCAGTCTCAAAGTACTATGGTGAGGCACTATTATCTGCTGCCCGCTGTGATAGCTCAATTTTGGCTCTCAGTGCGGACCTCACTGCACCAACTGAGACAGACCTCATCCGCGACTATCTTCCCAAACAATTCATTATGGCGGGTATCGCTGAGGCAAACATGGTAGGAGTGGGAGCGGGCCTTGCAAGAGCTGGATTTACACCATTTGTGCACTCTTTCGCAGTGTTTTTGTCTCGTCGAAGCTTTGACCAGATTGCAATGCAAGTTGCCTACCCTAAAACCAACGTAAAACTTGTAGGGTTTATGCCTGGCATAGACTCACTTCTTGGCGTCTCACATCAAGCAATAGACGACATAGCCCTTATGCGTGCATTGCCTAATATGACAGTTCTGGAACCTGCAGGTCCGGCAGATTATGAAGATGCGGTAAAAGCAGCATTAGCTCATCGTGGACCTGTCTATCTAAGGCTCTACCGTGCGACCTCGCATGCCTCAAATTTATCAGATTTCCCATCATTGGGCATTGGCAGAATAAGACAACTTTCAAGTGGGGAAGACGCAGTAATTTTTGCAACCGGGCTTATGGTAGAGATAGCGTTACAAGCCTCAAAAAAATTAAAAAAAGACTCTATAAATGCAACTGTAGTTGATTGTGCCAGCATTAAGCCGCTGGATGTTGAAGGTATACTGAGAGTAGTTTCCAATTGCAAAATTATCGTTACCGCTGAAAACCATACCGTTGTGGGAGGTCTTGGCTCTGCAATCGCTGAGGTGATTGCTAGCAATAACATTGCTCGCCCTTTCTTTCGAATTGGAGTTCAGGATTGCTTTGCAGAGGGTGGAAGTCGAAGCTTTCTTTTTCAGAAATATGGGCTTACCGCAAATGAAATCATTACAAAAGTCAAATATGGCTTAGCACTATGACCAAAAGGTCTGAAAGAGTTGGTTTTATAGGTCTTGGTGTCATGGGCTCAGCTATGGCCAAACGCCTTTTAGCGGAGGGCTTTAATCTAGCTGTTTATGATATTGATAAAGCAAAGAGTAGCGCCTTTGCCTCAAATATAAACTGTTTAAATGCAGAAACGCCCGCCGAAGTTATGAAACTTTCATCTCGTTTGATAATCATGCTTCCCACCAGCGACCATGTAGACGATGTGCTTTTTGGTGATAAAGGAATTGTTTCTGAAATAAATCCTAATGACCTCATACTTGAAATGTCTACAGGCAATATTTCTCAGCTTGAACAACAAGCGCAGCGTATTAAATCCTACAAAGCCATTTTTATTGATGCACCTGTCTGCTTGTCCCGGGCTGAAGCGGCAACCGGGCAGTTAATCGCTCTGGTTGGCGGAGACTTAGATGCCCTTAAAAGCGCTGACAAAATTCTAGCCTCACTATCACAACGCGTAATTCATGCGGGACCCTTTGGCTTCGGGCTGCGACTGAAATTAATTAATAATTATATGAGTATGGTTAATCACGTTTTGACTGGCGAGGTGCTTGCACTAGCAAAAGCTGTTGGACTAGACCGAACAATGACCGTTGACTTGTTGCAAAATACAGCTGCCGGTCGCGGTCAGTTAAGGACAAACTACCCAAAAAAAGTGCTTAAAGGTGATACCTCTGCTGATTTTTCCATTGACATGGGCATTAAAGACTTATCGATGTCCATTAGCATGTTACAGGAATTCCAAGACATCGCTTCATTGGGTATAAGTGCCAGAAATCATTTTAGTGAAGCAGCTGAAGCAGGTTATGGCGTTAAGGACTGTACTGCTATACTAGAATATTTCGATAGAAAAATATCTAGCATTAATGGCTAGTTATTTTATGAGAATTAGATTTTAGCAGCATCAAGAACCAACTTATCCGTGTCAGACCTTCATCAAAAAATCAGGAAATTAATTTGGCTTGAGCGACTTATAAAATAGCGGA
>TARA_B100001057_G_scaffold112522_1_pt1 | contig 12690 bp, 15 predicted proteins | sample TARA_B100001057 | Tara Oceans TARA_B100001057 (sample SAMEA2621839) | marine metagenome | biome: marine biome (ENVO:00000447); feature: surface water layer (ENVO:00002042); material: "saline water (ENVO:00002010), including plankton (ENVO:xxxxxxxx)" | depth 5 m
AGTCAACAAAAATATAAAAAAAAATACTGAAAATCAGCCATTTTTCGTTTAGATTTGCTCATAAACTTGATTAAAACTCTACTAAAATTTTAATGTGAAAGTTTTTAAGCAAAATAAAAACCTTAGAAAATTTATATCTTGCCAAAGAAAAGATTTAAAAATTGGCTTAGTTGCAACAATGGGGGCTTTACACGAGGGCCATATTTCACTGATTAATTCGAGCAAAAAAAAATGTGATATTACTATTTGTAGCATTTTTGTAAATCCAACTCAATTTAATAACGAACAAGACTTCAAAAATTATCCGAAAAACATTGAAGAAGATTTAAAGACTTTAGAAACAGTAAAGTGCGACATAGTTTATAATCCAAATTATGATGACATTTATTTACCGAAAGAAAAGAAAAAAAAATTTGATCTTCGTGGGCTAGACAAAATTTTAGAGGGAAAATATAGGTATGGGCATTTTGATGGAGTAGCAACTATAGTTGAAAAGCTTTTTGAGATTATAAGGCCTAACTTTGCTTTTTTCGGTTACAAAGATCTGCAGCAACTTATGGTTGTAAAAATGCTTGTGAAAAATAAAAATATTAGAACCAAAATTGTAGGATGCGAAACCATCCGAGAAAAAAATGGACTTGCAATGAGCTCAAGAAATCAATTACTATCAAAAGAAGATTTTAAAAAAAGCTCTAAAATATATCAGCAACTTAAATTCTGTAAAGAAAATTTCACAGAAAATACTTTAGAAGAAATGAAAAAAATTGTTTTAAATAATTTGAATAAGTCTAATTTTAAAGTTGAATATTTTGAATTTATTGATCTCAACAATTTTTCTATTCTACAAAAAAAAGCGGATGGTATAAAGTATGCTGCATGTATTGCAGTTGTTATTTCAGGCGTAAGATTAATCGATAACATAATTTTATAACTTTACATGAAATGCTGAAATTTGCAAAATATTTTGTTTTTATTTTAATAAGCGTAGCTCTAATGTACTTTGCTTTTAAAGATCAAAACCTTTCTGAAATAATTTATAAACTCAAAAACATCGAATATAAATGGCTAATCTTATCAATGATTTTTGGAGCGATCGCAATAATTAGCCGAGGACTTAGATGGATATATTTAGTAAATGCTCTTGGATATAATGCATCAAAAGCAAATTCTATTAATAGTGTTTCCGCTGGCTATTTGACAAATATTTTAATTCCAAGAGCGGGTGAAATATCGAGATGTACAAGCTTACAGCAGATTGAAAAAATTCCTTTTGATAAGCTATTTGGTACAATTATTTTGGAGCGAGCAATTGACTTTGCTATTTTAATTACTTTAATTTTAATTTCTTTTTTGTACAAGTTTGAAGAAATAAATTCTTTTTTTGTAGAAGTATTTGGGCAGTCGTCAGACAACAGTTTTGTCAAAAATCCAATTTTTGTTTCAATTTTATTAATCAGCATTCTATCATATTTGCTTAAAAAGCAAATCAAAAAATTAAAGTTCTATAAAAAAATTAAAAGCATAATTCATGGAGTTTGGGATGGGATAACAAGCCTAAAAGAATTAAAAAATAAAACTCCTTTTATATTACATACATTTTTAATTTGGCTTATGTATCTGCTAATGACTTACGTTTGCTTTTTTGCAATTGAAGAAACAAAGAGCTTAAATATTTTTGATGGCATATATATTCTGGTCATTGGTGGTTTGGGAATGGTAGTTCCAAGTCAAGGAGGTATTGGGTCTTATCATCTCGCTGTAAAAATCGGATTAGTTGGAATAGGTATTGCCGCTCAACCTGCATTACTTTTTGCATTTGCTGTGCACACAGCTCAAACTTTAATGACAATTGTTTTTGGAATTATTTCATCATTATTACTTTTATCAAAAAATAAAAAGGTAAATGAGTAAATCATTAAAAAAAATTAACAACAAAATTTTTTTAGAAAAAGATCTAAGAATAAAGTTAGATTCGTGGAGACAAAAAGGCGAAAAAATTGTTTTTACAAATGGGTGTTTTGATTTGATTCACCTTGGCCATATTGAAGTTTTAGCAAGATCTGCTGACTTAGGGGATAGACTAATTATTGGAGTTAATACGGATATTTCAATAAAAAATATAAAAGGTGAAAATAGACCAATTATTGAAGAAGACTCAAGAGTAAAACAATTAGCAGCGCTTGAATTTGTTGATGCTGTAATTCTTTTTAATGAATCTACTCCAAATAAAATAATTAATCATATAAAACCTGACATCATTACAAAGGGAGGAGATTATAAAACAGAGGAAGTTGTTGGATATGAAACCGTAATTGAAAATAATGGAAGAGTAGTTATTATTCCATTAACACAAGGCTTTTCTACAACATCTATTCTAAACAAAATAAAAAATGAGTAAAAAAGGCTCAATATTTTTTTGTCAAAATTGTGGAACCTCGTCTACCAAATGGCTAGGAAAGTGTCCTACTTGCAACGAGTGGAATACTTTTGTTGAAGAAAAAATTAATAGGAAGGAAAGTAAAAAAGATAGTTTTAAAAGCACAAAAATAAGCTCTCCAAAACTCATAAGTGATATTGATTACAGTACTGAAAATAGAATCATATTACCTGACAATGAGCTTAACAGAGTACTTGGTGGAGGAATTGTTCCGGGCTCATTAATATTACTTGGTGGTGACCCTGGAATTGGCAAATCTACACTTCTACTTCAATTCGCTTTGAGCTCAAAATCAAAAAGAATTCTTTATGTTTCTGGTGAAGAAAGTGAAAAACAAATAAAAATGAGAGCAGAAAGAATTAATAAAAATTCTAAAAACTGCTATATATTAACTGAAACTTCCACAGGTAATATTTTTCAACAAATTGAAAAGCTTGAACCAGAAATTGTTGTAATTGACTCTATACAAACTTTGCATAGCTCATATCTTGAGTCTGCGCCAGGAAGTGTTTCTCAAATAAGAGAGTGTACAGCTGAACTAATAAAGTTTGCAAAAGAAACATCAACTGCTGTTTTATTAATTGGTCATATAAATAAAGACGGTGCAATTGCAGGTCCAAAAGTCCTTGAGCACATGGTGGACACAGTTCTTCAATTTGAAGGTGACAGAAATCATATTTACAGAATTTTAAGAACCATAAAAAATAGATTTGGTTCTGCTTCAGAGCTAGGGGTATATGAAATGAATGGTAGTGGGTTAAGAGAAGTTGCTAATCCTTCTGAAATACTTATTTCAGAAAGAGATGAAAAAACAAGTGGTGTAGCAATAGCTGCTACAATTGAAGGTGCTAGACCGCTACTCGTTGAAATACAGTCTTTAGTAAGTTCAGCTGTTTATGGAACGCCGCAAAGATCTGCCACCGGATTTGACACTAGGCGAATGAATATGCTTCTTGCAGTTCTTGAAAAAAGATGTGGTTTTAGATTAGGTGCTAAAGATGTTTTCTTAAACATAACTGGAGGAATAAAAATTGATGATACTGCAATTGATTTAGCAGTAATATGTTCAATATTATCATCAGATCAAGATACTGCACTTGACACACAAATATGCTTTGCTGGTGAAGTTGGTCTTTCAGGTGAAATTAGAGCTGTTAATAGAATTGACCAAAGAATAGCTGAGGCAGAAAAATTGGGCTACAACAAAATTGTTATATCTAAATACAATAAATTAAATCCAAAAAATTTCAAAATTGAAATTATAAAGTGTGGCAAAATTGAAGAAGTATTTAAATTACTTTTTTGATAAACTTGCGTTTATATGATTTGGCTTGTGTGATCCTTGGTATTTACCTTAGAAATTATATCCTCAACAACTCCATTTTCATCTATTAAAAAAGTAGTTCTCACTATTCCCATGTACTCTCTACCCATAAACTTTTTTAACTGCCAAACACCATAGTCATTAACTACTTTTTTATCTTCATCTGAAATTAAGTTAAATGGTAAATCGTACTTTTCGATGAACTTTTGGTGTCTTTTAACACTATCGCAAGAAACTCCAATTACATCATAACCATTTTTATTTAGATGTGAATAATTATCTGAAAGATTACATGCTTGTGCCGTACAGCCAGATGTCATATCTTTTGGATAAAAATATAAAACTACTTTCTTTCCTTTGTATTGATCTAAGGTAATTTTATTGCCATTTTGATCAACAGCATTTATTAATGGGGCCTTATCGCCTATTTTTAATTTTGACATATTTTATTTTTTAAAGTGTTCCTCTTTTTGCTTGCTCCCTTTCAATTGACTCAAATAGAGCCTTAAAATTTCCAGCACCAAAGCCTCTTGCTCCTACTCTCTGAATAATTTCAAAAAACAATGTTGGGCGATCTTGAAGGGGTTTTGTGAAAATTTGTAATAAATAACCTTCTTCGTCTGCATCAATTAATATTCCAAGACCTTTGAGAGTTTCAATATCCTCTCTTAATTCATGATTGTGCTCTTCAAGTCTAAATGGGACAGCCTTGTAATATTCATCTGGCGGAGTTGATAAAAATTCAATTCCGCGCGCTCGAAGTTTTGAAACAGAATAGATTATATCGTCAGTGGCTACTGCTATATGTTGAACTCCAGGCCCCTCATAAAAATCTAAATATTCTTCGATTTGTGACTTTTTCTTTCCCTCTGCTGGCTCATTAATTGGAAACTTAATTCTTCCATTGCCATTACTCATCACCTTGCTCATAAGAGCAGAGTATTCAGTATTTATTTGTTTATCATCAAACGACAAAAAGTTTACAAATCCCATAACGTCCTCATAGAACTTAACCCACGTATTCATTTCGTTCCAGCCTACATTTCCAACCATATGGTCAATATATTTTAGGCCAACAGTTTCAGTTTGATATGATGATTTCCATTTTTTAAAACCAGGAAGAAAAGTACCTTTATAGTGTTTGCGCTCAACAAAAACATGAACTGTTTCGCCATAGGTATATATTCCAGAGCGAATAACTTCTCCATGTTCATCTTTTTCTACTGTTGGCTTCATAAAAGATTTTGCACCTCTGGATGTTGTTTCTTGCCATGCTTTTTTAGCATCTTCTACCCAAAGCGCAATAACCTTAATCCCATCACCGTGCTTTACAATATGCTCATTGATTGGTGATTTTGAATTTAATGGAGAAGTCAAAACAATCTTAATTTTATCCTGTACTAAAACATATGATACACAATCTTTACTATTTGTTTCAAGGCCTTTATATGCGTAAGACTGAAAGCCAAATGCTGATTTATAGAAATGAGCAGCTTGCTTTGCATTACCAACATAAAACTCTACATAATCTGTACCAAGTAGTGGTAAAAAATCCTTAGCTTCCTTAAATATTTTCTCTATTTTCATGAAATATTTATTTTATTCAATCCAAGATTTATGATATTTTCCATCAGAAAGATCAACTGCCAGCTGGGTTAATTTTAGAGGCGCAAATGTATCAACCATAACCGCTAGTTCATCTGTTCTTTTCTTTCCAATACTTCTCTCCATTGCGCCTGGATGAGGGCCGTGTGGGATTCCTGCAGGATGCAAAGAAATATATCCTTCTTGAACATGATTTCTACTCATAAAATCTCCATCCACATAATATAAAACCTCATCAGAATCAATATTTGAATGATTATATGGTGCTGGAATTGCTTCGGGATGATAATCATACAATCTTGGACAGAATGAACAAAGAACAAATCTACTTGTTTCAAAGGTTTGATGTACTGGTGGTGGTTGATGAACGCGACCAGTAATAGGCTCGAAGTCATGTATTGAAAACGCATAAGGGAAGTTATATCCATCACAACCGACTACATCAAAAGGGTGAGTTGAATACAAGTAATCATATATCATATGCTCTTTTTTAATTTTCATAATAAATTCCCCTTTCTTGTCATGTGTTTCAAGCTCCTCTGGAAATCTTAAATCTCTTTCACAATAAGGAGAGTGCTCTAATAATTGACCAAAATAATTTCTGTATCTTTTTGGTGTATATACTGGATTATAAGACTCAACAACAAAGTGCCTATTTTCTTTTGTATCAAACTTCATTTTATAAATCATGCCTCGTGGAATAACCAAATAATCTCCTTCTTTAAATTTAATATTTCCTATAAAGGTGCGTAAGGTACCCGATCCTTTGTGAATAAAAATAATCTCATCACCATCAGTATTTTTGTAGAAATAATCTTCTTCTTTGTTAGTTGGCGCAGAAAGCATGATATTTAAATCATTATTTATTAGAATTGAGAGCCTACTTTTGAGCAAATCAGCAATCTTTGGAGCCTGAAAAGCATCCATTAAATATGCTTTCATGTTTTTTTCAACTGCGATTTTTGGCTCAACAGAATAAGAGCCTAAAATATCCATAACCTGAGTTGGTCTATGAATATGGTATAACAATGTCGACATTCCATCAAAACCAATTGTTCCAAACAACTCTTCATAATGATATCCCCCAGTTGGCTTTTTAAATGTTGTATGTCTTTTGTGAGGTATTTTTCCTAATTTATGGTAGCGAGGCATTTATGTATTTTTTATGTACAACAAATGTAAGTATTTTTATCGTACAAAATAAAACGTTAGCTTTGCAGAGGAATGAAACTTTCTACATATAAATTAGATAAAAACAACAAAGAATTAATTGGAGTTTTAAAAGATGACTCAGTAGTAAATCTAAATCAATTCTTTGGTGAAATATCTATGATTGATCTCTTTAAGAAAAAAAATTGGAAATCCGATGTGACAAATTTTATTCAAAGAGATAATGTGTTGTTGCATGATCTAAAAAATATCCATTTATTATCTCCAATACCAAGCCCAAATTCACTGAGAGATGCCTATGCATTTAGACAGCATGTTGAAACATCAAGAAGAAATAGAGGTTTAAGTATGATAAAAGAATTTGATGAATTCCCTGTGTTTTACTTTAGTAATCACAATGCAATTTATGGTCCAAATGAAAACATACTTTGCATGCCAAATCATTTTGATAAATTAGACTATGAACTGGAAATAGCAATTGTCATTTCAAAGGAAGGAAGAAATATAAAAGCCAAAAATGCATCTGATTACATAGCAGGATTTATGATTATGAACGACATTAGTGCTCGTGGTTTGCAGATGGAAGAAATGAGATTAAATCTTGGACCTGCAAAGGGAAAAGATTTTGCTTCTGTACTAGGTCCTTTTTTAGTAACACCTGATGAAATATCTGATAAGATTATAGAAAGTAATGACAATGGAACAACATATGATTTGAATATGACTTGTTCAGTTAATGGAAGAGTTTTTTCCAAGGGTAATTTAAGTAGTATGAACTGGACGTTTGAGCAGATTATTGAAAGAATATCATATGGAGCAACTATTTTTCCTGGAGATGTTATTGGTTCAGGAACAGTTGGAACAGGCTGCTTGCTTGAAATTAATGGAACGGAAAAATTAAAAGACAATAAATACAAAGAAAAATGGTTAAGAAAAGGAGATATTGTTGAAATGGAGGTGGAGTGCTTGGGCATGATATCTAATGAAATAGTAGCTGAAATATAGATTATAAAATTAATATGAAAGAAATAGAAATAGATTCGCTTAATAGCCAAGAACTATATAACCTTTTAACTTCAACTATTACTCCAAGACCCATAGCCTTTGTAAGCACAAAAGATTCTAGTGGACAAGATAATTTAAGTCCTTTTTCTTTTTTTAATGTTTTTTCAGTTACACCGCCAGTTATTGTATTTTCACCAGTAAATAGAATAAGTGATAATTCTAAGAAAGACACATTAAAAAACGTTATTGATAGTAAAGAATGTGTTATTGCCTTAGCAAATACTAAAATTGTTCAACAAGTTTCTTTGGCATCAGGAAATTACGATAGCAACATTGATGAATTTAAAAAAGCAGGATTCACAAAGAAAAAAGCTACTTTAATTGATGTAAATCTAATTAATGAGGCCCCAGTAAACTTTGAATGCAAAGTAACCCAGATCGTTGAACTAGGATCAAAAGGTGGAGCTGGAAATTTAGTAATATGTGAAATATTGAAAATTCACATTGACGAAAATGTGTTTGATCACGATAATAAAATTGACCCTTTAAAACTTGATATTGTTTCAAGACTTGGTCTAAGTTGGTATGGAAGAACTTCGGTCGATAGTATCTTTAAAATTGCAAAACCCATGTCAAGCTTTGGCATTGGATTTGATAATCTCCCAAATGAAATTATTGAAAGTAAAGTTTTCACTGGTCATGATTTAGCAATGCTTGCATCGGTTGACTCAATACCTGCCAAAAAAAATAAAGAAAGCTTAACTTTAAAGACAGAAGAAAAGCATATTTTAGCAAAAAAAATACTCAAACAGGGAAAAATAAAAGAAGCCTGGGAAATATTAATATAATATAAAAATTATGAAATTTGAATTACCTAAATTAAATTACTCATATGATGAATTAGAGCCAAACATTGATGCAAAAACAATGGAAATTCATCACTCAAAGCATCACAATGGATACACAAATAATTTAAACAATGCGATTGAGGGAACAGATCTTGCGGGAAAAACAATAGAAGAAATTTGTAAGTCTGAAAATCTTCCTGCAGCTGTTAGAAATAATGGAGGAGGATACTACAATCATTGTCTTTTTTGGGAAATATTATCACCAAATGGTGGTGGAAATCCTAATGAAGCGATAGGCGAAGCAATTACAAATGAATATGGCTCATTTGAAAACTTTAAAAATGAATTTTCAAAAGCAGCTGCTACGCGATTTGGGTCTGGTTGGGCTTGGCTTTGTGTAAGTGATGGTAAATTAAGTATTTGCTCAACAGCAAATCAAGACAACCCATTAATGGAAGGAGGATGTGGAGAAGTGCCGATACTTGCTATTGATGTTTGGGAACATGCTTATTATTTAAACTATCAAAACAGAAGACCAGATTATATTAATGCTTTTTTTAACGTAATAAACTGGGATAAAGTTAATAAACTATACACGCAAGCTTTATAATATTTTTATAAATTTGCGCTTCTACTATTAAACATAAAAAGAAAAATGAAAAAAATTACAACACTCTTTACTTTGCTAGCTTTTCTATTATCTAGCGTCATTATTACTAATGCTCAATCTGACACATTGAGTGATACAACAGTCATGAAGACAATGGATAGTTCAGAGGAAATGTCAAATACATACGAGCCAGCTGCAGAAATAGCAGAATCTGCCTCATTTCATCAAATCATAAAACAAAAATTTATTGAAGGGGGACCTGGGTTTATGGGAATTGTACTTCTATGTTTAATTTTAGGCCTAGCTTTAGCAATTGAAAGAATCATTTACCTTAACATGGCCACAACAGACACTGACAAACTACTTGAAGGTGTTGAACATGCTATTCAAAGCGGAGGTATAGATGCTGCAAAAGAAGTTTGTAGAAATACAAAAGGTCCTGTTGCATCTATTTTTTATCAAGGTCTTGATAGAGCAAACGAAGGAATTGATATGGTTGAAAAATCTATAATCTCATATGGGAGTGTTCAAATGGGACTCTTAGAGAAAGGGCTTTCTTGGATTTCGTTATTTATAGCTCTTGCGCCTATGCTTGGATTTATGGGAACGGTAATTGGTATGATTGGAGCTTTTGATGCAATTGAAGCTGCTGGAGATATTTCACCATCTTTGGTTGCTGGAGGTATTAAAGTAGCACTTTTAACAACAGTATTTGGTTTAATAGTAGCAATGATATTGCAAGTGTTTTATAATTACCTTATTTCTAAAGTTGACTCTATTACTAACTCAATGGAAGATGCATCTATTTCTTTAATTGACCTATTAGTTAAGCACAAATAATATGGAAAATATTATTAATATTGGTATTATTTTAACCTATGTAATGATTGGCTTTGCAGCTCTTACGGCTCTTTCATTTGGAATCAAAAAAATACTTTCCAATACAAAAAATGCAAAAAAAACTCTTTATACAATTTTGGGGTTGGTTGTAGTCTGTATTGCTTCTTATATTTTTGCTTCTGATGAAGTGTTACAATCTTATGAAAAATATAAAATTAGCTCAGCTGACTCTAAAAACGTGGGAATGGGATTAATTATGTTTTACGCTCTTGCAGCTTTAGCAGTGGGAGCAATTTTATATTCAGAATTATCAAAAGCATTTAGCAAATAATGGCAAGTAAACGAAGAGGTTTACCAGAAATTAATGCAGGTTCTATGGCTGATATAGCCTTTCTACTTTTAATTTTCTTTCTTGTAACAACCACTATGGATATTGATACGGGAATAGCAAGGAAATTACCTCCTATGCCTGAAGAAGATCAACAAGAAGATGATTCACAAATTAATGCAAGAAATATATATGTAGTATTAATTAATTCAAATGACCAATTGCTTGTTGAAGGAGAAATGATGGATATTTCTCAGCTCAGAGAAGGAGCAAAAAGATTTATAGATAATAATGGAGCTAGAGAGGATCTTTCAGAAAACCCAGAAAAAGCAATTATATCACTACAAAATGATAGAGGTACATCATATAAAATGTATATACGAGTGCAGAATGAATTAGCTGCAGCATACAATGAACTAAGAAATAGAGCTTCACTGAGTAAATTTGGAGAGAGATATAATGACTTAAATAAAACTAATCAAAAAGAAATTAGAAAGATGTATCCCCAAAAAATTTCTGAAGCTGAACCAAAAAATATAGGAGGTAATTCATAATGAGCAAGTTTAAAAAAAGTGGAAATAAAGGAATGCCAGCAATTTCAACGGCATCATTGCCAGATATTGTTTTCATGCTACTTTTCTTTTTCATGGTTACCACTGTAATGAGAGAAACAACTTTATTTGTATCAGTTGTAACACCCAAAGCAACTGAAATTAAAAAGATGGAAAAAAAATCTTTAGTAAGCTACATCTACATAGGTTCGCCAGTAAAAAGAATGCAATCTTCATATGGAACTTCAGCAAGAATTCAGCTTAATGATGCTTTTGCAGAAGTTGGGGACATTCAAGAATTCATTGCAACAGAAAGAGAGGCTAAAGATGAAAAAGAAATTCCATACATGACGACATCTATAAAGTCTGATGAGACTGTTAAAATGGGAATTATAACAGACGTGAAACAAGAATTAAGAAAGGCAAATGCATTAAAAATTAACTACTCTACAAGAAAAGGAGAGTATTAATTTTCTATTGTTGTTTCATGCTTATTCTTGTAGCTACTATAAAGCAAGTACATTATTAAACTTACATAAATTAAGCTAAAGAATATTGCATTATAGCTAGTTTCTGGCAATAAAGCATCTCCGTAGTGATTATAGTTTTGGATAAAGTCAAAGGATTCAAAAAAGGGATATGATATAATTATTGCTAATGAATTGTTTGTAAAGTGAGCTATAATTGGAACCCATAAAGATTTTGTCCAAAAAAACATATATCCCAAAATAGCACCAAGAAATAGTCTTGGTATAAATCCATCAATGTGAAAATGAATCATGCTGAACAAAATGGCCGTAAAAAAAATTGCAAAATGTTGATTTTTAAAAAACCCTAAAAAGGCATTTTGCATGAAACCCCTAAAGAAAAGCTCTTCTCCAATAGCAGGTACTACAGCCATTACTAATAAGTTAACAAATAAATCATTCAAATTTTCCATCTTTAAAAAAGCGAGAATTAAAACATCAGAATTTTTATCAAATTGTCGCATCCACTGAGGAAAATTTAGAGATAAGCTTAATTCAATTAAAAAAGAAATTAAAGGAGTAACCAAAATAATTAGAGCTATAGAAAGTAGTACCCAAGATCGTGTAATAGGTATATTTAATCCAAAATCAAATTTTGTGAGATACCCATAAGCCAAAACCGGTGTAACAAATGTTCCTACTGCACTAAAAAATTGAATTATTTTTAAAATATTAACTGATGTTTGGGATGTTAAGTCATGATTAAAAAATAACTCCAAACCGTTTTCAAAAAAGAGAGAAACAAAAGTTAAAGCTAGAAGATTGTGAATTAAAAAAGAAAAAAATAAAAGGCCCAAAAGCAAAAAAACTTTTACAAATAATGATCTATCCTCAAAAATCCCTTTTAAATTCAATATTATTATTTTAGCCGTAAATATGAGTGTAAAGATAGGAAATATTGATGTAGGTGAATTCCCTTTATTACTTGCCCCTATGGAAGATGTAAGCGATCCTCCATTTAGAGCTCTGTGCAAAGAATATGGGGCTGATGTTATGTATACGGAATTCATTTCTTCTGAAGGTTTAATAAGAGATGCATATAAAAGCACTCAGAAGCTTGATATTTATGACTCGGAAAGACCTATAGGGATACAGATTTTTGGAAGTGAAATAGTTTCGATGAGGCAAGCAACTGAAATATGTGCAAAAGAAAAACCTGAAATTATTGACATTAACTACGGCTGTCCTGTAAAAAAAGTAGCTAACAAAGGAGCTGGTGCTGGAATTTTAAAAGACATACCAAAAATGATTTCTATGACAAAAGAAATTGTAAATTCTACAGATATTCCTGTAACTGTAAAGACAAGGTTAGGTTGGGACGAAAATTCTAAATATATCGTAGAAGTAGCGGAACGACTTCAAGATGTTGGTATACAGGCTATATCAATTCATGGAAGAACTAGAAAACAAATGTACAAAGGAAAAGCAGATTGGACATTAATTGG
>TARA_B100001057_G_scaffold260131_1_pt1 | contig 12690 bp, 10 predicted proteins | sample TARA_B100001057 | Tara Oceans TARA_B100001057 (sample SAMEA2621839) | marine metagenome | biome: marine biome (ENVO:00000447); feature: surface water layer (ENVO:00002042); material: "saline water (ENVO:00002010), including plankton (ENVO:xxxxxxxx)" | depth 5 m
AGGCTGCAATAAAAGTTGCTAGAAGATATTTCTATTCAATTGGTAAACCACATAAAAATAGAATTTTATGTATTAAAAATTCTTTTCATGGAAGAACTATTGCAGCAATTTTTGCAAGTGGAAGTAAAAAAATGACCGAGGGATTTGGACCTAAAGTCTCTGGATTTGATCACTTTATATATGGTGATCATAAGTCTTTAAAAAAAAAAATATCTAAAAATACTGCAGCAATTATGATTGAAACTATCATGGGAGAAGGTGGCATTAAAGTCATACCTGACTGGTGTTTAAAAGATTTAAGAAAATTATGTAATCAAAAAAAAATATTATTAATTCTAGATGAAGTTCAGTGTGGTATTGGAAGATCAGGTGATTTTTTTGCTTTTGAAAAATCAAAAGTGAAGCCAGATATTGTTCCAATTGCAAAAGGAATAGGAGGAGGTTTTCCTATTGGTGCAGTTTTAATGAATAAAAAAGTTGCTTCGGGTATGATCGCTGGTACTCATGGTTCAACTTTTGGAGGAAACCCCCTTGCAATGCAAATAGGAAACACCGTTTTTGATATTATTTCTAAAAAAAGCTTTTTAAATAATGTTAAAAAAAATTCAAATTATTTCTTTACTCAATTAAATAATATTAAAAAAAAATATCCAAATATAATTAAACAAGTTAGAGGAAGAGGTTTTTTGATAGGGATACAGCTATTTGAAGATCAAACAAATTTTATTAAAGATTTAATGGATAATAAGTTACTCACAATTAGAGCCGCAGAAAATGTCGTGCGAATTTTGCCGCCATTAAATGTTAAAAAATCTGAACTTGATTTAGCCTTAAAAATTATAAAAAAGGTATGTTCAAGTTATTAATAATTATGAAACATTTTATCAATTTAGAAGATATTCCAGCTAGAGATCTTAGAAAAATATTAATAGATGCTAAAAAAAGAAAAAAAAAAAGATATAAATTAGCTACTTTACAACCAGATAAGGATATTCCTTTAAAAGGTAAATTGTTGATCCAAATGTTTGAAAAACCAAGCCTTAGAACTAGATTGAGTTTTTATCTTGCCATCAAACAGTTAGGCGGAGGCACAATAACGTTGCGATCTAATGAATTACATCTTGGAAAAGGGGGAGAGTCCTTGGAAGATACAGCAAAAATTCTATCTACTTATGGCGATGGTTTTATGTTGAGAACCAATAGTAATAAAAAGATTGATGATTTTAGGAAATACTTAACAATACCTATTATTAATGGTTTGTCCCCATCTTCACATCCGACACAAGTTTTATCAGATATTTTTACCGTTGAAGAAATTAAAAAAAAATCTATTTCAGAATTAAATATTGCTTGGATCGGGGACTCAAATAATGTTCTTAATAGTTTAATAGCTGCATCAGTAAAATTTTCTTTTAAACTTAGCATTGGTTGTCCAAAAAAATATGAACCGGAAAAATTTATTTTGATGTCAGCCAAAAAAAAAAATAAAAAAATTGTTATTTTTAATGATGCAAAAAAAGCAGCCAAAAATGCGGACGTCATATTCTCAGACAAAGTTATATCTCTTAATGATAAAGTTAATAAAAAAGAAAAAATAAATGAATTTAAAAACTTTAAAGTAAATGAAAATTTACTTAGTTTTGCTAAACAAAACTGTATTTTTTTACATTGTTTGCCTCGCGGCGCAGAGGTAGATGATAAAGTATTTAAAAGTAAAAAATCAAAAGTTTGGTTACAGGCTTTTAATAGAGTTCATGTACAAAAAAGTATTATATTATATTGTCTTGGAAAATTAAGGTAATGGAATTGGATTATCTGAATTCTGATTTAGATATTTTATTACTGATGCTCTATCTTTTTCTTTTCTTAAACCGGCATAAGCCATCTTTGTACCCTTAATCCATTTACTAGGTTTGAGTAAAAATCCATTTAGTTCTTCGAAATTCCATTCCTTTTCATATGTCGCGAGTGCCTTAGAGTATTTGTAATCACCAATTCCTCCAACTTTTCTACCAACCACATTATATAAAGCTGGACCAATATTATTTTTACCATCTTTAACAATTGAATGACAGGCTGCACATTTTTTAAAAATTTTTTCTCCAGATGCAATATCCCCAAGCGCCATAAGAGCTGCAATATCAACTTTTTTCTCTTCAACGATTGATGTTATAGTTGCTGATGTCGATGACCCTTGCTCAACTTCTACTGAATAACTTGGTGTTTCAGGTTTTTCTACGTAAAATATTGCATCGGAAATCTTGCCGATTCCAATAACTAAAAGTGCAACCAAGAGAACAGCAGCCACAATTTTATTAATTTCAAATGAGTCCATCTTTAGATATATAATTTTAAGAACCTATAACATTAATATTCTAAAATTTCTTATATTTTACTGTACAATTTTGCCCCTCTTTATAATCTAAAAAAATAAAAATAACCTATGAAAACATTAATAATTATACCATCTAGAATGTCAGCATCTAGATTGCCTGGAAAACCCCTCCTTAAGATTAATGGCCAATCTATTATTTCGCATGTTTTTAAGAGAGCTGAAAGTGCAAATATTGGTGATGTGGTTGTTGCAGCTGAGGATCAGGAGATCGTAGATGAAGTCAAAAGCAACGGCGGAAACGCTATATTAACCTCTAAAAGTCATAAAACAGGTACTGATAGAATTTATGAAGCATTTAACTTATTAGATAAAAAGGATGTCAACTTTATAATGAATATACAAGGCGATGAACCAGATATTGATGCCACTGATATAAAAGCCTTAGATGTGAAGATGAAATTAAATAAATCTCAAATTGGAACACTGGCAGCAAAAATTTATAATGAGGAGATGTACAATAACGAAAATGTAGTCAAAGTTAAAATTAAAGAACCATTTAAAGTAAATTCTTTTCCATTAGCAGAAAATTTTATGAGAAAGTGCAAAGAAAAAGAGAATGTTTACCATCATATAGGTGTTTACTGTTATGAAATGCAAACACTTAAAAAATATATTTCATTAAAACAGTCTAAAAATGAGTTAGAAAATAAATTAGAGCAATTCAGAGCTTTAGACAATAATATGAATATCAATGTTGTATTTGCTAAAAGATCTCCAATTGGTGTAGACACTGAGGAAGATTATCTAGCTATAAAAAAAATAATGAAATATAAATAATTATGAGTAAAATTTATTTTCAAGGCACCTATGGAGCCTATTCTCATTTAGCTTCATTAGCTATTGATCCAGATGCGGAAATTATTCCATGTAAAACTTTTGATGAATGTTTTTTAAAAGCATCTGATGAAAAAAATTCAAAAATCGTTGTGCCTGAATCCAATAGAATTACAGGTAACATTGGAATTGAGTATTTAATCTTTAAATATCGTTTAAATATTTATTCGGAATATTTTCAAAAAATAGAACATAATTTATTAGGCCAGCCAGGCTCTAAAATAAGTGATATTAAAAATGTATTTTCCCACGCTCAAGCATTATCACAGTGTTCTCAATTTATAAAAAAAAATAATTTAAATGAACATATTAGAGCTGACACAGCTGGTTCAGCTGAAATGATTTCAAAAAATAAAAAAAAAGATGAGGCTGCTATTGCATCTACTTTGAGCGCTGAAACTTATGGTTTAGATATTATAAAAAAAAATATTGAAAATGAGCCAGGAAATTTAACTAGATTTTTAGTAATGGGCAAAGATTTAGTACAACCAGAATTCAAAGAAAAAAAATACATTACATCTTTTTTATTTAAATTAAAAAGTAAGCCTGCAGCTCTTTATCAATCTCTAGGTGGATTTGCTATTAATGGAGTTAATTTAACTAAATTACAAAGTTATCCCGAAAAAAATTCTTTCGATTCATTCTTTTTTTTATGTGATCTTGATGGACACATTGAAGATAAAAAAGTTCAGAAATCATTAGAAGAGCTGGGTCTTCATTGTCAAGATTTTCATGTTCTAGGTGTATTTGAAGCAGACTCAGTAAGGGATAAAAAATCATAATCTTTTATTGTAGATTGGAAAACAATACTGCTATAATAGTTTTGGAGGCTAGAGGTGAATGCTGCTTGAACCCGACCAGATCTTAACGGAAGCAGTCGTAGAGACAGTTATTCAGGTTCTAGTCTCCTATGAGATACTAAAATGAATAAAAATACTAAAGTTTTAGCTTTAAAATATAGGCCCCAGACATTTGATGATCTGATTGGACAAGAAGTAATTTCAGATACAATTATAAATTCTATTAAAGCAAATAAAGTACCAAATGCTTATCTTTTCACTGGAATCAGAGGAATAGGAAAAACCACAATTGCAAGAATTGTTGCAAAATCTTTAAACTGTTTAAAAGGTATAAAAGAATTATGTAAAGAAAATTTATGTGAAAATTGTGAAGCAATAACAAATTCAAACCATATCGATGTTCTTGAAATGGATGCAGCAAGTAAAACGGGCGTGGATGATGTTAGAGATTTAATTGAATTTTCAAGATATGGACCCACATCTTCTAAATATAAAATTTTTATAATTGATGAAGTTCATATGCTGAGTAAGCAGGCTTTTAATGCTCTATTAAAAACATTAGAAGAACCACCTGAATATTTAAAATTTATATTTGCAACAACAGAAATAAAAAAGATTCCAATAACAGTTGTATCTAGATGCCAAAGGTTTGATCTGACACGAATTAAATCGACTAAATTATTTGAGTTTATTAAAAAAATAAAAGATCAAGAAAATGGTAAAGTAACTGATGAAGCCTTGAAACTTATTGTTAAGATTTCTGAGGGATCAGTTAGAGATGCACTTTCTATACTTGATAGAGCTTTACTAAGCCTTGATCAAGGACAAGAATTAGACTTAATTGCTGCTCAAAAAATATTTGGTTATTTTGATAAATCTCAACTAATAGAAATGTTTAATTTGATTTTAAAAGGGGATGAAAACAAAGTGATAGAAAGTTATAGAAATATTTATGATCAAGGTGTCGAGCCTAAAATATTTATTAATGATTTTTTAGAAATTCTATATTATTTTAAAAATATTAATTCCCTTACTCTTGAAAGTACTAATTTTTCATTGAATGATGAAGAGTTCAAAAAGATAAAAAATATTTCAAGTAACATTGATAGTGAAGCACTAATCTTATTCTGGCAATTTACAATTCATACTCTGAGAGAATTAGATATTGTATCTAACCAACACTTATCGATTGAAATGTTTTTATCAAGATTGATTTATCTCAGCAATACTAGGCCAAAAAATGAGAGTGGAATTGAAAATAAAAAATTAAGCGATAGAGAAGATAGTTCACAGAACAATATAACACCGCGATCAATAAAAAATGAGACAATCAATCAAATTAAAAACGTAGCACAAGAAAAAAAAATAAAATCAGATCTGCATATTGAAACAAAATCTTCGAGTAAAATAGCAATTAAATCATTAAGCGAACTTGTAGAAATATGTTCTCTAAAAAAAGAAATGAAGCTTAAATATGAACTTGAAAAAAATGTGAATTTAGTAAAATTTGAAAATCAAAGAATTGAAATATCTTTTAATGATAACTTAGATAAAGATTTTGTAAAAAATTTATCTAATAAATTGTTAGAGTGGACCTATGAAAGATGGATTATTAGTTTTAGTAAAAAACATGGAGAAATGTCAATTAAAGATAAAGTAATAAATGAAAAAAAAAAATTAATTGAAAATTCAAAAAAATCTGACCTTTATAAGGATGTGTTAAATTACTTTCCAGATGCAGAATTAATAGATGTTAAACTCCCACGAAAGGAAGATGATAAATGACAGATTTTACAAAAATATTAGATAAAGCAAAAGAAATAGAGGCCAAAATGAAAGAAAGCCAACAGAAAATAAAAAATATAAGAGCCGAAGGTCTTTCAGGCTCAAATTCTGTAAAAGTTACTTTAGATGGCGAAGGAGAGATGCTAAAAATTGAAATATCAGATGAAATTTTACAAGAGGAAAAATCGATCCTAGAGGATTTAATTGTTGCGGCTCACAATAATGCTAAGACTCAATTAAAATCAAAAACTTCTGAAGAAATTTCAAAAGCTACTGGAGGTTTAGGAATACCTGGTTTTAAATGGCCATTATAATTGATGCAAAATATTACAGAAATAGATGATTTAATAAAATTAATTTCAAAATTACCCGGCCTGGGGCCGAAATCTGCAAAACGAATATTTTTAAAACTTATTAATAATAGAGATGAAATTATGAGACCCATGGCCAATTCTTTAGTCCAAGTTTATAAAAATGTTACTCGTTGTAATTCATGTGGTTCATTAAAATCAAATAGTGAGGGTTGTGTAAATTGTGAAAATGTAAGAGAAAAATTTAGTAAAATTTGTGTTGTTGAGGATATAGCTGACCAGTGGTCTATTGAAAATTCCAATATCTTTAGTGGATATTTTCATATTCTTGGAGGCACGATTGCCTCTGCAGGTAATAGAAAAGAGGATCTTTTGATTAATTCTTTAGTTGAAAGAGTAATAAAAGATAAAATTGAGGAAGTTATATTGGCAACTAGTGCCACAGTCGAAGGGCAAACAACTGCATATTATATTCAAGATAGTTTGAAGAAGACAAAAGTAAAGATAACCAAATTAGCCCTGGGCTTACCTGTTGGAGGTGAAATAGAAAGTCTTGATGATGGCACACTTTTTTCTGCATTTAAAAATAGGTCAAAATTAAATTCTAATTCTGATTAATTTTTCTTTTTAATCTATTTAGATGCAAAAGTGGTTCTGTATAACCAGAAGGCTGTTCTTTACCCTTTAAGATTAAATCACAGGCAGTTTTAAATGCACGCGACCTCTCGTAATCATCACTCATGTTAATATATCTTTTATCACCATTGTTTTGTCTATCAACAATTTTTGCCATATCTCTCATTATCTCTAATACTTTATTTTTTGTTATTATTTTGTGATGTATCCAATTTGCAATATGTTGAGATGAAATTCTAAGAGTTGCCCTATCCTCCATAAGACCGATATCATTTATATCTGGAACTTTTGAACAGCCTATTCCTTGGTCTATCCATCTTACCACATATCCCAATAAAGTTTGAGCTGAGTTTGATATTTCTTTATGAATTTCTTCTTCAGACCAAACAGGTTTATTCGCGATAGGGATATCCAAAATATCATCTAATTTAGCTTGTTCACGATCTTTAATTTTTTTTTGTTCTTCAAATATGTTTATTTGATGATAATGCAAGGAATGCAAAGAAGCTGCAGTTGGAGAAGGTACCCATGCACAATTTGCACCTGATTTTAAATGATTTATTTTTTCTTCCATCATTTCTTTCATCTTATCCGGCATTGCCCACATTCCTTTACCAATTTGTGCTTTTCCAGAAAAACCACATTTTAAACCTATATCAACATTATTATTTTCGTATGCTAAAATCCATTTTGAGGATTTCATATCTCCTTTCTTAATCATAGGCCCAGCTTCCATAGAGGTATGCATTTCATCACCAGTTCTATCTAAAAAGCCAGTATTGATAAAAAAAACTCTATTTTTAAGAGTTCTAATACACTCTTTTAAGTTAGTAGATGTTCTTCTCTCCTCATCCATTATTCCAATTTTACAAGTAAATTTTTTTAGTCCGAATAACTCCTCAACTTTAGAAAAAATTAAATTGGTAAAAGCAGTTTCTTCTGGACCATGCATTTTTGGCTTTACTATATAAATTGAACCAGATCTAGAATTTCTTTTTTTTTTTAAATCATGGAGGGCAGCTGCAGTTGTTAAAAATGCATCCATAATACCCTCGGGTATCTCATTTCCATCTTTAAGAATTATAGAAGGATTGGTCATCAAATGACCAACATTTCTTATTAAGAGTAAACTTCTCCCGTGTAATTTTAAGCCTTTTCCTTCTTTCGAAATATAGCTTCTATCAGGATTCAGTTTTCTCTCTAAGTTCTTTCCATTTTTTTCAAATTGAATTTTAAGATCTCCTTTCATTAAACCTAGCCAATTTCTATAGCAAATAATTTTGTCTTCAGAGTCAACTGCCGCAACACTATCCTCATTATCACATATTGTAGTAATTGCAGACTCAGCTATGATATCACTTATTCCAGCAATATCATGAGCTGCACTAAACGCTTTTGGATTTATTATAATTTCAAAATGAAGATTATTATTTTTAATAATTATTGCAGAAGGTTTGTCAGACTCACCTCTATGTCCAACAAATTTATTTTTATCTTTCAAAAAATACTCATAATCATCTTTTAAAATAATAAGATCATTATTTTTTACTTTTAAACCTGCAATGTTTTTCCAGCTTGTTCCTTCTATTGGTATGTATTTATCAAAAAATTCTCTTACATATTTTATAACTTCTTGTCCTCTATTTGGATCATATCTCTCGCTACCACCTTCTTCTGACTCAATTATGTTTGTTCCGTATAAACTATCGTACAAACTAACCCATCTTGCATTTGCAGCATTCAGGGTGTATCTTGCATTCATAACTGGTACAACTAATTGAGGACCAGCAATATTAGCTATTTCAGTATCAATGTTTTCAGTTTCAATGTTAAAGTCTGGTCCCTCTTGTTTTAAATAACCTATTTCTGTTAAAAAATTTCTATATTTTTTGACCTCAATTAAATTTCCTTTGTTCGCAATATGCCATGCATCAATTTTTTTTTGTAAATCTTCTCTAATTTGTATTAATTTTTTATTTTGGGGCGCAAGTTCATGCGTAAATTTATCAAATCCTAACCAAAATTTTTCTGCTGGAATACCTGTGTCTTTAAGTAATTCATTGTTAACAAAATTTAACAAATTTTCTGCAACTTTTAAATTGTTAACATTTTTATAAGATATTGGCATTATACAATATCTAAAACTCAAGTAAAATTAAGTCAAATAATTAATAGTAGCATTGACATTTTGTTGTCACTTTTGGTTTTTATGACATAATTGTTAACCTAATGAAAAATTATCTTAATTTTGAAACTGATATAAAAACTCTTGAGAGTGAACTTGATAAGTTAAAGGACCCATACAATCAAGGGGGTCTCTCAGAAGTTGACACTAATAAAATTTCAAAAACTCAAGATGAGCTTGATAAAAAATTAAAAGAAATTTATTCATCTTTAGATCCTTGGCAAACAACAATGGTTGCAAGGCATGAAGATAGGCCAAAGTCAAAATTTTTTATAGATAATTTATTTGATGATTTTATCTCATTAGCAGGGGATAGATATTATGGAGAGGACAAATCAGTAATTACTGGGTTTGCAAAATTCAATGGAAATTCTGTTTTAGTTATAGGACAAGAAAAAGGTGACAACTTAGAATCTCGAATTGAGAGAAATTTTGGCATGATGAGACCAGAGGGATATAGAAAAACTATTCGTTTAATGGAGTTAGCTGGAAAATTTAATATTCCAATAATATCTTTTATTGATACGCCTGGTGCATATCCAGGGGTCGGTGCAGAGGAGAGAGGGCAAGCAGAGGCAATTGCTAAATCAATTGAGTGTTGTATGAAATTAAAAGTTCCAACTTTAGCTGTTATTATTGGCGAAGGTGGCTCAGGAGGCGCAATAGCATTAGCCTCATCGAGCAAAGTAATTATGTTAGAAAATGCAATTTATTCTGTTATTTCTCCTGAAGGCTGTGCAACAATTCTTTGGAGAGATCCAAAAAAAATGCTTGATGCTGCAAAGGCTATGAAGTTATCTGCAAAAGATCTTCATGAACTTAAAATTATTGATGAAGTAATTCCAGAACCTCTTGGAGGGGCTCATAGAGATAAAAATTTTATTTTAAGCAACGTTAGAGAATCTATTTCAAAAAATTTAAATTTTTTTAAAGAAATGTCAGCTGAAGAAATTTTAGATCAAAGAAAAAATAAATTTTTAAAAATTGGAAGAAATAAAGGTTTTATAAGTAATCCAGAACATCTAAGCACGCTAGTTAATAAAACGAATAACATAGATCAGCTTCTAAGTATGAATAAAAAAAACATCTTCCTATTAATTGGTTTTTTGTTAGTGGCAACTTTGTTACTAATTGCTTTTTTATAGCGCTCCACAACAGTGTTTGTATTTTTTTCCCGACCCACAAAAACAAGGTTCATTTCTTCTCATTTTTTTTCCTGCGAATTTAGGATCAATTTTTTTGATATTGTCTTTATTCTCCTCTTTAGGTTGCTCGACCACTTTTAAATTCATTAAGACTGTAATATAATCTAATTTTAATTTTTCGAGTAAACTTGAAAACAAATCAAATGCCTCTTTTTTATATTCGATTAAAGGATCTCTTTGACCATAAGATCTTAGACCAATAACTTGACGTAATTGTTCTAGATATTGTATATGAGATTTCCAATTAAGATCTATTGATTGAAGTAGTATTCTTTTTTCTATGTCTTTGGATTGTTCTTCTCCCAATAATTTAGTTCTTTCGTTTCTAAAGTTGTTAAAATAATCTAATATCTTTTTTTTAAACTCATTATCTTTAAGTGAAATAATTTCTAAAAACTCTTTTTCCTCTAAACTCTTACCCATTAGAGTTTTTAATTTATTATTAAACTCATTACTTTTTGGATTAGCTATCTTATGTATTTTAAGTTTTATCAAATAGTCAATAATTTCATTTAAAAAATTTTCTGAGTAAGAAAATATTTGATCACTGTTCATCGCGTCATTTCTCTGTGAAAATATTACATGCCTTTGATCATTAAGAACATTATCAAATTTTATTAGTGTCTTTCGAATATCAAAGTTTCTAGCTTCAACTTTTTGTTGAGCTCTTTCAAGTGCTTTATTAATCCAAGGATGATCGATGCTTTCCCCATCTTTTAAACCAAGTTTTTGAAGAATGTTATTCATAGAGTCAGAGCCAAAAATTCTCATTAAGTCGTCCTCAAGACTTACGTAAAATATTGAACTACCTTCATCTCCTTGCCTACCAGATCTACCCCTAGCTTGATTATCAACTCTTCTAGACTCCATTCTTTCAGTGCCTATTACAAACAAACCACCCAAAGATTTTATTTTATTTTTCTCTTTTTTTAATTGATCTTCAGGAATTGATCCCTTTTTTCCGCCTAATTGAATATCAACTCCTCGTCCAGAAATACTTGTTGTTATAATAACAGAACCTTCTTTACCTGCATTAGCTATAATTTCTGCCTCATTCTCATGGTTTTTTGCATTTAAAATTTCATGTTTTATTTTTTCTTTAGTCAATAATTTTGAGTAAATTTCGGATTTATTTATACTTGATGTAAAAACTAATAGTGGTTGTCCTTTTTTATTGCACTCTTTAATTTTTTCAATTATTGCAAAATTTTTTTCCTCTTCAGTTCTAAATATTTGATCATTATAATCTTTTCGTATCATAGGATTATTAGTTGGAATTACAACAACGGGTAAATTATAAATTTCATAAAACTCTTCTGCTTCGGTTGCAGCCGTACCAGTGCAACCAGATATTTTTTTATAAAGTTTGAAATAATTTTGATAAGTGATAGATGCTAATGTTTGATTTTCAGCTTGAATTTCAATTTTTTCTTTGGCTTCTAAAGCTTGATGCAGTCCATCTCCAAATCTTCTCCCTTCTAGAATTCTTCCTGTAAGCTCATCAATAATTTTTAAGGTGTTATCTTTAATAATATAGTCTTTGCCTTTTTCAAATAAATGATTAGCTCGTAATGCTTGATTTACGTGGTGGACTAAAGCTAAATTTTCTGGGTCATAAAAATTATTATTTTTAAGTATTCCAGCATCTGAAAATATTTTTTCAACATTATTAATACCATTATTTGTAAGTAAAATGTTTTTATCTTTTTCATCAATCTCAAAATCATCTTTTTCTAATCGTTTGATTAATTTATCTATTGCTAAATATTGACTAGTTTTATCTTCAGCAGCCCCAGAAATTACCAAAGGTGTTCTTGCTTCATCAACTAAGCAAGAGTCTATTTCATCTACAATTGAGTAGTGATGATCTCTTTGAACTTTTTCAGCCTTTGAATATTTCATGTTATCTCTTAAGTAATCAAACCCCAATTCACTATTTGTTGCATAGGTAATGTCACAATTATAATTTTTTTGCCTTTCAAAATCGTTTTGATCATTATTGATAAAACCAGATGTCAAACCTAAAAAATTATATATTTGACCCATTTCTTGCGAATCTCTTTTTGCCAAATAATCATTAACAGTTACAACATGAACACCTTTTTCTTCTAATGCGTTTAAATAAGCTGATAAAACAATAGTTAAAGTTTTTCCTTCTCCAGTTTTCATTTCCGCAATTTTATTTTCGTGCAAAACTATTCCACCAATCAATTGAACATCAAAGTGGCGTTCATTTCTTGATCTTTTGGAAGCTTCTCTTACCAGCGCAAAAGCCTCTGGTAAAATTTGACTCAGTGTCTCTCCATTTTTTATTTTTTTTTTTAATTCAAGAGTTTCTTTTGGAAAATCATCATTTGTTAATGATTTCAATTTATCTTCTAAATTGTTTATATTTTTCACGATTTTACTGATTCTATCTAGTTCTTTTTGATTACTAGATTTAATAAATTTAGAGATAAAGCCTAACGGATTAAACATTGGTTTTGATATATAATTTAATTATAACTTAATATAAGTATTAAATAACTATTTTAAACAG
>TARA_B100001057_G_scaffold75399_3_pt1 | contig 12688 bp, 10 predicted proteins | sample TARA_B100001057 | Tara Oceans TARA_B100001057 (sample SAMEA2621839) | marine metagenome | biome: marine biome (ENVO:00000447); feature: surface water layer (ENVO:00002042); material: "saline water (ENVO:00002010), including plankton (ENVO:xxxxxxxx)" | depth 5 m
TTTGCTAACCAGAAAGAATCGCAGCTTTTGGTATGCCATAGATTACGACAAGCTCGGCCTCCTCATCGCTAAATAGCCAAAACCATGCTTTGCAGCGAGCGCTCAAAGGCTGCGCTCAGGCTGAATTTGCCCTTTAGCAGGCCCAATAAGTTGACACTAACCCGCTCAAGCCTTCAAATTACCAACATTTAACCTGTTTAGGACTGAAGACCCTTCGCCGGTTGTTGACGAACAAAGCAGCTTAAGCATAAGCTCGCCGCCCTTAGGCGTAATCAGCTCTTCTCAAGGCTGGCGGATAGCTATCTTGGTAATACTAAATGCTAGCGCGTCTGATATTTCCCAATCTCGTTCTGGATCTGGCCGCTATGGCCGGAGCGCAGATAAAACAAGATTAAAGTCCGCTGCTTCTGCTCGTAGAAAGCGGAAAGTTTTGAACTTGTCAGGCACCATTCTGGTTCTGTAAGGAGACAAGGAATAAGTTGTTAGTGATTGACCCCTTAACGATTCTTATTATTTCAGCGTCACTTGCCCTGCTGTTTTTCACAGCTGCAAAGCACAAGTTGAGAGCTCCAGGCCAGTTCAGCGCACAGCTTGCGGACTACAAATTGATACCGCCTGGCATTCTGCCTGGCGTGGCAAGAATAATACCCATCGCAGAAATGGCAGTCTTCTTTCTGATTTTGATACCACTCACCCGGCCCTGGGCGGCCGTCCTGGCAGGCGGCCTGCTCGTCAGCTACACAATCGCTATAGCAATCAACCTCTTCCGAGGGAGAGACGAGATTGATTGCGGCTGCGGTAGCCATCCGCAAAATCTCTCCTACTGGCTTCTTTTCCGAAATTCAGCGCTCATCATAAGCAGTTACCTCTTAGTTACTCCCAGCACAAACAGAGCTTTAGTTTGGGTAGACTTTTTGCTGCTCTCGCTAATGATTTCATTACTCTCATGTGTTTACCTACTCATTGAACAGCTGGTGCGTAACCAGGGCTTTTCTAAAAACGGGAGGATAAACGATGGATAATTACCTTGCAGAAATCATCATTATATTAACGCTGGTCGTTCTGATTCTTGTTATTTCGATGTTCGCCTTAGCGCGTCAAATCGGCGTTTTGCATACAAGATTAGCCCCAACAGATGCATTGACGATAACGGCTGGTCCTAAAGTAGGCGATCCGGCCCCCTTGCTCGAGATACTTAGCCTTGATGGCCGTCTTCTGAAGTTTGGAGGCCCACTTAAGTTGCCGCAACTTCTGCTATTTTTGTCACCTTCTTGTCCGGTTTGCGAGGAACTTATTTCAACAGCTAAATTCATGGCGAGAAGTGAAAAACTCTCCCTGATCTTTGGAAGTGATGGCGGAGAAGCTCAAAGACATGCTGATTACGTAAGTAAAATGGGTATTCAGGATTATCCTTACGTTGTATCTCCGGAATTAGGGATAAAATTTGACGTTATCAGACTGCCTTGTGCCGTGCTGATTGATGAGCAGGGAGTGCTGCGCTCAAAAGGGCTGGTTACCAACCGTGAGCACCTTGAGACTCTTGTTGAATCGATATAGGACCAACTAGCTAAAACAAAAATACTTGGAGAACTGGGAAAAGCAGGCGCAAGAGTGAAACGCTTAGGGCATGACCTGTTTGAGCTTTGCCCTACCCTTTGCTCAGACAATCTGATCTCAACCCATTCAAAGGCTAGTAAGAATATGAAACGGCGATCGAATCTTGTTCAATCGCCGTTTCATAAGACAACGCTTAGCGTGATTTTTCGACGCCAGGTCAAGCATTAGATGCGCGAGCGAGTCAGCTCCACATCGGCATTTCGCCAGAACGATTCGAATTGTCGTTTGAAAACCAGGGCTTCCTGTCCTTTACCCTGAGCTTCCAAAGCTTGAAATAAGCCAAAAGTAGACCAGCCGTTCTGCTGATTCCACTGCAAATCTCTGAGATAGACCCTTTCAGCTTCCTCAGCGTTTCCGGCTTTAATCAAAGCCGCACCCTGGTACAAACGCATCGACTGGCTCCAATCGGGCGGCTCAGTGTAGTTCAAATTATCCTGGAAGCCTACGGCGTGGCCGTAATGTGCAACCGCAGCATCCAGATCCCCATTGGCCTCTTCAATCTCTCCCATTAGCGCATGCATCGCCAAATTCAAGACATGCGAAGCTGGTGTTGGGCCGACGCCAGATTCGTCAACCTCTGGAGACGCGATAGCGTCTCTAATCACTTGAAGCTGAGCCTCGGCTGGTCCCATGTGGCCTTTGGCGACATGTGCGCTGCCCATGACGTAGGCCCACATGCCTTTCAGATAAGGAGTAACCGCTTTTTCTAAGTTCTCCTGATTTTCCGCATGAATCTTGTCCCACTTGCCAAAGACTTTATCCGTGACCCACTCATGGGCAATCGTTTTGTCGGCACCCTGTCCCGGCAATCGGTTACCCGCGTTTCTTGCTGCGGCTTGTGAGGCCGCATCGTAATTGCCCTGCAACATGTTGGCGTAACGCACAAAATCCAGGGCATGCGGCTTATGGATTTTATGAGACAAAGGATAAGTCCCGATCATTGGGAAATTAGTGTCTCCCCAAATTTCCGCGAACTGATCATCAACAACCTGAGAACGCTCATTTATGTCAATCGCTTTCTCATACTCACCGACCCGCAGGTAGATATGGCCAGGCATATGGACCATGTGACCAGAAATCGGCACAGAGGCCTCAAGCTTTTGTGCGGAAGGCATGGCAAGCTCGGGCTCTGACGACATTTCCATTAGATGGATGTAGAGATGGTTAGCTCCCGGATGGTCATGCGACACCGCGATGGCAGCTTCGAAAGCTGCTTTCGCGTCAGCTGTGCCTGACTTCGGCGTACCATCTTCGTTCCAGTAATCCCATCGGGTTGTATTCATGTAAGACTCGCCGTATACGGTCGCAATATCCGGATCAGCTGGATATTTTTCGTGTAGCTCTCGCATAGCATCCAGATAGGCAAAGTCCCGCTCACGATCATCCGCTATCGCATCCTTATTGTAGAGAACAAATAACGCGCTGATCATGTCCCTCTCTTTTTCCGTACCGTTATCAGACAGCTGCAATGCCATCCGAATGGCCTCAAGCCCGGTTCCCTGAGGGTCGTCCGGTAAGCCAACATACCTGCTGTTCGGATTGGGGCCAATGGCATGTGCCAATCCCCAATAAGGCATAGGATGCTTGGGGTCGAGCCTGGAGGCTTCTTGATACGAAGCGATAGACTCCGGAAAGTAAAAGCTCCAGGCCATTCTCAGGCCCTGATCGAAGAACGCCTGTGCTTCCGCTGAGTCAGTCGAGATTGGCGCCGTATAAGTTCCACTGCCCGGTATCTTGATAGCGACCGGCCCGCCATCCTGTGCCAGGCTCCAAAGGCTCGATGTGGCGACATAAATCGCACCGATAAGAACCAAGTATTTTCGCATTAGAACTCCCTCCCAGATAATATGCTGTTCAGTGTGCCACTGCATTCTCAGCAAGAGGCCGATTAACGTTTTGTAAACTTGGTGAAAGTATACAACAAATGCACTCAAATTCAGGCACGAAGCAAAACTTTCTCGGTTGCGCTACCCTCGGTGCTGATGTAATGAAGTACAAATTTGTCGCTGAACTCATCGTGAAAAACTGACTTCAGGCGTTTTCACTGAGGTCATCTGACTCTGGCGTTATCTTAGTGCCGTGAGTATCGGTAAGCTGAAGGCGAACTATCCAGTGGCAATCGGTTTGAGACCCTTCCCCGGAACCCCTGAAACTCATCCTGAAGAGCAGTGATTCGCAAAGACGTTCGCCGGTCGCGACATCGAGTCAGTGAATCAAAAGCTAGCCAAGTGGGCTGACACACCAGACGCTGTGCAGGCGATTCATGACGCAATCCAACGGTTCTACTTCGTCGATAGCATTAATTCGTCTGATATCGACGCACTCGTCGAAATTACCTTTAGCCCGGAGCTAGATAGCAACGCAGCGTGCCAAGTGCTAAAGAAACGAACATTATGCGAAGCGATTGACGCTGGTTGGGCGCGGGCCGGACTACTAGAGACCCGATGTGTACCGACCTTTTTACAAAGAAACTCTGTCTGCTTTTGACTATCAGCCTCAGGAAACGTTCAAGCGATTTATGAGAAGATCTATGATGGCATATAACAACATTCAAACGGTAACGAGGAATTATGGCATGAGTAATCGAAAAGCATTAATCACCTGCGTCGACAAATATATGGGTCCCGCCATTAGAAAGAAATTTGAAGCCCATAATATCGAAGTAATCGGTAGCAGCGGCTCGATGCGCTCGCAAAAAGAGTGCGAAGCGCTGATACAATCGGCAGGAGAGATTGATATTTTGATCGCCAATCTTGCGGAGCCCCCAAGAAATGGGCCGGTACAAGAAATCTTGAACGCCGATTGGACCCAACTCTTTGACACGCTAGTCCACCCGTTGATGTTTTTAATTCGGGCGGTAACACCACAAATGATCGCTCGAAAATCTGGAAAAATTGTTGCCGTGACCAGCGCTGCACCGGTAAGGGGCATTCCAAACCATGCAGCATATTGCGCTGCACGCGGCGCTCAAAACGGATTCATCAAAGCCGTTGGCCTTGAGTTGGCGCGCAGTCAAATACAAGTCAATGCGATTGCTCAGAACTACATTAACAACAATACCTATTACCCCGACGACCTACTTGACGACCCAAGATTCCTTGACCATGTAAAACGCAATGTTCCCACTAATCGTGTAGGCGCAGCATTTGAAACCGCGGAACTGGCCGCTTATCTTGCGAGCGAAAAATGCAACCACATGGTAGGCCAGATCATACCTCTCGCAGGAGGCTGGGCGACTTAATTGCGCTCATCGGGGCCTTCTACAATTTTTTTATCATGCAATCTGCCTATCTGCATGTCGCTCAACCCGAGAATCTCGCTTAGAACTTCATCAGTATGTTGGCCAAGTAAAGGCGCTGGAGTGATGGCTTCTCGAATAAAAGCACCAAAGCTCAAAGCTTGGCCCGGCATAAGGCATTCTCCGATACCTGGCTGGTTCACGCTTTGAAAAAGGGGATTATCTTCGGAACAATCAATATCGTCAGCTACCAGCTCCGCAATATTTTGATAAGGACCCCAGCAGGCATCTGCGGAATTTAACGCCTCTGCCACGGTCGAAAACCGCTTCGACAAAAACCAAGGCTCGAAAATGCCCCGGAGGGATTCCCGCGCCTCAAAGCGATCTCCTTCCTGAACAAAACTCAAACCAAGCTGCTCTTCCAGCGCTGCAACAGCCGCTTCAGTTTCCGTCACATTTACCAACGCTTGCCACTGCTTGGTACTTACTCCTACCACCATGACACGCTTGCCGTCCTGGCAAAGGAAGTCATGACCGAATGTTCCAAATATGTGATTACCCACCGGTTGTCTGGCCATTTCGTTAATCTGCGCTTCAGCTATATAGCCAAGGTGTCCCATCGTAGCCAGTGCAACGTCGGCCAGCGTGATCGACACAAACTGGCCTGAACCGGTCCTTCGCCGATGACGCTCAGCGGCAAGCAAACCAAGCGCAATCTGCTGGCCGGCAATAACATCCCATGCGGGAAAAGGATTATTTTTGGGCTCTTCGCCATCTCCGATAAGGTAAGGCAGGCCCACTTTGCTGTTCACCGTATAATCGAGAGCGTTTCCGCCATGTCGGTCACCAGCGAGGTTTATGAAAATCAAATCCTCGCGATGGGCTCGAAGCATTTCGTAGCCAAGCCAACCTCGCGCGGGAAAGTTAGTTACAAACAGACCTGCATCCTCACCAGGTGCTGTAATAAGTTGAACCAGCAATTCGCGCCCTTCAGCGTGCCGGAAGTCAACCGCGATTGAGCGCTTGCCTTTGTTCAGAGAGTGCCAGTAGAGACTCTTCCCTTTCGCGGAAACCGGCCACCGGTGATAGTCTATACCACCACCAATCATGTCGAAGCGGATAACGTCTGCACCTAATTGCGCCAGCGTCATTCCGGCAGAGGGGGCAGCGATAAAGGCACTGCCTTCAACAATTCGTATCCCTTTGAGAATATCTTGCAAGTCAACTGCCTCCCCGTCTCGGGAAATTTCCGTGTAGCCATTAATAACGACTACTTTTCAATGCGCCGTTTAGCCAGACTTACAAACTGCCGCGCTCCAACAGTTCTCGTGCCACGACTCGTGTTGCCAGCACCTCTTCAGTACCTTCAAATATCGACAACACTCGTGCGTCAACAAAATATCGGCTCACAGCGGTTTCTTCGGCAAACCCCATCCCACCGTGGATTTGCATAGCTTCTCGGGTTACCCATTCCGCGGCGCGACAAGCAAATAATTTAACCAGACTTGCCTCCATTTGCCCCTTGCCTTGATCCATCATCCTTGCAACAGAATAGCTAAATTGCCGCGAAGCCGTAATCGTCGCCAGCATGCGTGCCAACTTAACTTGCGTGATCTGCAGTGTCGCAATGGGCGCGCCAAAAACCTCACGTTCATTTGCATACCGAAGCGACTGCTCGTAGGCGGCTTGCATGACGCCATTCGCGCGCGCTGCAGTTTGAATTCTTCCGCCAGAAAATCCTGCCATGGTGTAATAAAAGCCTTTTCCTTCTCCCTCTTTTTCACCAATCAGGTTCGCAGCTGGCACAAAAAAGTCGTCAAAGAAAAGATCGTAGGAGTGCATGCCCCGATAGCCCAAGGTCGAGATTGCTTTACCACTCAAAGTTCCTCCACCGCTCTGGGCGAAGTTAAACTGGTGGCCCGCGTAGGCTGGCTTTTCCACCAAGAAAAGACTCAACCCTCGGTAACCTGAAGAAGCGTCGTGATTGGTTCGACCGAGCACCACTAGAACTTCGGATTTGCCTGCGAATGTACACCAGGTCTTCGCACCGTTGAGAAGCCATCCACCCTCTGTGGGCGTCGCACGCAAAGAAACGGCAGCAACATCTGACCCGGTGTTTGGTTCAGTGATTGAAATCGCACACAGCCTTTCACCTGAAGCCAGCCTCGGGAGCCAGCTCAACTTCTGTGACTCAGTGCCACCTGCAAGCAACGCTCGCGCCGCGATTTCAGGGCGGGTTATCAGACTACCCGCCGCTCCGAGCGAGCCCCGTGATAACTCCTCTGTCACCACAATCATTCCCAGGCTGTCTGGCTGATCGTCAGGTTGGAGGCCACCGAATCGTTCAGGAATGCAGGTGCCAAAACAGCCCATACGCGCAGCTGACTCGATAATCTCATCTGGAATGTCACGATCTTCCCGGTGAATCAATCCAGCTAAAGGAGCCACTACATCATCAGCAAACCGCTTGAAAGTTTCGGCAATTATCGCTTTTTCTTCGGTCAGCCCGCTCGGCAGTTCAATAACTTCTTCCTTAGATAGAAATCGCCCCAGATCGGTGTAACTGTCTCTGCCACCGTGCCCATCAAGGAAATGCTGTAGCTGCGCAGTCACTTGCCCGACAGTTTCGCAGGATCTCTCCAGCGTGCTCGCTCCGGCTAACTGCGCAGCCATGACTCCTCGAACTTTTTCCGCCACAAATTTCCACGTTAACTGACAGACTAAAACCGACTTACACTGGGTTTCAGCGAAATCAACCAGACACTGCGCGGCCCACACATCAGCGCTCGACATGGCAAGGTCATAGCATGCCTGCTGTGAATCTTGAAGCAGCGCGTCATCAACTCGACCTGCCACGCATACTCTGTCACGCGTCGCGCCAATAGCTCTATTTAGGATTGATTTCGCCTGAGACAATGCCTGCCTGGCCAGGTCAAAATTTTCGGCCTCAGTAACGGCCAGATTGACCAAATTTGGTTGCTCTTGCTTCACTCACATCCTGCCTAGTCGTAGGGGCCAACAATAGAAATAGAGCAGATGTTCTGATGAGGGAAGCCACCCAAATTATGGTTCAGGCAGAGCTTGGGATCCGGGAGTTGACGCGCTCCGGCGCGGCCCTGTAGCTGCAAATAATTTTCATAAAGCATGCGTAAACCCGAAGCGCCAATAGGATGGCCAAAGCATTTCAGCCCTCCATCAATTTGGCAGGGATTGCTTCCTTCCGCATCAAAGGCGCCATCTAGCACATCTTTAACCCCTTTCCCTTCACTAGCAAGCTGAAGGTCTTCCATGGTCACCAGCTCAGTTATTGAAAAACAGTCATGAACTTCCGTCATTGTGATCTCTTCTTTAGGTCTCCGGATGCCAGCTTCATCGTAGGCCCGCTGAGACGCTACCCGCGTGGTCTTGAGATAGGAACCATCCCAGCTGGCGTGACCCGACTCAGCGCCATTGGATACTGCGAGCTGCAGCGCTTTCACCGAAACCAAATTCCCCTTACCCAAGCTTTTTGCGATTTCCGGCGTTGTCACAATCGCACACGCTGATCCATCACTCACTCCGCAACAATCGAACAAGCCAATTGGCTCGGCGATAAATGGCGCATTAATTGCTTGCTCCTCAGTAATTTCACGCTGTAGATGCGCCTTGGGGTTCTTCGCGCCATTGGCATGGCTCTTCACGGAAACATGGGCCATAGCCCTTTTAAGATCATCGCCGTTGACCTTGTGCTTCGCTCGATAACCAGAAGCGAGTTGCGCAAAAGCGCCGGGGGCAGACAGATTAGGCCAGTACATGTCATTTTCAACCCCACGGGTTCTTTGTGGCAAGCCTCCATAGCCTGTGTCTTTGAGCTTCTCGACACCGAGTGCCAAAGCAATGTCACATGCGCCAGAGGCGACCGCATACACAGCACCGCGAAAAGCCTCGGTGCCGGTCGCACACATATTTTCCACTTTGGTAACCGGAATATAGTTCAGCCTGAGCGCGATCGAGAGAGGCATCGCACTTGAACCGACATTAAACGCATCAATACCCGCCCCGAACCAGGCCGCTTCAATCTGATTTCGCTCAATTCCCGCATCTTTTAGACACTCTTCAAAAGCTTCCACCATCAGGTCAGCGGGACTGGATTCCCAGCGCTCGCCAAACTTGCTACACCCCATGCCCAGAATGACTACTTTGTCTTTAATGCCGCTTGCCATTTTGACTTACCTCTCTGTCCAACGCCTAATTCTCTACCACAGCCTTCCAGAAATATTTTCTAAAACCTCGCTGTGTGTCGAACTGCCTGATTCTGAAATGCACCGAAACTTTAGACCCAGAATCAACCGTACCCTCTTCCACTTCGGTAAAATCCATCATCAGCTTGCCTCCACATTCGAACTCCACCATGCCGAAATAGGCTGGCGGACTCCAGTCGAAAGTTAACCGGTCAGCAGTCCACGTCAATACAGTGCCGGGCTGATTGGCGAAGCTGAAATCATCCTGGCTGTCCAGCGCCTGGCACTCCGGATTCACACAGTATTTCTCTCGAGGGATTTGCACTGTGCCACAGACGCGGCACTTGCCTCCAATGAAACCTGTCAACAAATCTTTCCGTCGATTAAATCCGGAAAGAAAAGTTTGTTTATCTACTTCCCCCCGCTTTCCTATATCTCGCTCTACTAGATTGTTGAAGCTCAGGAATTTATTGTAATTAATCTCTTCACGCCGGTTGCTAATTGCGCCAGATAATCCTCGGGCGGGACGACAGTGCTCAATCCTGTCAGTGGTCCGAAACAAAATGGCATCGCAGCCCTGACCGAAGCCAAGTAGCAGAATAAGCTGGCTAGCCTGGGCAGACTCAAGCGCTTTAGCAAGTAATATGAGGGGCTGCGCGGCACCGGCGACGCCGACAAAAGAAATCTGATTGTCAATGACTGCATCCATGCTAATGCCTAGTTTCTTCGCCAAAGTGGCAGGTGTTCGAGCTTGATCACTCGGAAGAATGAAGTGGTCGATATCAGCCGCGACGAGGCCGGCAGATTTCAGGACTGTGCTGACTGTTTCCGGCACAATCTTCATGAGTCCCTCATCACGAATCCAGCGCTCTTCCCAGTCGTAATCGAAGTCTGCACCTTCTCCCCGGTAGTGATCCACGAAATCCACTGCAGTTGTTGCAATGGCCAGGCACTGAGCAATTACTTCATCATCGCCAACGGTTAGCGCCGCGGCACCGTCACCCCACAGCATCTCTGCGCGAGAACCCGCTTTCGTTCTTCGATGCTCTGAAGCAATCACTATTTCGTTGCCCTGTTTGGCGCTTTCCAGGCCAGCGATGAGTGCTGAGGTTGCTGCCCGCTGCGACGAGCCGATGTCCATGGTTCTTATCTGACTATTTAAGTTCATCGCTTCTGCGACCAGCACGGAATTTTGCCGGTCAATGAACGGGGCGGTGGTGGAGGCAAGTTTTAAGCCTGACAGCGATTTTTCAGGCAGTGCCGAAAGGCAATCGACGCCCGCTTCGACCGCCATTGTGATCGTATCTTCATCCCAGTTGCAGATACTGCGCTCACCTTTGCCCAGGCCTCTCAGACTCGAGTCAAACCAAGCGTTGGCTTCAACCATTGCTTGCCTGCTCAGACGCAGCCTTGGTAAATAAACCCCATAAGCGGTAATACCCTTCATCTCCACTCCGTTTTACAGTTTACACAGTTCGGCTTATCACCAATTTCATAATCTCAGAGGAGCCACCATAGATCCGACGTACCCGAGAGTCTGCATAGAAACGGGAAATTGGATATTCGCTCATATAGCCGTAACCACCGAAGAACTGCAGGCAGTCGTCAATAATTCTATTGCCAGTTTCTGTAGTCCATAACTTGGCCATGGCGCCCTCTTCCGGAGTAAGCCTGCCATCATTAATTTTCGTTAGACACTGGTCGAGGTAGGCCCAGCCCACCGCAAGAGAAGTTTTCATCTCTGCCAACGAAAACTGGGTATTCTGAAATTCGAAGATTGATTTCCCGAACGCCTTGCGCTCTTTGACGTAATCCACGGTGAGCTCATAGGCGCGCTGAGCCTCGGCAAATGCGCGGCAGGCAATCGTTATGCGCTCACGAGGCAGCTCGCTCATAAGAACTCCGAAACCGCCACCTTCGTTGCCAAGTAGATTTTCCACAGGAACCCGAACATCAGAGAAAAACATCTCAGAAGTATCGGCGGCCTTCTGGCCGATTTTGTCTAGATTACGACCACGTGAAAACCCATCCCTGCTAGTTTCGACAATTATAAGGCTGATTCCCTTGGCCCCAGCCTCAGGTTCGGTGGAGCAAACTAACAAAACAAAGTCGCAGTTCTGTCCGTTAGTGATGAATGTTTTTTGCCCATTGACTACATAATGATCCACATCGCGCACTGCGGTGGTTTTGATCGCTTTGAGATCACTTCCACATCCAGGCTCAGTCATTCCAATCGCTGCAATGGCCTCACCGGTAACCATAGAAGGCAGCCACCTATGCTTTTGGGCTTCACTGCCGCCATGGAGCAAATAATAGGACACAATATCCGAGGAAACCGAGAAGCCCACGCTGGCTCCGCCAATTGCGTAGCCAACCTCTTCGGACAGCACCATGTTATAGAGAAAGTCGGCACCCGCTCCCCCGTACTTCTCCGGTACCCCATAACAGTGGAAACCCATCTCGCCCGCTTTCAGCCAAAAGTCTCTGGGCAGTTGTCCAGCTTTTTCCCATTGATCGATGTTCGGTTCCAACTCTTCTCGAAAAAAGCGACGCGCATTTTGACGAAACAATTCATGATCGGCGGTATATATAGCTCTATCGTGCATAGTCATCGGATGTGCAAGCGCGCCTTTTGTAGCAAATCAAACAAAAAAGACCAAGGCGAGAAATTCTAATCCAATCATCCAGTAATTGCGAAACGCCCACCCTTTTAGCGTTTGCCGGCGCCGAAGTCCAGCCGGGTAATTGGCTCGAGTCCGTCGAGGGTGAATTCTATGCGTTGGAACAACAGTGTTCGGCTTCAATCCGCCGAGTTGCCTTGGAAGATACGCACGTCAATCTTGAGTTTCTGGGATAAATCCCTTCAAAATCGCTGCCTGGACTGACCTATAATCTTGCCAAAACCTTAAGAATAGCACCTGACATTGCACTTCAAGTGAGTCGCGGCCCACGAAGCCATTGGGTGTCTTAAAGTTAGCCAGGCAGATTTTTGTAAATCGGGTTCACCAATGAATTCAATACATGATCTTCCCATTTGCCGTTAATGCGGATAAATGATCTTGCATATCCCTCTCTTTCAAAATCGAGGCTCTTCAGGAGGCCTTCTGAGCGGATATTACTCGGCATATGATTGGCCATGATTCGGTGAAGCCGAAGGTCATCGAAAGCGTAGGCAATCGCATGCTTTACGATGAGCTTCATGTGCCCTTTTCCTTGATAGCGCGCTGCGATCGAATAGCTCAGGTGGCAGGCCTGAAACACGCCTCTAACGATATTGCTCAACGAACAACTGCCTATGACATGGGATTGGTCAGTATCAGAGCCAATAAAATGGACAGACTCACCTCTCTCAAATTCCCGTTCCCGTTCAGTAAGCCTACGTCGCCAACAATCAATTGAGTGATGATGACTCGGCACCTTCGGACTCCAGGGTGCCAGATGAGTCTCGTTGCACATAAAATACTCTGACATGATTACCGCGTGCTCAGGATTTGACCGAATGATTCTGAGTTCTGTCATATAATCTGAATCCGATTTACCTGGATGAGAAAGTTTTGCTCAAACAGAGCTTGGGTTCAGCCTACAGGATATTTGCCTTTCGCTGCACGGGGAA
>TARA_B100001057_G_scaffold309567_1_pt1 | contig 12687 bp, 10 predicted proteins | sample TARA_B100001057 | Tara Oceans TARA_B100001057 (sample SAMEA2621839) | marine metagenome | biome: marine biome (ENVO:00000447); feature: surface water layer (ENVO:00002042); material: "saline water (ENVO:00002010), including plankton (ENVO:xxxxxxxx)" | depth 5 m
AAAAACTAGAACTTTAAACTCCCAAAAGGTAGGATATGCAGTCCAAAGTAATTGATTTACTATGACAATAAATAAAACTATAGATTTACCAATAAAACCTGATACAAAGATTGATGTCTCTAAAGTCTTTAATATTGATTCCAATTTAATTATCAAAGGCTTCAAGGACAGGACAGATTGGGTTCCTCAAGTTGATGAAAGCTATGTTTTTGATAAAAATACAACGTTATCGATCTTGGCTGGCTTTGAACACAATAGAAGAGTTATGGTGCAAGGGTTTCATGGTACTGGTAAGTCAACACATATTGAACAAATTGCAGCCAGGTTAAATTGGCCGTGTGTAAGAATTAATCTTGATAGTCACATAAGTCGAATTGATCTTCTGGGCAAAGATGCAATTAAACTTAACGACGGCAAGCAGATTACTGAATTTCAAGAAGGATTGCTGCCATGGTCCATACAAAACCCAGTCGCGCTTGTGTTTGACGAATATGATGCAGGTAGACCTGATGTAATGTTTGTAATTCAAAGAATCCTTGAAGTTGAAGGTAAATTAACTCTACTAGATCAAAATAAAATATTAGAGCCTCATAGCTCATTTAGATTATTTGCAACAACAAATACTGTAGGGCTTGGTGATATGACAGGACTGTATCATGGAACTCAACAAATAAATCAAGGGCAAATGGATAGATGGCATATTCTCTCAACTCTTAACTATTTAGATTCAGATCAAGAATTTAAAGTTGTAATGTCTAAACTCACCAATCTAAAAGGGGTAAAAAATCAAGAAACTGTTAAAAATATGATAAAACTTGCAAACCTAACAAGAGCAGGTTTTGCTAACGGTGATATCTCAACATTAATGTCACCAAGAACTGTTATTTCTTGGGGTCAAAATTTTAAAATATTTAAAGATATTGTTTCGTCTTTCAAACTTACATTTCTTAATAAGTGTGATGAAGTTGAGAGATCGATTATCTCAGAATATTTTCAAAGATGTTTTGATTTAGAGATAGATAATTCAGAATCTAATAGTTAATAAATGGCTTGGACAAAAAATAGGGACAGACTTCATGAAGCTGCAATCTCAACTGTAAAAGCAATTTCAAAGAATAAAAGACTTTCCTCCAGCAAGGGATTGTTTCAAAGACCGCCATCTGGAACAAATATAGTTTATTCTGCAGTACCTAGATCCACAAAAGATCTTCCCAAATGGAGAGGTGAGTCTGACTTTCAAGCTTTTTGGCATAAGTTTCATAAAAGTAAAAAAGAAATCCCCCTTACACTGCCAGCTAGAATGATTTTTAATGAGTTAGAAGTAGCTAGAGTTGAAATTTTAGGTTCAAATGAATTTAAAGGATCAAAAAAAAATATTTCGGATTTTCTTAATCAAAGAAGTCTAGATATTGAAGACAATAAATCATTAAACTATTTATCACATGGTGTGAATTTGTGGCTAAAAGAAGAGGCAGGTTTTTACATAAGCAATGAGTCAAAAGCTATCATCATAAATTTTTGCAAAAAATACAAAATTGATGATGGGGCTAATAAAATAAAAGCTGAATTTATTAAGAATTTAAGTGATCAAAATAACTTCGAAGCTACTTCAGTCAAATTTCTTCAAAGCATAAATCTCTTGAAAGATTTTGAAGAAGAAGAAGAAAATCCTGATTTTGATAACTCGCCTGGAAGTACGGATGACCTAGAAAATCAAGAATTAGAAAACGATACAGATGATTCTGATCAAACTAGTATTGATCTTAAGGATTTTGATGGGGATATGGAGATTGATATACAAGAGGCAATTGAATCAACTGATGATACCTCGATTGAAGAAGAAATTGATGCAATTCCATATCCAAGAAATGATTTTACAAATCAATTAAAGAAAGACTATTCAATATATACAACTAAGTTTGATGAGATTATTGATGCAAAAGATCTTGTTACTTCAGATGAATCATTAAGGCTCAGAAATCAATTGGATAATCTTATAAAACCGCATCTATCAACCATTGGTAAATTGGCAAATAGATTGCAAAGGCTTCTGTTGGCTAAACAAAATACTAGCTGGAATTATAATCTTGAAGAAGGAATGCTTGATAATGCTAGGCTCCATAGAGTCATAGCAAATCCAACTTATCCACTAAGTTTTAAAGAAGAATCTGAAAATAAATTTAAAGATACAGTTGTTACTCTGCTTATTGATAATTCTGGTTCTATGAGAGGAAGATCTATTAGTTTGGCTGCAATATGTGCGGATATAATAGGAAGCACTTTAGAAAGATGTCAGGTAAAAACAGAAATATTAGGCTTCACTACAAAGCATTGGAAAGGCGGAGACTCAAAAAAACTATGGAATATAAAAGGAAATAGAGCAAATCCTGGAAGATTAAATGATATAAGACATATCATTTATAAAAGTGCAAATAATAGTTGGCGAAGATCACGAAGATATTTCGGAGCTATGCTTCGAGAAGGTCTTTTAAAAGAAAATGTTGATGGTGAAGCATTAGCCTGGTCGCATGAAAGATTAATAAAAAGAAATGAGGAAAGAAAGATACTAATCGTTATATCTGATGGTGCACCGGTAGATGATAGTACCCTTTCAGCTAACAGAGAAGATTTTTTAGATAATCACCTAAGAGATATCATTTCATCAATTGAAAATGAAAGCCCTGTTGAATTACAAGCAATTGGAATCGGACACGATGTAACAAAGTACTATAAAAATTCTTTAACAATAAATAGAGCTGAGGAATTAGGTGAAGTCCTTCTTGAGGAACTAACTAAGCTTTTCAAGGATTAACAAATAATATAAAATAAGTTAATTAATGTTTGCACTGCAAACATTTTAACTAAGTAAGAGGATATATATGAAAATTCATAAGCAAAAAGGCCCTCCAGAGGACTTACTATATTTCGATGAGGATCTTGATCTCTCACAGAAACAAGTAGAGGATGTTGTAGAGATTTTTCATACTCCATTAACTGGTGCATATAACTGGGATTACACAGTTTCTGATAATAGGATTAAAAAACTTTATGAATTAGGTAAAGAGCTTAATTGGAATGGTTCAATTGATTTAAATTGGGACTACACTCACCCTGCTGATGAAAGATTGGTTGAGACTGACGATCAATTACCTCATGAGACTCTAAAGGCTTATGAGAATTTATCTGAAGAAGAAAAAATACTATTTGATAGACATTCAACCGCTGAACTTATGAGTCAATTCTTGCATGGAGAACAAGGTGCTCTTTTAGTAGCATCTCAATTGGCATCATGTGCTCCAACATACAATGCTAAACTTTATGCAGCCTCTCAAACTTTTGATGAAGCTAGACATGTAGAAGTTTTTAATAGATATCTTCAAGATAAAATTGGTATTCACTATCCTATTAATCCATCACTTAAGTTGCTACTTGATAAAATTCTTACTGATGAAAGGTGGGACTTAAAATTTATTGGTATGCAAATAATCATTGAAGGTTTGGCACTTGCTGCTTTTCAAATGCTAAAAGCAATAACAAAAGACCCTCTCCTAAAACAATTGCTTCACTATGTTGTGAGAGATGAAGCGAGACACGTTACTTTTGGAATAAACTATCTTGAAGATTATATAAAAACTCTTTCTCCAGAAGAAATAGAAGAACGCGCGCAATTTGCTTATGAAGCATGTGTTATATCTAGAGAAAGACTTATCAATACAAAGGCTGAGCAAAGATTTTTGGGTATGTCTGAAGAGGAGGCAAGAAAATTTGCAATGGATACAAAATCATTTGAAATGTTTAGAAATTTCTTATTCTCTAGGGTCATACCTAATCTATCTAGAATAGGATTACTGACAGACTCAGTCAGACCAAAATTCGAAGCATTAGGACTTTTAGAATATGAAAACGCTCCTGATGATTTTGAGTGTGACTGGGCTGAAATGAAAAAACCTTTAGAAAAATTTGGTCAAATACCAACTTCTTTATAATAGCTTTAAATTTATAACTCTGGCCTTACTTATAAGGTAATAATTTAAAATTGGAGAAAAAATGTCAAAACATGCTGCAATAAATAGATTCGGAAGGTCTGCCAATCCTGCGTTTTCAAGAAATTTTGATCAAAGTGGTTTTAGAACTGTCTCTTCATCTGCAAGCTCTAGCGATACTGGTTTAATGACTTTAGACGGCGCCGTAAATAAAACTGGTATTCTTCTGGGTTTATGTTTTAGTGGCGCTTTTATTGGTTGGAATATACCTCAGTTATCCCTTCCTGCAATGATCGTGGGTTTTATATTGGCAATGGTTACAATATTTAGAAATCCATCAAAAGCAGGCTCTACAGCTCCTCTTTATGCATTGGCTCAAGGAATTGCACTTGGTGGTATTTCGTTGACTGCTGAGTCTGCATATCCTGGTATAGCTATCCAAGCGCTGGGATTAACATTTGGAATTTTGGCTTCTCTTTTAGTATGTTACAAATCTGGTTTGATACTTCCCACAGAAAATTTTAGATTGATGATAGCTTCCGCGATTGGTGGAATAGTTATATTTTATCTAATAAATTTTGTAATGGGATTTTTTGGGAACTCGCTATCTATCATTAGTTCAAATTCACCTATGAGTATAGGATTTTCAGTTGTAGTAGTCGGCATTGCTTCGCTAAGTCTTGTATTAGACTTTGATTTTATAGAAGAAGGTGCTGAAAAAGGTATGCCTAAATATATGGAATGGTATGGTGCTTTTAGCCTTATGGTTACCCTAATTTGGCTGTACTTAGAAATCCTCAGACTTTTAATGAAATTAAGAAGTAGGTAATTAATTGAGCTCAATATTTTTTACTCTGCTCGCAATAGTTTCTTTATTCATCTTCTTTCAGCTTTCAAAAGTTAAAGCCTCTGGAAAACAGCTCAATAGGGAAAATAGAATAAACAGATTTGGTGGAAAAAAAGTTAAAAATGAAAACATCATTGATGGAGAAGCTAAAGAGATTGTTGAAGATAAAAAGGAAACATAAATATGATTAAACTCCACAAAATTAAATACATAGGAATTGTAATAATTAGTTTGTTTGCATCCTTCGATGTTACCTCTAGTTATGGTGAAAATGCTCCAATTATTCTTCCTGGAGCTCCGGGAGAGCCATCAAAAAAAATTGATGCCGAAACCGCTACAAAAATAGCTAATAGTTCATACATAAAAGCTGATATAGATTTTCTAAAGGGAATGATTATTCATCACAAGCAGGCAATGTTAATGTCCCAAATGGCAGGTGATAGAACTAATAACAAAACAATTGTTGATCTTGCAAATAGAATTGATGTCTCTCAAGAAGATGAAATAAGCTTTATGGAAAGTTGGCTTAAAGAAAGAGATGAATTCAAATCTGATGCGTATGTAAATAGTAATATGGATCATATGGATCATATGGATCATAAAATGGCTGGAATGGCCACTGCAAGTCAACTTGAAAGCCTTAAGAATTCAAAAAGCACTGATTTTGATAGGCTGTTTTTACAATTAATGATTGCACATCATGATGGTGCTCTTGAAATGGTTAAAGAGTTAAGAAAATTTCCTGGAGCAGCATATGATCCAATTCTCAATGAGTTCGTTGCTGATTTGGTAAACGATCAAGGTGTTGAAATTGAGAGAATGAATACAATTGCAGTAAACCTGTCTGATGATCCAAGATCAGGTTTATCTGGAGGCTTGTTTATTGCAGAAGAAGCTATTTTAAATATGGAGTTAATTACATCGCTGAGGAAGCCTACAGGTTTTTTTGATCCAGAAAATCCAGAGGAAAAAGGTTCTGAAGATACCGATGAAGATAATGAAAATAAAACTACTGCAGAAATCTCAAGATCTTTAAGGTCTCCCATGCTTTCTTTTGCAAATACAGATATGGCTTTTAAAGACGATATTCTAGTTTCTGGTAGTTATCATGGTTTTAATATTTATAAACTTAATAATGATGGAGTTCCTAATTTGATATCGTCTGTAGTTTGTCCAGGAGGACAAGGTGATGTCTCCATTGTTGAAAACCTATTAATAATGTCTGTAGAGGAAATCAGAGGACGACTAGATTGTGGATTAGAGGGAGTTGGAAGAGATGCAAGCCCTGAAAGATTTAGAGGAATTAGAATATTTGATATAACAGATCTATCAAATCCTGTTCAAGTTGCAGCAGTACAGACTTGTAGAGGGTCACATACTCATTCGGTTGTAGCCGGCCCAACAACTGATGGAAAAATAATTATTTATAATTCAGGAACTGGAAGGGTAAGAGATGAAGAAGAAATGTCTGAATGTATTGGAAATATAGCTGGTGATCAAAGGACTGCTTTATTTAGAATAGATGTAATCGAAATTCCAATTAACAATCCGTCAAAGTCAAAAATTGTTTCTAGTCCTGCTGTTTTTGCTGATCCAAAAACTGGTTCATTAGCTGGTTTATGGAAAGGTGGGGACCATGGTGATGATACACAAGATACAAGCAGAACTGATCAATGCCATGATATAACGGTTTTCCCATCTTTAAATCTTGCTGCTGGTGCATGTTCTGGTAATGGAATACTATTTGATATTGCAGATCCATATAATCCAAAGAGATTAGACGTTGTTACTGACATTGGGTTTGCTTATTGGCACTCAGCAACTTTTAATAATGATGGAACAAAGGTTATCTTTACCGATGAATGGGGTGGTGGTGGCCGTGCTCGTTGCAGAGCTTGGGATCCACTAGATTGGGGTGCAGATGCCATTTATGACATTGTTGATAATAAACTAGAATTCCAGAGTCATTATAAAATGCCGGCTCCTCAATTAGAAACAGAAAATTGTGTTGCTCATAATGGGTCAATAATACCTGTGCCAAATAAAGATATTTTTGTTCAAGCATGGTACCAGGGTGGTATATCAATCATGGACTTTACAGACTCTAAAAATCCTATTGAAATTGGATATTTTGACAGGGGCCCAATCTTAGAGGATATATTAATTACTGGGGGTTATTGGTCTACTTATTTTTATAATGGATATATATATGGTACCGAAATTACAAGAGGTCTAGATGTTTTTAAATTAGTGCCTAGTAATTTTTTATCTGAAAAAGAAATTGTTGCAGCTTCAAATGCATATCCTTTGATTGGCCCTAAAGTTTTTAATCCGCAGCAACAAATTCCAATGACATGGCCGTCATTGAATTAGACTAAAGATTTGAAAGACCTTTTTAATCAATATGTTTACATTCTTGGTAGATCATTAATCGGTTTATTTTTTCTAATCCCTGGATCAATTAAAGTTTTATCATTTTCACAATATATAGAAATCCTAATATTAAATAATGTGCCCTTCCCTGCCTTTTCATTGGTGCTTGTGATTCTTTCGCAGTTGATATTCGGAACATCTATAATTTTTGGAAAATATATAAAACTTGGCTCAATAATTTTAGCTATTAATATAGTATTATTTAATTATTTCATTCATGATTTCTGGAATTTCAGTGATGTAGTTATCCAGAAACATGAGATGCAAAATTTTATAAAAAATACAGCAATAATAGCGGGACTATTAATCTTATATAAAACCGATGAAAGTAGCAGTTGATTTTGGAATATCGAATACTGACATAGTCACATGTGACGAAAGTCAAAAAAAATTCTTTTCAATTCCAACTAAAGATTTTAATAATAATATTTTAGAAAAAATTTTTAATGTTATTAAAATTGATGTCAACAAAATCGAAAAGATTGCAGTTACAGGGGGTAAATCAAGCAGCCTTCCAGACAAATTTAAAAATATAGATGTAAATAAAGTTAATGAAATTGATGCAATTGGTCTCGGAACAATTGAAATATATGGGCTTCTTGATGAGCCATTTGTTTCAGTTAGTACAGGTACTGGAACAGCTTGTGTCCATTTTGATTCTGAGAAATTTAATCATTTAGGAGGAATTTCTGTAGGTGGAGGCACTTTGCAAGGACTCTCAAAACTTATCAATAATGAGTCTAATCCAGATGTTATTGAAAATATGGCTTTAATGGGAGATAAAAATCATTTAGATATCTTAATTGGTGATGTAGTCAACGAAATAGGCTCCTTATATCCAGATGTTACTGCATCCAATTTTGCCAAGGCAAGGAATGACATTGATCCATCTCCTGAAGATATTTCTGCTTCAATTTCAAATATGGTAGGTGAAGTTATTGGAACAATTTCTTATCTCAATGCAATGATTTGTGGATTAGATAAAGTTTATTTCGTTGGAAGAGTTACATTAAATTCCACAATAAAAAAAGGTATTGAAGATAGATTGAGTCTAGCTAATGTTAAAGGAATATTTGAAGAAAACCGAGAATATGGTAATGTACTTGGTGCACTTAAATTCTTAGAGACGAAATAATATATATTTTTTGTATAATTAAATAAAATGGAAGTAATTACTGATAAATCATCGATAATAACATTCGCTATACCTGTATTCTTTTTATTAATTGTTATTGAGTACTTTTATGGTAAATATATTGGCAAGAATACATATCGCCTAAATGATACTGTAACAAGCATCGCTCTTGGAATGATTAGCAGGTTTCCAACGATGCTAAACCTTGGTGTTCAAAGTATTATTTTTGTTTACATAAGCTCTTATCTAAATTTAGAGCTGCTATCAGTAAAGAATCCTCTTACATGGATAATCGCTTTCCTGCTTTATGATCTTTCATATTACTGGATGCATAGAATGCATCATGAAATTAAAATCTTATGGGCAACTCACAGCGTGCACCATCATGGGGAAGACTTCAATTTAGCCACAGCCTTAAGACAAACAAGTACAGGTTGGTTATGGAAATGGATTTTTTATATGCCAATGATTATTTTAGGTGTACCCGGCGAAGTATTTGTTACTGTCGCTGGAGTAAATCTAGTTTACCAATTTTGGGTTCACACTGAGCATATTGGGCACTTAGGATTTTTAGAAAAAGTATTTATTACTCCAATGAATCATGGTATCCATCATGCTAAAAATAAAGAATATATTGATGCCAATTATGGTGGCGTTTTTATTATTTGGGACCGCATGTTTGGTACATACATAGCAGAAAAACCTGAAATCAAGCCTGTTTATGGAACTGCAACACCTTTAAATAGTTGGAATCCCATATGGGCAAATTTTCAAGTCTTTTCAATAATGGTCAAAGATACTATTAAAACAAAATCTTGGAAAGACAAAATCAAGGTATGGTTTAGCCAGACTTATTGGAGACCAGATGATTGTATAGAAGAAAAAAATCCTGATGATTTTTACAAAAAATTCAATCCAGAAATTGGGTCTGATATCAAAATATTTAGCTTCTTTCAAATGCTTTTTACTATTATTGTCTCTGGTTCAGTTCTAACTTTCTTGTCCTCTCATACATACTTTGAGGTAATACTTTTTGGTATTTCATTGATTTCATTAACGTCTTTAACAGGCTATTTGATGCAAGGTAATAGGTTTGCCTATCAACTGTTATTTTATTTCTCAGTACTATCTGTATCAGGAATATATTACTTTGAATTAATCAATAGCCAACTTTTATCAACAAAATTGCTTGTTGCACAATTGTCTATTAATGCGCTAATAGTGATTGGAATATACTTTATTCAATCGATATCTTTCACAAAATACATAGATTCAAAAACTAATTAACATCAAATCTATCTGCATTCATAACCTTATTCCAAGCATGAATAAAATCAATGTTAAATTTCTTATGAGAATCTTCTTCAGCATAAACCTCAACTATTGCTCTTAACTGAGAATTTGAACCAAAAACAAGATCTGATCTAGATGCTGTTCTTAACTTTTCTCCTGACTTTCTATCAAATGCTTCATAGGAATTACCTGTTCCATTTGGTTTCCATTGAACAGACATATCAAGTAAGGTTTTGAAGTAATCATTACTAAGTTTGTTATTATTTTTTGTAAAAAGACCGTAACCATTTGAGCTTATTCCTAAAGACCTCATACCACCAATAAGAACTGTCATTTCTGGAGCAGTTAGTCCTAATAATTGCGCTTTATCTAGCATAATTTCCTCAGGAGCAGTATTTACGCCATTTGCATGGTAGTTTCTAAACGCATCAGATTTAGGCTCGAGAACACTAAAAGATTCTACATCTGTTTGCTCTTGTGAAGCGTCACCTCTTCCTGGGGTAAAAGGAACTTTTTCTCCCGATGCCATCTCTATTCCAACATTACCAGCAAGAACAATAACATCTGCAATTGAAGCACCTGTTTCTTTCGAAATAGATTCATATATTCCGATTATTTTAGTTAATTGACTTGGATTGTTTGCCTCCCAATCTTTTTGAGGAGCTAACCTAATTCTGGCACCATTGGCGCCTCCACGCATATCAGAACTCCTATATGTTGATGCGCTAGCCCAGGCAGTTTCAACCATTTCTTGTATAGATAATCCTGAATCAACAATCATAGATTTTACTTTATCAATATCGTAATCTGTGTCTCCAGATGGGACTGGGTCTTGCCATATTAGTTCTTCTTGAGGTACTTCTGGTCCCATGTATCTCGTTTTTGGTCCCATGTCTCTATGAAGAAGTTTAAACCAAGCTCTAGCAAAGGCATCTGCAAATTCATTTGGATTTTCATGGAATCTTTTAGAAATTTTGTTATATTCTGGATCCATTCTCAGAGCCATATCAGCAGTAGTCATCATTGTTGGAACTTTCTTGCTTGCATCTTCTGCATCTGGTGCCATATCTTCTTCTGTTTGGCCCACAGCATGCCAAATATGAGCACCTGCTGGACTTTTTGTTAACTCCCATTCGTATCCAAACAATAAATCAAAGTAACCATTATCCCATTTTATTGGATTAGCAGTCCAAGCACCTTCAATACCACTCGTTATCGTGTCGCTGCCAACTCCTGAGCCGTAATTGCTGGTCCATCCAAAACCCATTTCTTCAAGTGGGGCACTCTCAGGCTCAGATTGAACATTTTCTTCACCGCCAGCTCCATGCGCTTTTCCAAAAGTATGCCCTCCTGCAACTAAGGCAACAGTCTCCTCGTCGTTCATGGCCATTCTTCCAAATGTTTCTCTTATATCATGAGCGCTTGCTAACGGATCTGGGTTACCGTCAGGCCCTTGAGGGTTTACATAAATCAAACCCATCTGAACTGCCGCTAGGGGATTATCTAATTCTCTTTTACCCTTATATCTCTTACTTTCGAGCCACTCGGATTCAACACCCCAATGGATATCCTCCTCAGGACCCCAGATATCAGGTCGTCCTCCGCTAAAGCCAAATGTTTTACCACCCATAGACTCAATAGCAACATTGCCAGCTAGAATTAGTAAATCAGCCCAGCTAATCTTCTTTCCATATTTTTGTTTAATAGGCCATAAAAGGCGTCTAGCCTTATCCAGATTTCCATTATCTGGCCAACTATTAAGAGGAGCAAATCTTTGAGCACCAGTTCCTCCTCCACCTCGTCCGTCTGTATTTCTATATGTCCCAGCTGCATGCCATGTCATTCTAATAAAGAAAGGACCGTAATGACCATAATCTGCAGGCCACCAATCTTGAGAATCTGTCATCAAATTATTCAGGTCATCTTTTAAAGCTTTGTAGTCAATTTTTGGAAACTCTTCTCTATAATCATATCCCTCATCCATTGGATTGGATTTCTTATCATGTTGATGAAGAATATTAAGATTTAATTGGTTTGGCCACCAATCTTTATTAGATGTTCCGCTTGAACTATGCGTTGTCATTGCCCCATGCATAACAGGACATTTTCCTTCAACTTTGTCAGTCATATTGACTCTCCTTAAAAATGTGCAGTTAAAAAGTAGAAGTTAAATATACTACTAAAAAATATAAAAAAAAAGTGTAAAGAATTGGTGGAGCTACGCGGGATCGAACCGCGGACCCCCTGCTTGCAAAGCAGGTGCTCTCCCAGCTGAGCTATAGCCCCACATTAAGTTGCAATATTGTACTTTAATGAAAAAAAATGTATATCTAATCAGTATCTTTTTTATTATTCATAGGAGCAAGTCTTGAAGTCCTAGGATCCGAAATCGGATCTTTGCTGCTAATACCAGCCGCTGTTCTTTGAACCTTTGCTTTGTATTTATTGAAAACCTCAAATAATAAAAAGAACCAGAATCCATTAATAACAGGTTCAACAAGAGCATCAATTGCCGCTAGATTTAGCGGTGCCCCAGTTAAAAGTCTGTTGCATGTCATTGCAATAAGAATATGGCCAACTGTATAGATAATTGCCAGATAGATTCCAACCTTCTTACTATTGAGTGCTGAAAGATTATTGCTATCAATTTTTTCAATAATGATTTTTTTGAGAAATACCAGCAAGAAATAAAACCAGAAACCATTTATGATAGGCTCAACAAATGCATCAGCTGCTGCCATATCAAGTGTTGCACCAGTGATAATTCTATTACATGTCATTGCAATAAGAATGTGGCCAATTGTATAAACTACAGCTAATACAACATTATCATATTTAAAAACTTGAGTATCATCGTACTTTAGAAAATCATTCATTTTGCTATTCTATCCTAAAAAAAGGGGCAATCAAATTGCCCCTTTAAATTCTAGGGGTACTATGCACACCCCTCTCTCCCAAAAATTACTTAGAAATTATATGAAAAGCCTACTTTCATT